>Ga0172363_10003375_pt1 | contig 13001 bp, 8 predicted proteins | sample LakKivs2_kivu2a2_FD_114541 | JGI IMG/M metagenome (GOLD analysis project Ga0172363, IMG submission 114541) | Sediment microbial communities from Lake Kivu, Rwanda - Sediment s2_kivu2a2 | ecosystem: Environmental > Aquatic > Freshwater > Lake > Sediment | place: Rwanda: Western Province, Lake... | reverse complement strand
GAGTCTTTTCCAGTACTTTAAGATACTTCCCGGCAAGTGCAGTGTTATCATCAATCAGGCTTGTTAAAACCAGACGTTTGAGTGACCTTGGATTCGGGCCTTTCGCTACCATAGCTTCAAAAGCCCAGCGATAAGCTTCGCTGTTATAGGTAAGTTGATAGTATATTTCACCTCCGAAAAATGCAATTATCCAGTCCTGCTCCCAGTCAAGCCATAATCCTGCAGAACCTGACTGAGGGAAGTGGAATAACTCGTCGCCCATCCGGCCCGTTTTATACAATGCAAGATTAGTGAAATGCATGATCATGCGGTTTCTTTCAGGACTCGATGCCGAGAGTTTTAGTGCCTGTTCCCAGTCAGAATTCTGGATATAATGATCAATCGCAAGCAAAACTTCTGTTTTCCTGTCATAGAAATATTTATATATCAATCCTGATAAACTTACGACCACTAATAATCCTGTAACGATATTTTTCCAGTTCCATAGTGGAACCAAAACCTCTCTTTTTGAAAATGTATGCCACCCTTTTGCGATAATGAGGATTAAAGGATAATAAATCATGCACAGGATTAGAATATATTTATATGGTGTTCCTATGAACAATGGTAGAAAGTATGTCCATGCCAAGCCATCCTTAACATAATAAAGTATTTTTGTAGCAAGGTATGGAACCGTCAATGCAAGTGCAGGGATTAACAATGCAATTATTAAACCGGAACGGGTCCTTCTAAAAAACAACTCATGAATAAAACAAAGGAGTGCGCTTAAAAGTGAATAACCGCCGGTAATACAATATAATATTGGCCAACCGATCAACACAATTATAAAACGCAATTTTCCATTTTCAACAGAAAGACAGAATGCAAAATACATCAGAGAAATAATCAGACCAACAGTATATGCTATGGAATATATATGATAACTGTGCAGGCAGGCAAGAATCAGCACAGGGATCATTTCCCAGAGTATTCCGTTAAAGCCGTTCTTGCGGAAAATGTATCCACTGATCCAATATAATGAGAATCCTGAAAGTGTGACAATTAATGCTCCGGCAAACGGGAAAAGAAAAAACTGTGTAAGAAACGCACCAATATATTCCGATAAACTTCCGGGCTTTGCGAGAATATCCCTTAAATATACTTTATCAAAAAGGAACAACTGGATCTCTTCCTGATAAATCAGGTGATAACGATTGAAAATAACAAAATAGAGAAAAAAGGCAACAAAAAATGCACCAACAGTTACCAGCCGGTACCTGGGTTTTATTAGGAGCATCTGCATTCGATTAGTATCATGCATCCGGATCATTCAAATTAAAACCTGAGTCTGAGCGTTTACTTACAAATATCTCTATTTTTCCTTTACATGATGATAAAATTACTGAATTGAGATGCAGGGCTCAGGGAATTTACCTCTTTATGTCCTTCCCGGTCAGGCGGGTTATTACAATGACACCATTAGATCCTCTTGTGCCATAGACTGTTGCTTCAGGTCCTTTCAGAACCTCAATCGATTTAACAGTTTGAGGAGAGATATCATCTATGTTGATCACGATTATACCATCAACTACAAATATAGGCTCTGTGCTTACATTCAAAGATGATGATCCCATAACCTTGATGCTTTTACCGCTGACTTCCACACCGGCAAATCTTCCACGAATCATATCATATATTGTCTGGTATGTTGAGTAAGTGGCATCCTGTATGTCAAATACTTTCTTATCTCTATTCTGTGATGTCTCTTTTTCATTAATAACAGTTTCTTTATCAAATGCATTATTTTTTTCTAAGGCATTCTGAGATTTGCCAGTCAGAACGAAATCAATAGTTGTCCTGCCGTTAATAATCTCCTCAGATGCACCGTTGAAAAGGGTGAAGACCAGTATTTCTTTTGCATCAGAACGCACTTTGATTTTATAATATCCCTGATTGTCCGTCCTAACGTCCGTTTTATCCTTATTAATAAAAATAACAGCACCAGGCACAGGCTTCTGGTTTGCATCTACAACTTTACCGGTAATAGTAATTTTCTTATTTGCCTTTTGTCCTTCTAATAAGATCGGGGAAATAAGAATGATAAAAGATAATAGAATTGCTTTCGATTTCATTTTTTGTTATTACAAAAACTCTAAACCTGATTTGGTATATTATAGGATTTTCTACCTCCTCCCGGCCGCGACAGGCAGGTATCTGCTTCTTTGTCTTTGAGTTTGTTCTCCTGCTTGACGGGCTTAACCTTGCCCGGCACACCGGCCCTTCGTAAATGACTGTTCCCCTGACTGTTTATTCTTATTACAGCCGCGTTTATCGAATCACTTGGCTTAACCTGTCCAATGCCCTTAATGCAGGCAGGTGCTTCGATAGGTAATCCTGCTGAGGTCATCATTGACTTCTTAATGAATTTGCGCCTGTTCCCGATTTTCATCTTTATCTTCCTGACTTTTAATTATTGGTCAAATTAATTATTAAGATTGATTTCTTCCTGATGGGTTATCGTCAGTATTCTCAAAGGTATAATATCCTTTGGGATGGATTGGATTACTCAGTCTTAAAATTACTTTCCCTCTTTAGCATTTTATCACCTTATTTACTTGAATTTCATGAATTCTCCCAAAATTGGTAGTATCTGCCGATAGCGTAAATCTGTGATATGGTATTGGAGCATTGTTAATAAACAGACAGTGTTATGAATGCATAATTACATATACAAATGCCTGGAATAATGATAATTGCAAATACAATCCAATAATGATCCAAAACATCCAAGTTTATAATTTTAATTTTATATATTTCACTGTTAATTGTATTCTTAAGAGGAATAAGTTTAAAAATATTATAATAAATGAAAAAGACCAGAAGAGTTTTTCTGAAAAACACGGCTTTAGGAACAATTGGTACATTTGTCGTCCCCACTGTAGTACCATCATGTCTTTTCGGTAATGTTGCCCCAAGTAACAGGATAAATGTTGCATTAATTGGCATTGGCAGGCAAACTGTCAATCCTAACATACCCCAGTTTCTTAAGTCATCAAATGCTCAGGTTATCGCTGTTTGTGACGTTGACTCATGGAGGCTTGGCAATGGCCAAAAACAGGTAAATGATTTTTACTCCGGGCAAAAAGAAATTACCTATAAAGGTTGCGATGCTTACAGTGACTTCCGTGAAATTCTTGCTCGTAAAGATGTTGATGCGGTTATGATATCAACACCCGATCACTGGCATGTTCCAATGGCTATTGAAGCAGCCCGGGCCGGCAAGCATATTTCACTCGAAAAACCTATTTCCACATGTATTGAACATGGCCGACAACTTGTGAAAGCAATAAAAAAATCCGGAGTTGTAACCCGTAACGATAGTGAATTCCGAACATTACCAAAATTTGCCAGAGCTGTAGAACTTGTAAGGAATGGCCGTATCGGCACACTTCAACGTATTTTTGTCGCTGTCCCGTCAGACGGACCGCCGTTGCCTGTACAACCTACCATGCCTGTACCCCCTGAACTTAATTATGATTTCTGGCTTGGGCCCGCATGGGAAGCTCCTTACACCGAAAAAAGAGTCCATGACATAAAAATCAACACTAATCGTCCCGGGTGGATGAGGATTGACAGCTATTGCAATGGCATGATCTCAAACTGGGGTGCTCACCTGATGGGAATTGTTCAGTGGGGTAATAATTCTGAATATACCGGACCTGTAAGTATTGAAGGTACCGGAGAATTTGACAAAGGCTTATGGAATACTCTGAATAAGTTTGAAATAAAATACAAATATGCTAATGGAGTTGAGGTATTTTATAAAATTGAACGACCTTATGTCCGCTTTGAAGGTACTGATGGCTGGATAGAGGTCGAGTATAGTGACAAACTTACTGCCAGCTCCCAATCCATCCTTGATTCTGTTATCGGACCTTCTGAAATCTCGTTTAAGGATATACTTTCAGATAAAGAGGATTTCCTTCAGGCTGTAAAACAAGGAAGACCTGCTATTGAACCGCTGGAAACTGCACACAGGACCATTTCGATGTGTCAGCTTGGTCTGATCTCGATAAAAACCGGATCGATGATAAAATGGGATCCTGTTACAGAAGAAATTATAGATAATAATGCAGCATCGGCTTTACTAAATATCCCGATCCGTGAAAAATATTTTAAATTCTGATCATTCCCCCGGTACGCTAAACTATTAATAATTAACTAATTACAAATCACCATTTCATGAAATTTACCAGACGCAATTTTATTAAAACAGCCGGTGCGGGTGTCATCGCAGCAGGATTGCCGGCATCTGTATTAAGTTCACGTGCATACTCTCCAGTGAGCAATTACGGCTCATTCAGGCTTGCTGTAGCCGGATATACCTTTGTAAAATTCAACCTCGACAAATCCCTTGAGATGATGAAGAGAGCAGGAATGACTTTACTGGGTGTAAAAGACTTTCATTTACCTCTCGACAGTTCAAAGGAGGTAATAGATCAGACACTGATAAAAATGAAATCGTATGGAGTGGAACCCTACGGTGTCGGACCAATATATATGAAATCAGAATCAGCAGTTGATCAGGCTTTTGCATATGCAAAATCAGTAGGAGTAAAACTAATAATAGGCGTACCAGACGTTCAGTTTCTCCCGTATGTTGATAAAAAAGTCAAGGAATATGATTTCCGGCTGGCTATTCATAATCATGGCCCTGACCTGCCTCTTTATCCGAGTGCTGAAGATATCTGGAAAGAAATTAAGAACCTCGATACAAGAATCGGTTTCTGCCTTGATATTGCACATACAGCAAGACTGGGTCTTGATCCTATTGAAACATATGTGAAATTCAAAGACCGGATTTATGATTTCCACATATGGGATGTCGATAAACCGGAAAAAGCCGGGTGGTGTGTTGAAGCCGGACGTGGAATTATCGATTTCCCGAATTTCTTCAGAGCCTTAAAAAAACACAATTATATCGGAACCTGCAGTCTCGAATACGGAAAAGATATGAACGATCCCCTGGCTGGAATTGCAGAATCAATAGGCTATTTCAAAGGTGTCATTGCAGGATTAGGGTAAAATCCCAATCCGTTTGATACATTAACCGTAAACAAATTGTGGATAGAAATAAGTCCGGTACTCTGGCTGCAAACAGGTTTTGCGGCAGATTGGCTTATACTTTAAGACCAGATGAACCGCAGGGAAAGTATTATTTCCGCTTTAAACCATCTGGAACCAGACAGGGTGCCGTTTGATCTGACAGTGTGGGAGTCTTTAAGGAAATCATAATTCTTATGAGAAAAATCAGTGGACACCCATAATGTCCACTGATTTCACAAGTATTCAAATCGATCTTAACTATAAACTTATGATATACAATTATTTAGTTCCAGTCGGATAACCCGGGTTCTGTGGAAAATCAGCATCAATATTCAAATCAATCTGAGATTGAGGAATTGGAAATAACACATGATAATCCTGAATATTTAAGCCCGGGTTTTTAGGGTTATTGTTTAATGCCCGGACTCTCTCGACAAGTTTTCCCATGCGGCGTAAAGTAATAAATCTATTCTCTTCACCATAAAGTTCTCTTGCCCGTTCATCAAGAAGATAATCCAAAGTCACATTTGCAGCAATGACAGGAGTTGCCTTAGCTCTGTTCCTGATCATATTTATATCAGCTGCTGCAAGATCCTTATTACCCAGTTGGAAATATGCCTCTGCGCGAAGGAGTATTGTTTCCGCAAGACGAATGGCATAACGGTCTTTATGATCGCTGCCTCCACCTGATCTGGCAGGATCAGTAAAATAGTGGCATGGATCAGCAAACTTCATCCAGTAAGGATAAATATATTGTGTGGAATCCCTCATGGCATCCCTCTTGCCCTGCGCATACAGTGTTGCATAATCGACCAGGAGGTTTATTCTTTTCTTATTATAAGTTGAAGCCGGATTATCATAATAGAAATCCCTCTTAATGTTATGCTTTGCATTACGGATATCATTTTTCCAGTCGCTTCTCCAGATATCATAAGCAGTATAGTTGGTCGGATGTACCCAAGCCACGGGACGGCCCAGTGTATCTGAATAACCTGTATACTTTCCATCCTTGAATTCACCCCTGAATGCAGGTTTGCCATCTGGAGTGTTTCCGAGTCTGAAATATGCAGGTCCAAACGTTCTGTTGCCTTCCACTGATCCTCCTCCGATTGTTGGTGGCGGCTCAATCTGGATTACCCATATCGCTTCTGTATTAGATCCCAGTGTTTGATTTCCAAACGCGAAGAGATCATAATACACGTCTCCTGTTTTGAACACTGCATTTTGTCTGTCACCGAACCGGCTGGTCATTAAAGCGTATTTATACCCGGTAATTACTTTTGTAGCCGCGTCAACTGAAAGCTGGTATTTACCCTCCGCAAGATACAATTCGCTCAGCATGTGCCATGCAGCTCCCTGTGTAATCCTTCCGGGAGCCTCTTCTTTTCCCGGTTCCGGCAAATTTGTTGTTCCGAAAATAAGATCGTCTTCCATTTGCTTATAAACCTGGGCCTTTGGTGTTCGCATAAAGTCAGTTTTTACACCCTTGATAACTTCAGTTACCAAAGGAACGTCACCATAAAACGAAACCAAAATCCGGTACGCATAAGCCCTGAAGAACATCGCTTCAGCCAGATACGCATTTTTCTGGGCTTCACTCGTCCAGATAGCGATATCGGAATTATTGATACCATCAATAAGAACATTCGCTCTTTGAATAAGTTCGTATTTCCATATCCAGATATTCCTGTAATCTGTATTTGATGAAGTTAGATTAGTTAAATAATTGCATAAAAACATGTTACTATTCGGATCTTCACCATGATAAGCCACATCCGTTCCAAGGCCTCTCATTACAGCAATAACGGGCTGATTGGTTCCATAAAACCATCTCTGGCGCGTTGAAAAATGCAACCCTGCTATTCCCTGTTTTATTCCCGGGAGAGTCTTATAAGCATTCTCGGGAGCGAGAAAATCAAGAGGTGTTTCATCGAGAATTGATTCACTGCATGACGGAAGGATCATTATTAGAATTCCTGCATACAGTAATACTTTCCTGACAATAATTTCAAAATATCTTTTCATCTTGCAATAATTTTTAGGTTTCATAAGTATCCTTAATTAGTCAATTAGATTGTAACCCTGAAACCTGCAGTTATATTTCGCATCAGGGGTGAATTACTGGTTCCTGTTTCCGGATCCCAGCCCGACCATTTTGTCCAGACATAAGGATTCTTACTAGAAACATAGACCTGGCATGCATCCAGCTTTAATGTATTCAGTAACCGAGGACCAAATTTGTATGAAAGAGAAACATCCTGTAATCTGACAAAACTTCTGCTTTCATAAATACCGCTGGAAACAGCAGGTGAGTTATAAACTCCGGTGGCATTGTCGACTCCGTTATCAGGTGTCCAGTAAGGACGAACTGCTGATGCGTTTATCCTTAAAACATTATCTGAGCGGAAATCAACATTGACAACAGAAGCATTATTTTGTAAATAATACTTCTTACCACCCTGAACTGAGTTAATAAAGAAAGAGAAAGTAAGATTCTTATATGTCAGAGTATTATTTAGACTGAAACGGTAACTTGGTGTTCTGTATCCGAAGACCTTTCTGTCAAGATTTGGTTCAATAACACCATCACCGTTCTGATCGACATATTTGTACTGACCGGGATACCAGTTAATGTATGTTTGTCCGGTATAGAGTTCAGCTTCAGTCCAGAGGCCTCCCATCATCTCAAAATCATAAATAGCGCTGATTGGCTCTCCAACAAACCATGAGTTACCGACATCTTTATCATTTTCATCACCATAGAGTTTTGATATTTTGTCGCGGTTAAGAGAAAAGACAAAATTGGTTTCCCATCCAATTTCTCCGGCAAGGTTTATTGAGTTCAGTTCAAGTTCAATACCTTTATTGTCAATAGCACCTATGTTTGTCCAGACACTACCATATCCGGTTGTTGGAGGAAGGGCTCTGCTTACAAGCACATCGGTCGTTTTTGCTTTGTATAATTCAACAGACCCCGATATTCTCCTTTTAAATAAACCAAAGTCAATCCCGACGTTAAGAGAAGCTGTCTTCTCCCAGGCAAGACTGGCATTCCCAAGTGTGCTAGGGAAAATGGCAATTGCTGTTGTAGGACCGAATACATAGGAATCTGCTGTCATCCTTGAAAAGCTTGAGTAACGTCCGATACCCTGGTTTCCGTTTTCGCCGTAGGATGTTCTTAGCTTTAGATAGAGCCATTTAAGATTCTGCATAAATGATTCTTCGGTAAGTACCCAGCCAACAGAGACAGAGGGGAAGTTAGCAAATTTCGAGTTTGGTCCAAATCCTGAGAAGCCATCTCTGCGAATTGTCCCGGTAAACAAATAACGGTTCATAAATGTATAGTTGATACGAGCCATGTATGAAAGGCTGTTTTCTTCCCATGCCGATGAGGCTACTGTTACCGTGGTCCCTAAACCTACATTGTTATATCCCAGAATCGGGTTGTCAAATCCCTGAGAATTAAGGGTTGAGGATTGTGCATGACGGTTTTCACGGCTGTAAAGAAGAGTGGCATTAACCTGGTGACTACCGAAAGTTTGCTGGTAAGTGACAATATTGTTGATAATCCAGTTTCTTTCCTCATATGGATTCTTGATAGCCTGTCCTTTATTCCCTGATCCGCCCGGAACTGTAGATGGATAGAATGTATTATTATCCCTGTTATTATAAGTATTTGAATAATTGAATTCATAAGTAAGCCCTTTCACCCAGGGCACTGTTATCTTACTGCTTCCTACGATAAACAGGCTATTCCTTGTGTCACTGTTATCAACATGCAGGTTGTTAAGAGGGAAAGGCATATAAGCTTCGCCGGTCAGATACATATCCCATGCCGGTAAGCCAATCTTGTTATTTGCAAGCGGACTGCAGGCTCTGGCGTTTCCAAGGCTGGCTTCGAGACCTGAATAATCACGATATGAGTAAGTTGTGATCAGTCCTAATGTAAACCAGTCAGTCACTTTGCTCTCAATATTGCTATGCAGTGTTAATCTGGAGAATTGATCATTCAAAAGAATGCCTTCCTCATTAGTATATGACCCGGATACAAAATAACTGCTATTCACACCTTTACCTGATAAACTCAGGTTATAATTCTGTATTGGAGCAATCTGGGTTGATTCTTTAACCCAGTCAATTTCGTTCCCTGCCAGGTAATTATCTCTCTCTTCCTGGGTTCTCAGTCGTGCAGATACAATCGCCGGATCAGTTATATCAGGTCTGACAGGCTTTCCTGTTTCACTTGTAGGCATGGTCCTATACCATGTATAGAGATCCTGCTGATAATAATAGTCAACCAGTCTTACAGCATATTGTTCGGCGTTCATAACCTTCATCGGGCTGTTTGATTTATTCTGATAACCATAATACATATTAAATGATACCACAGGCTTTGTTGACTTTCCTTTTTTTGTAGTGATAATCATTACACCGTTTGCAGACCTTGAACCATAAACTGCAGCTGCACTTGCATCTTTAAGGATATCTATCGACTCCACGTCGTTTATATTTATATCGGAAATTGCTCCATTAAAGATAATGCCATCCAGTACAATCAAAGGCCGGTCACTGGCGGATAAGGAAGTCTGTCCTCTTATTGACAGGTCGGGTTCGCTACCTGCCAGCCCTGATCCCTGAACATTCACACCGGCAGTAGCACCTGACAGAGCCTGTGAAATGTTAATGTTTGCAAGAGATGCTTTTTCTTCCATTGTTACTCTCACTACAGAACCGGTAAGGTCACTTTTCTTCTGGGTACCATAACCGGTTACGACTATCTCATCAAGAGCCTCAACTGCAAGTTCAAGAGCAACATTAATCACGGTTCTCCCCGAAACAGGTTGTTCCTGGGTAATAAACCCGACAAAAGAGAATACGAGAAAAGCATTCTGGTCAGGAACCTGAAGAGAAAACTTCCCGCTTAAGTCAGTAAGTGCCCCTGTAGTGGTACCTCTGACTGTAACGTTCACCCCCGGTAAAGGATTTCCCGTTGATGCATCTGAAACTGTTCCGGAAACAACCAGCTGTTGCAGGTTATCATTAAGGCTGTTACTGTTTCCCGGATCAGCAGCAAGGTTCAACGAAACATTAAGGGCACAAATCACAAGCGCAAGGAATATGATTTGAGATTCCTTAATATACCTTCTTAGGTACGACTCTGATCGTACCCTTTGATCTTGGTTTTTTTTCATAAGTTACTTAAGGTTAGTTAGTGTTTTCTTTTCCTGTTTATAGAGAATTAAATAAAAATTCAGTACTGTCTGAATTACATTTATGTAATATCTTATCTATTCTACGATTTTAAGCCTTTAAAAGATTGCAATATCAGCTCAGCGATACTTCAATCAATAGTAAAATTCTCAATTTAAGAATTTTTAACAAATTAACTATTAATGTTGATCGGAATTTTTAAACAAAGATCCCATAAACACCATAATTGGCCTGTAAATCACTAAAATTGTTCCATACGGATTCAATATCCGGATCAATGTCGCATTTATTAAAATGAGTTTGTCACTCCAGAATATTCCTCATGTACTCAATACATTTTGCCACTTCTTTTGCAGCATCTGAGTCTTTCGGAATCTCGTACTCCATTTCGACATCTACATTTATCGGCCATTTCTCTTTTTTAAGAAGAAGAAGGATATCTGCAATGGGGGTTTCTCCTTTCCCGAAAGGCATATTTGCGCCCGGGGGTGTACTGTTCGGTCCGGTTTTATCCTTGATATGAATGCTCCGCATCTTGTCGTGATACTTTATTATTATTTCATTGGGATGCAATCCGGTTGCACCGAAATAGTGACCTGCATCCAGGTTAAGATAATTAGCCGGGGAATATTTGAAGATGGTATCAAATGAAAATCCGGGTTCTGCAGGCTGCTGATGCGTGTGATACATGGCCAGGCTCTTGTGTTTTTCAGCGAATTTTCCAAGACGCTGAATTGCCATTTCACTATATTCATCAGTTATCCCGATTGAACCAAGTGCTTTTGCGGCATTGTAGGCATAATCGATTTCCTCGTCGGACCATGAGGATGGTGTAAGCTTGGCAATATTCACGGTAATTCCTGCTTTATTGAATTTCATGCGCATATCTTCGTATCGTTCCATCGGCAGCGATAATCTCCACTTAAGCTGTTCTTCCCTTGCCGCAGCAGTGGCTTTTGCGAATTCTGCCTTTTCCTTGTCTGACATAGGTCCGCGGGGTCTGGCCGGTATCTGGGGTATGCCGAGGTCCTCTTCTGCAACAAGCCTCAGTTCAATTGCATTGATACCTGCAAGAAGAAGATATTCGATGACATCATCCACCTTATGAGGCATGCTGCGGTAGCTGTAGGTTGTGCATCCGAGCTGAACTCCCCCGACCTTCGAATTGGGCTTCTTCTTTTTTGCCCCTGAGGTGAACGAATAACTGACAGGTACAATAGTCAGCGCGGCCGCAGCTGCGGCTGAAGTACCTATGAATCTGCGTCTTGAAATGTTTGAATTTTTCATATCTCTTTAATTATAATTACTTGAATTTCACTCTTTCTCATACACCAGCTCTCCATTGACAAATGTTTTTTCAATCACCATCTGGTTGTCAATGATCCTGAATAGTATCAGGTCGGCTCTTTTCCCGACCCCGATCACCCCCCTGTCGTTCAGATTATAAAGTTTTGCCGGGTTCAGGCTTGCCATATTTATAGCTTCTTCCAGGGTACACCCGGTGACATTCATAACATTCATCACACCTTTCTTTACAGGTGAAGCTGATCCGGCCAGCACATTCTGCGCAGGGTACCGGATCATTCCCTCACGTGTCAGCTCAATTGTATCGCCTTCAACATTAATGAATTTTCCGGGCGGTAATGATGCATAGCTCGTCACATCGGATGTAATGATGGTTTTTTCAGTTCCCTTGACCTTGTAAAAAGTCCTGATTTCCTCCGGATTAAGATGAAATCCGTCTCCTATTATGCTGATCATCAGGCGGTCGTCGGCAAGCTGAGGCCATAAGGGATTATTATGGCGGTTAATCATGTTGGCGCATCCGTTCCCCAGATGAGTTGCTATGACTGCACCTAAGTCAATTGATTGTCTCACCACCTCAGCAGGTGCATTATGATGGGCCAGCCCGACCAGTACACCATTCTCCCTGCACTTCCTTATGAAATCGATCGCTCCTTCTGTCTCCGGGGCAAGTGAAACCTGAATAATATGATTTCCGGATGCTTTCTGCAATTGTATAAATTCCTCCCAGTCCGGTTTCCTTACATATCTCAGAGGATGGGCTCCACGGAATCCGTCTACAGGAGAAATATACGGACCTTCAAGATGGAACCCTGCTATTGAACCCATAATTTCCGGATCGTCAATTGCCTTTGCCAGAACTGAAAAATTCCTTGTCAGAAGCTCATTGCTGTTTGTTGTGAGTGTGGGAAGATAAGTAGTGACTCCGTTTTCCCATAGCGCCCTGGTTGCTTTTTTAACTCCCTCAACTGTAAGTTCTCCTCCTCCGAATGTAAAAGATATCCCGGCAAACCCATTAACCTGATTGTCAATCAGTCCCGGAGCGACGAATAATCCTCCGTTCTCAGAAAGCTTACCAATCCTCTTGATTCCCGTTACTTTACCGTCTTCAATTGAGATTGATACCGGTTTATTGCCTGAATAAAGAATCCCCTCAATTCTTTGTTGCGCGGAATTGCAGGATATAAGTGTATAGGCAACGCTTATAATCAATAATCGGTTAAACTTCATTGATCTCATAGGAATATATAATCTCTAAAAAATCCATTTAAAAATAAGGTAACTAATCAGTTTGAAAATTAACGGATATTAACAATATACGCAAAGGAATCAACAATTTTCAGTTTCATAAAAGGTAAATTTTTAAAACAGAACACATATCAACAAGAATTATTCTAGTG
>Ga0172363_10003374_pt1 | contig 13002 bp, 18 predicted proteins | sample LakKivs2_kivu2a2_FD_114541 | JGI IMG/M metagenome (GOLD analysis project Ga0172363, IMG submission 114541) | Sediment microbial communities from Lake Kivu, Rwanda - Sediment s2_kivu2a2 | ecosystem: Environmental > Aquatic > Freshwater > Lake > Sediment | place: Rwanda: Western Province, Lake... | reverse complement strand
TCGCAGCTTCCTTGCTGCGTGACGTGATTTTAATTCAGCCAGCGTCATCATAGAGATGACCTCCACCGCACTCATGGCACGTTTCTACAATCCTTGGTTCTGCTTGAACTGTGACCCATCCCTTACCGTTACAGGTAAGGGATGGGTCACAGTTCAAGCAGAACCAAGGATTGTAGAAACGTGCCATGGGTGCGGTGGAGGTCATCTCTATGACGACGCTGGCTGAATTAAAATCACGTCACGCAGCAAGGAAGCTGCGAGACGCACCTCTTCACAAGATCCTTGGCCCCGATCAGTCTTACGGCGATATGGACCGGGCGCTTGAGATGATTGGCGCGCTGAAGGAGACGCTGAGAGACGTGGCTATCCACATGAGAGCGAATCCTAAGCATAACGATGAACTATTTGATGAGCTTATGACCCGAGTCGGGAGTGCTTCAGAATGACCATGTGGATTGTGTTTGGTGGCGGTATCCTTATCTATGCTGTGATCGTTTACGCTATCGCAGCGTTTCTTCGCTACGCGACAAAGGACTTGCCCTAGGCAGCGTTTGCCTAGACCATGGTCTGCATGGCAGAAGACTTACTCCATGTGCTAGTCGCGGCTGTCAAGGACCTAGCACTGGAGCTAGGCCGCACTCCCACTAGAGCAGAGTTTGAGACTCGCGTCGTAAGCGGCATTAATAAGATCAAGAAGGTAGGCAGTTACGCAGCCCTGCTCCAAGCAGCGGGGCTTGATACCTATCAAGATCGACGCACGAAGATCACGAACAAGGTCTTTGAGAAGGACATAAAAAAGGTCCTTGAGAAGTTTGAGCCCAGGCCACAAGAGCCTAAACCCAAGTGGCCAAAGATTGCGGTCATATCAGATATTCACTGGCCTTTTTGCTCCCAGAGGGTCCTTGATGCGTTTTATGACTTTTGTCTAAAAATGCAGCCGGAGATCGTAATCATCAATGGTGATGCTTGGGATATGTACGCGCACAGCAAGTACCCGAGAAGCCTTAATCTTTACACGCCTAGAGATGAGCAAGAGCTTAGTCGCAAGGCAAATGAGGTCTTTTGGGTTGAGATTAAGAAGCGTTGCCCTAAAGCCAGATGCGTTCAGATGATTGGCAATCACGATGCTAGAGCCCTAAAAAGGGTTCTCGAGGCTTACCCCGCTGCCGAAGACTGGGTTGAAGAGATGATTCAAAGACTCTTTACATTTGAGGGTGTAGAGACCGTATTTGATCCACGTCAAGAGCTTATGCTTCCAGGAAATATAATGGTTCACCATGGCTATCGATCTAAACTAGGGGACCATGCAAGCTACACCCTTTATAACTGCATCGTCGGTCATACTCATGTAGGCGGCGCAGTCTTTAGGCAGATGCGCGGGCAGGTTCGATGGGAGCTAAACTCAGGGGTGAGCGGCGATCCAGAGAGTAAAGCATTGAGCTATTCTCCTCAGAGGATCACTAACTGGACTCCAGGCTTCGGGTGGGTAGACGAATGGGGACCACGGTTCATCCCTGTATAGATTACTGATATGATCGTATCACCCCAATATACGATCTGCCCCGAATGTCACTCCGCGATACCAGAGCAACACCCCACACTTTTGAATTGGCGTAAGTGTCAATTGTGCGGATACTCTTATGACGAAAGGGAGTTTTATGCCGATAAGCAAGGGCAAGAGCCAAAAGGTGATTAGTAGCAACATTAAGATGCTCATGGGAGAAGGACGCCAAAAGAAGCAGGCTATCGCTATAGCTTTGAGCAAGTCAGGAAAGAGCCGTGGAAAGACCTCCCAAAAAGTTGCCAAGTAATAAAATGCTCTGCGATGAGTGCGGGATTATCGCATTCATTCACGGCACTGGTATCTGTTCCGATTGCAGAAAGCGCCCATGTCATTGGTGTGACAAGCCAACGACCAGTAAACTTAGAGAGCCGACTTGTCGGGACTGCTCTGGTCTGAGCAACCAAGCAAAAGACGCACGTCGTGCCAAGACCTTGCTACGCCGCAAATAGCTCCTAGCTCAGTCATCCTATCGAGAAAGTCCTTCTGTTCTGGCCTGAGTCTTCCCTTCTCTGACTTAACCTCGATACAAATCATGCGGCCCTTATGTATACCGATAATGTCGGATACTCCCTTGATTGAGAATCCTGAGAGCTTTCTAAAGGTTTTCCTGACTGGATCGTAAATACCAGTCGTGTGGTTCTTCCAGGCGTAGGTCTTAGGGATCTGATTGAGCTGAATGAGGATCAGGGTCTCAATCTGCTTTTCGCTCAAGGATGCGGTCGATTTTGTTTTCGATCCGATCCAGTCTCGCTTCAATCCTGATGATTCTCTCGATGCTCGTCTCTTTAGTCTCAAACTTGTCATAAGCCCAAGCGACCACAGAGATCGAGGAAAGTATAGTGGCGGTTAATAGCGAGAGAAGTTGCTGAACCGTCATTTTGAGCATTGCTCCTTTAGGTATACGAGTAGGGTCTCAGTGTCATCGGGTGAGAGACAGACGTAATTGTCTGCTTGCGCGATGGGAATAGTAAAGCCCTCTCCCCTGGGAGGAGAGCACTGCAATACATTACCCGCTGCGTCAACTACACAGACGGTAACTTTGAGACCACTACAACCTGCTAATAAGCTGAGAGATAGACTTAGCAGCAGCCTGCTTCTCTTCAGGAGTTTTCGCATTTCTGAGCCCCGTAAACGCCTCGTGAACGTCCACAATATACTTCCCAGGGTTATCCCCGAGCGTCTCTTTTAGGAAGCGCCCAAGGTCTACCAGGAGCTTGATAAGAGCTGGCAAAGCCTTGAGCGCGAGAATGACTGCTTCCATTACTTACTTCTTTTGGATCGGCGCGAATGCACGAAGCGCCTGAAGAAGTGCGCCGACCATAGGCATAGCCTCTACCTTAGCTACCCATGCGTCATCGCTCTGGCTAGGCGTAAGAGCCACATAAGCCTGACCCAGAACCACGAGGCCCCCCAGAGCCGCGAGAACCAAAGGGATCGCGGGGTGCAAACTTGCCAACATCATCAAAACTGCTTCCATAGTTTATCCTTTCCGATATTCAAAAGTGTCATTTAAGGCATTGAGATACGACGCCACTTTATCAACGTATTGCTGATTGCGATACTTCCCATCTAAATTCTTAATCGGAGACCCTGCGTTATATGCTGCAATCATGTCATCTCTAGTCGGGTATTTAACGATCAGATTCTTCATGTGTTGAACCGACAGCTTGAGGTTAATCTCAGGGATCAATAGCTCAAGCAATGACCCCTTGTGACCAAGCTCCCTGGCTAGGCCACCCATGATCTGACACAGACCAAACGAAGACTTTTGCAGCATGAGTTCAGTCGTGCTGGTGATCACGTTAGCCCTGGCAAAGTCGTTTACCTTAATTACATATTTGTAATCAGGCTCGAACCGAATGGCCATGGGATCACCGCCGCTTTCAGTCTGAACAATAGCGGCAACAAGCGTCCAGCGCACTCCAGCATCAATAGCGACCTCATATATTACATTGAGCGGCAGTCGGGCAATCCATGTCCGACTGAGCATCATCGCCGCCTCAACACGTCGGGCCTATCAGCCTCGAGAGACCTTTTAGAGTCTGGGACTTTTGCATTAACAGTCGGACGTTCATCGAGCATGATTTTTTTGATTGTGTCTGAGTTAATTGTCCCAGTTTTTTCCATCTGCTCAAGTGCTTTAGATTTTGAAACAGCATCCAGTTTAGAGTTTTTTACATCGTTATAAATTTGGCTTTGTTGATTCAAATCAATTCGGATGTTTTCATTTCTGATCACAGTTGCAGAACGCACCAAGTCTTGCAAAATGTAATCTTTTAGCTCTGATGGAAGTCCACTCAAAGCCTCGTTCATTTTTTGAACCGTAGGAATTCCTTTAACTTTTAAAACTCCATCTAATGCAATTTGTGCCATTTTTCCGCCAAAGCGGTCCATCATTCCACCAGCGGCAGCTCCCAATCCAGTAGCCACGGCCATTGCGATAGGATCTTGAGTTGCCAACCCAAAAACACCCGCACCAATAGCACCAAACAAATTAACCCTACGAGATCCGTGAGTGAAATCTTTTGCAAAGCCTTCTGCTACTCTTAGATCGTCAATCATTTGAACAAAGTCTTGACCACTGGCCTTAGTCAAGTTTTTCAGATACACATCAAACTGTGGGTTTCTTTCAGCTACAGCAGTTTTGATCGCATTGATATTGCTATCAACTCTAGCGAATACCCCTAAATCTTGTAGAGCTTTTTGTGCCTCTTCAGCAGACCTCCTAGCAAGCTCTAATCGCACTTCAGCAGTTTGAACTGCCCTAGTTTGTGCGGGTGCTAACATTTCTTCACCACCAGGACGGCGGATCATTTTTCTAGTTTGCTCAAGTTTTCTCAAAGCAGATGACTCAGGCAACTGCTCTACAACTTCTTGAACTGCCCTAGGGTTCATGGCCATGGCCTTGGTTTTAATATACCCCTTGATTGGAGTACCAAGATCAATTCCAACCTGTTCACCGATCTCAGTGAGAATTTTTACGTCTTCTGATTTAGATGGTCTCCAAATTCCGTCAAGTTTACCTTGTAGAGTTTGTTCACGCCCAATAAACGTGTCCATTTTGTTTTGAAGTTCTCGCAATGACGCAACTCTAGCCATTTGGCTTCTGTAACCTAGACCGACCTCATCGCTAGTTGTTTTTACCAGATTGTCTACGTTGCTTCTAAGCTCCATGAGCTTTTGAACTTTTAAATCTGAGAACTGTGCCGGATTTTGCCTATCGGAAAATTTCCTAATATCTCGATCAATCGCTTGAACAATTTGTTTGACCTGTGGCCAAGCTACATTCTCTTTCCAGAGATGACCCCACTTTTCACGATAATCATTAAGCAGCCTAAAGGCCGACCTAGACTCTTCATCTGGAGAAACCTTGTTTCCTATTCTTAATGTGTTTTGAATTGCTTTAATTCTATCAGGAATGTCGCCCAGGTTAGCAGGCGGCGCCTTACCACGCTTTACCATTGCCTGCATCTCATCAAGAATTTTGTAGGACTGCTCAGATTCTTGTCCTACTCGCTTTTTAATTTCTGAGGCCGCATCTAAAACGTCTTGCTTTAGTTCTGCTGGAGGCTTTGCCTCTCTTATTGGTCTAAGAGCCTCTTCTTTAGCTATTTGCAGTTTTTGTCTAGCATCTGAAAATGCGTCTGAGATGTCGGCTTTTTTTGTTTGCACTACATCTGAATAGCGAGATTTAGCTGTGTCTAAAACTTCTTTAGCTTTCTCTACTGATAGTTGACCTGCCCTAATATCATCCTGAACTTTTGAAACCGTTTGATCGACTAGAGCCTTAATCTGTGCTGGGGATTTTGCTCTCTTCAATGTGTCTGGGTCAGCTAAATACTTTTCTATAGTTTTTTGTGTTGGGCCAAGTAACACACCAAGTCCCGCTTTAAGTCCCGCTTTTCCAAGACGAAAAGCGTCACGAACTACTGGACCAGCCACAGCTAATCCACCACCAACCTTTGCACCAAACTCAGCAGTTTCAAGAATGCTTGGTTGTTCTTCTGGCTTAATAAAACCAGTTGGAACTTCTACTGCCTGTTTTGCTGCCTCCATTCCGGCGGCGCCTAATGCCGCTTCAGCGGCAGATTTTGTAATTCCTCCAACCTTAGGAATCGTTCCTAATCCCTTTACTGCTGCAGATGCGGCTTTTGCTATTTTAGCTGGTGCGCTAATTGGAAGGAGCGATCCAAAAATCTCTCCCGCTATAGAATATCCAGGAAGCGCCTGTTTGAGGGCGCGCCGTCTTTTTACGTCCTCTTGATATTTCTTGCCAAGTCCCTCACTTCGCCGCTCAAGTTCAGCCCGATCAATGGTCAATCCCCAGAAATCCTTTAAAATTTCTGCGCTAATACCCTGATCTAAAAGATCTCTGACTACCGCAGTAGTTCCAGAAATAACTGGTTCAGAAGCACCGGCAGTAATTCCCTCTGCCGTTGATCTAGCAAAAGTTTCAGCCTTTTCTAAATCCGTAGGCTGATTAGACGCAGACGGGATTACGTCAAATGGTTTTGATGAATCAAACGACGGTTTAACTGGTTCAAAGGATTTTGTAGGATCAAATGCTGGCTTTTTCATTCATATTGACCTGTGGATTCATTCCATTTATACCGGACGCCATTCTGAATAACCTCAGCACCCATAAATCCTGGTTTATCAGAGGCAAATGCTTCTTTAGTTGCTGTACCAGGAGGCATCGGTGATTGTTTTTGATTTTTTGTTTCTCCAACAATCCTGCCTCTTAACTCTGACATTCTACCTAAACCAGGAAAGCCTGTAAGTGTTCCGTTTTCTTCAAAGTATTGTGCAGCTGCTTCTTTCGCCGCAGCCATTTCTTTTAGCTCACTCAGAACACCCTGCGCTCTAGCTATATTCACTTCTGGAGACAACTGAGGATTGAACGCCCTTTTTAGAACATTTGCCCCTTCTTTTTCTGTAAACTGAGCGCCCAAAATACGTTTAAGGCTTTCTTGAATACTACTTTCAATATCTTGTTGAACTTCTACAAGTTGTGGAGCGAATAGCTCTTTAAATGGTATTTTTCCTCTAATTGGTCCAGTTAATGGCGTGTCTTCAAGTTTTGTAATAGCTCCTTCTAGTTGATTTATTGATTTATCAACCGAAGAAAACCCACCAGAGGCAACATAATCAGAATACTCTTTTGCGAATACTCGATCTAATGTTTCTTGTCCTTTTGTTAACGCGGTTGGTTTTGCTGCTTTTCTTCTTCCCTCATCTTCTTTTACAGCCACTTCACGTTCTTTAAGGCCTAATTCTTCTATTTGTCTTTGTTCCAAACGCTTAGAGGCTGCTTGCTCTCTTTCTTCTTTTGAAAGAGCAAGAGCTGTCGTCAATCTTTCCTTTTGAGCAACTCGCTGCTTCTCAGCCTTTTCTTCTTTCTCTTTTCTTCCCTTCTCAATAGCAGAAAGACCGGTCAATCCAGCCTGAGCACCTGCGGCACCACCCTCAGCGCCACCTAGGGCAGCACCAGCAAGAATAGGCGCTAGTCCGATAATGGCCTGCGCTAGCATATCGTTTTGACTGAGGCTCGGTTGAACAGGCTCAGGTTGAGCCATAGAGATATTTAGAAGTTTCGCTAGTTCAGTGTTTGCCATAAATTACTTAACCCCCAAACAGCCAGGACATAAATCCACCACCGCCACCCTGTTCTTTCATCTTCTCAGCACGGCTAATTGAGCCTGACCAAGTTCTTTAGCAGCCTTAACTTGAGCTTCTTGACCCATCAAAGATGCAAGCAACTGCCTTCTGGCAATTTCAGATGCTATGTTAGTAAACTGCTCTTTCTGCTCCTGACCAATATTGAACATACGTTGCTGCATGAAGCCGCTTTCTTCCTGTGCGGCTCTCTGAGCGGCAATACGCTGTGCAAGCTGAGATTGTTGAGCTGCGGCAGCACCACCACGAACACCTTGCTTTGCTTGCTGTGCCAGCAGTTGACGCTGACCGGCTTGCTGTTCAGTCATCAAATCTCTGGCAATTCTAGCACGCATTGCCTGTTCTTCTGGAGCACCAAGACGACTGAGTTGAGCTTGAGGCAGTGCTTCGCTAATTGGAGCAATAGATCGCCTGCGTTCTTCCTCTTGTGCTCTAAATGCAGCTAATTCTCGCTCAGAGGCTTCTGCTCGCTCTCTTGCCAATCTTGCCGCTTCTTGGTCTTCTGTTTCTTCTTGCTTAGTTGAATTAGCCATTGATTACCTCAAAAAAATGACAGTAGCGGTAGCTGCTCCTGATCCTGTTTTCTTCAAATACACAAAATTATTATCCCACGACGTGTCACCGTCAACGATATCCGACGCCGTTGCTCTGACTATGATGCGCTGGGATGGAGTGAAGCCCAAGTTATGCCGAATAGCCACTTGACCCGCTCCTGAGAAGCTCACCTGCGCCTCAAAGCCTTCAAAATTGTCCTTCAATTTCAACCGACTCAGACCCGTCGTAAGGTCGCGCAGGCTGTTTGCAAGGTCTACTGATAGATAGACTAACGCATCGTCTAAGGTCTCGCCACCCCTGAAGAGCTTAAGACCTAGAAACCTCATTGGACGAACCTGGGCTTATAAGGTGCCGCTACCTCGAGCTCATAGCCCGTGACGCTGATATTCTTCTGAGCTTCACTGTTCTCAAAAACGACGCGCAGGCTTTTGACTCGGTTATTGTTGAGCTTGCGGGTCAATGTTGGCTCAACGGGAGATCCATAGGCGTCTAAGTCCCATCTATCCTCACCATAGCCCCCAGAGCCAACCGCCACGGTAAGGCTACTCTGGGTATCCTTAATCCAGTTGATCTCAGTCTTGACGCCGAGCGTAAAAGCATTCTGCACTTCTTCAGTTGAGAAGATTCTCAAGGCTAAGAATGATTTTAAAATCGACGCTTCGCCGAGAAAGTCCCAGGCTGACTTCCAATAGCAGGATATTGCCTCCACATTGTCTGCGTAGTCCAGGTAGGTGTTAGAGGTATGAAAGCGATATAGGCATGAGTCGATTTTGAGATTAAGGGATGAATAACGCCGCTCGGAAAAAAACAAGTCATTGCTGAGGTCTGTGATCCCACCAGCAGCGTTGAGAGCGTCCCACTCAAGCCAGGAGTCTCTCGGATAGTCGTAGACAAACATGATGCTGTTTTGGTTCGCTTCACGATCTGCACCCACTAAACTTTCACACGGTACAAAACACAGATACCTTTGACCGATGCGGTCATGGAATCCCACAGAGCGTTTGAGTTGAAAGATCTTCTCTTCATCAAGCTCGCTTGTCTGATCGAACCTAGGATCAATCCGGCTCACGAATGGGTTATTGTCAAACGCTCCTAAGCCCTGTGGGACCTGGCCGCCCTTGATGACTCGAGGCCCGTTGAGCGACATAAAGAATAGAGCACCGCGAATATCCTTAATCGAAGCATTCGCAGCACACCCAATGTCATTGGCCACTTGATCGACTCTGAAACTAAGGGTCGATAGCTCGCCAGAAATGACATGGATCGCTCTGGACTGAAATACGATAAAGAACTCGTTGGAAGGAGCTAGGCCCGTGATCCGATCACCTTGCAGGTCGTTAACTATCAATGAATTGTCAGGATATGGGAAATACTCTGGACTCTCAATATCCGAGAAGCTCACAGTGTTTGGGAACTCGAGATTGCCAGCCGTCACCATGATGTTCTGAAAGCTAGAAAGATAACGCCCTTTAATCGGGGGGCTTCTATCTGTCACTGGCTCTAGAAAGATCGCGCCCAGAGCAGAATCTTGAGCCTTGTCCGTATATACCAGACTTGCAGAAAATGAATTATTAGGGATCTCGTTCACGGCATACCAAACGGTAGGAGCAGTGGCCGATGCCTTTGATCTCCAAATGGCGATTCTAAGATTATTCGAGATCACTGCGTTATCTGCGACAGTAACCCCAGGGCCGACGATTGTAATAGTATTCGCTGCAACTGCCGTGATCTCACGCTCTACATATTGAGCTGACACTGCATCATATAGGTAAGCTGTATCTCCTACCTTCATCGTATGAGCACTACCAGCGCCGTTATCCACGTTGATCGTAGTAACCGCACTCTGAGCCCCTGCCACTATTGCACAGTTAGTATTAAATCCAGTATTAGCCAGAATGGTTGGAATCGTGAGATCCACACGACTTGCAACTGCGATATTCAGCGCCGGATCGGTCATGTAATAATTACCTGCCGTCTCATTGCCCTGCGCGTCTTTTTGCAAATACTGAATCTTATAGACGTAGTTATTGCCGCTAAATCCAGAGGCATCGGCAGTCACGACGGTAGAAACAGCCCCAGGAGTAGGCACGCCCGCTCTGTAGGCGGTCTGACCGTCGTATTTGATTACCTCGTCATACCCATTCGACAAATACAGACAGTTTTGAAGCTGAACGCCTGACGTATTCTCAAGGGAAGAATCGTTTTTATAGGTCGCGTTGCCTGGAAGTAGGGTCACAGGCGCGTTAATCGCTACCCAATAGCGGGCCGCATTGGTCAATGGAGCGACGATCAGGTCATGATTGAGCACTGTGGTCGATAAGGCCGCAGGAGTCGCTAGAACGCCCGTTGCTGAGGCTGTAAACCCCGTTAATGCGCTAATTTGACCCACGAGCTGAGTCATTGTCACAGGCAATGCCTCATCAATCCCCACCCCAAGCGCATAATCGAGCACCTGAGTAGAGCCCTCAAGAATCTGGCAGCGGTATTGTGCCGTCTCTACGTCAAAGACGATTGAGATTTCACAGGTAGGCGATGCTCCCGTGTAAGTGACCGTCAAAATGCTCTCGGTCAGACGCCATAGCTGGTTATCGACCGCGATAACCTCAAACTCTTCAGCGCCCGTCGCAGAATATCTTCTATAGGTGAATAACCCAGCCCCACCCTTTGGCTCTGCCGCCCCTTGATAGCCTTTACGCTTCTCGAGCGAGCCAGTCTGAGAAAATTGTACGTTTCTTACCTCTGTAGCGTACTGCTCGGGAAAGCGCAGGTCTGATGACTTGTAATCAACGCCGCTAAAGTTCTCATAGCGCTTGATAAACTGATACTGGCTTGCCACAGGCCCCCCGCTTAGAGTTCATACCCAAGATAACTTGGGTCAATAATCGGAATCCTATCGGGATCATTGTCAGGCTCCGCAAAAGCCTGTTTCAAGGTCGCCTCGATCTTCTGCATCAATGCTGCCACTTCTGCCTGATCGGTGGAAGAGTCGCGGACAAAAATCCGCATATTGCAATACTCTAGAAGATACTTCTCACAGATATCAGGAAGCTGGCTATGAGTGCTTGCGTACTTACCGCGCACAGCATAGTCACCAGCCGAGATTGTTTCTCCAGCCTGAAAGGTAAAGCCTGCACTTACTACTACTTCACCAGTTCCCGAGTTGATACTATCGACTGGGATAAATGACATTTTCATACCACCGTTCTTGTCTACGATGGTAATAAAGTTCTGCTCAATAAGCCCCTCAGCATCCAGGTCAACTGACGTGCTCAAGAAAAGGCTCTGGATAGTATCGCCCACCAGGAGAACACTAGAGACAGTAGCCCGTCGCTTATCAAGCACTGGCACTGACTTCTGATAAGTCATGCGGATCTTGCCGCCATTTTGGGGAGGAGGCTGTAAAATCAGGTTAACGCCCTGGCGAATATAAAACGCAGGATTACCCGCCTGACCGTTAATCCGCTCCTTCGTTGAGCCCTTGCGAATAGGATAGTAATCCTGTGCTAGACCACTGGGAGCATACTCTACAAAGTCTAAGCGCGTGCCCATGTAGCAATCTCTAGGGATTGCGTATAACTCCACATTGGCAGAGATCTGAGTCTCTTGAGATGCCATGAGAATAGTTGGGAACATCACGTTAATCAGGGCATGAATCTCTTCCTGACCATCGTTTAGCGCCTGTATGAACTCTTCATCTCCGATGCCAGCATTGTCACTGAAATCTAAGTTTCCAGTGGCACGACGGCTTGCGGAAATGAGCTGTTCGATTGTCCTCATTCAGCCCCACGGCGCATTTTGCCCACGATAAGTGCAATCTTAGCCCTATCCATGGGCTTTTCTTCTTCCATGTCTTCTTCTTCTTCCATGGCAGGAGATTCTGACTCCATTTCATCTTCCATCTCTGGAACTTCACCCTCAACCGCCATGTCCATCAACTCTTCAATGCTCATCTCATACTTATCGGCAACCGCCATAAGCTCCGAGTGAAGCTGCCTAACCTTTTCTGCGTCTTTTGGTGCGATTTTCATATTTCCCTCAAACGAGTGCTGATCTCATTGAACCCATAAGCCTGGCAAACGCATCTTGCTGCGCCTTACCAGACTCTTGCATACTCTTTGCCTGAAGCTCTGCCACGTTCTTGCCTGTTTCCATCTCTGCTTCTCGTGCCGCACGTTGCTGCGCTGCTTGCTGAGCCAGAAGATTAGCGGCCAGGGTTCCAGCGGCTTGAATACCAGCGCCCTGAAGCGTTGCAGTGTCCTTTTGAGCTTGAAGCTCAGCAGCCTTAGCCTTGTCTTGCTTCATTTGTTCGAGCAGCCTGGCTAGTTCATTTTGCTCAGGCTGTGCCGCCATTTCATTAGTGAGCTTCATTGGAGGCATCATAAATGGTTCAGGTCGCACACCAGTAATAGCCATTATCCACCCCCTATAAGTGCAGAGCGATAGGCTTCTACCAGGTTACCGAGCGCCCCTTGCTGCTGCGCTTGAGCTTGTTGCTGTGCAGCCTGCTCAAGACCGAATTGAGTCTGACCCGCTTGAAGAATACCCTGCCTTCGTTGCTGTTCAGCGGCAGCTTTATTGCCCAAAAGACCACCAAGAAGCTGAGTAGCTGCCAAGATAGCGGCAGAACCAGTAATCGGGTCAATCATGCCCACCCCACTTGCCAATCGGCGTAATAGTTAGTTCCATCGTAATATAGTTCCACAATATCCACCGACCCGTTTGCGGTAGACAAAATAGCCACCTGACCCTGAGGCCACTTTACAGACGCAGGCCACACGATATCCCTAGCGGTAGCACCCTGGATTACAAACAGTCGATACAGACCACCAGACTGAGCGTTGGAGATGGTTAGCGTCACATTCCCACTAGCAGAACTGAGATCGAGCTTCTGGGTGACGCCGTTATCTAGATCCACAGTCTGCGTCGTGCCACTAGGACTTAGAGTGCTGGACGCCTGGCCAAGTGCGATGTTCTTAGCGAGCTTCGCACTGGTCACAGACAGGTTCGAGTAGGATGCAGTAACCATTTGGTTACCGTCACCGCTACCCGTATGCCTGTGCTGCGAGATTTTCGTCCAGGTAGTGCTGTAGAGCGTACTAGCCCAATTTCTAGTCCCACTAGTCGGGATCGTGAGCTGTAGGCCCAAATTGAGCGTAGTGTATGCCATGATTAGTGACCGATCCTTTCGATAACAATATAATTTCTAG
>Ga0172363_10003373_pt1 | contig 13007 bp, 5 predicted proteins | sample LakKivs2_kivu2a2_FD_114541 | JGI IMG/M metagenome (GOLD analysis project Ga0172363, IMG submission 114541) | Sediment microbial communities from Lake Kivu, Rwanda - Sediment s2_kivu2a2 | ecosystem: Environmental > Aquatic > Freshwater > Lake > Sediment | place: Rwanda: Western Province, Lake... | reverse complement strand
GTAGTAGTCTCTTGTGACTCTGATTAGGTTTTGGTCTTGTGTTAGCATCGCGGTTTCGTCGCCCCAGTCTGAAACTGTCAGGAGCGTTTTCATGTCAGATATAAGCATTCCTAGTGAGCTGATTGATTGATCGAGGGAGCAGCACAACAGCCGTACTTCGCCAAGGTTTGAACAGTCTTCCTTTTCGTAGACTTCTTGGGTCATAGCCATGTTTAGTTTAACTCTGCGTTTTTCTTTTGCGTTCATCAACGGTTTTTTGAGTTCTTTAAGAACTTCTGGAAAGGAAATGAAGATCGTTATTTCTTTCTGTGCTGTTTCGATTAGCGCCTTCATTCTGTTTATGATGCTTTTCCGTCCTCTGATTATGTAGGCTACTTCTAGCTCCTCTGATTTCTCAGTACTCTCGTATATTGGCGTCAGCATGTCGACTAAAATGTCTGTTTCTTTAATTTTCTCGTTGAGATTTTCAATCATCTGCTGCTTCAGATTAGCGATGGCTTCTTTGGGCGGCACAGGCAAGTAAACCTTTGGATTACCCTTCTGAACAATAAGCATACCCTTCTTAGAAAGCCCGTCCAGAGCATAGTAGATTTTAGAGTCAGGGATGCCTGTTTCCTTGCACAGTGTGCTGGCAGTCATTTTAGAGTGCAGCAACAGCGTGATATAGATAATTGCCTCATGGGTTGATAATTGCAGTTCTTTAAGCTGCGAAACCATTCGGTCTTGGACGACTATTTCCATGTTGCTCGTCATTGTTTCTACCTTCTTCTAATGAGAAGTTGTCAGAGAAGGCTTAAATAGTTTTCTACTACTTTAAAGTAGTAGTTAAATGAAAAAAAGGTAATTAGTATGGAAGACAGAATTAAGTTGTTGATAGCAGTTGGGGCTTCTTTCACTGCGAATTGTCAGCCTTGCCTCAAAACCGCTATTACTGAAGCTCAGAAAGCAGGAGTTGTAAAAAAGGAAGAAATCCAAGAAGCAATCGCAATAGGGAGAATCGTTAGAAAAGGTGCAATGGGCAAGATGGACAAATTCGCCTCAACCCTAACCGGAAAAGACGTAAGTAGCTCAGACGAATGTCCATTCGGCTCAACTGAAGAAGAAGTCAAAGAGTGGGTAGAGCAAGACGACCAATGTGGATGCGGTGGCAGTTAACGACACACTTTACCTATCAAAATCATACTATGGAATTTAAGAATTAGGATGTGAAAAACATGAAAAAAGAAAAAATTAAAGAAATAGTTCGGAAAAGCTACGCAAAGATCGCAAAGAATGATAGTTCCTGTTGCGATGCCTCAACTTCCTGTTGTCAAGATGAGTATGACACAAACAAAGAGAACAGTAAAAGAACAGGCTACAGCGAAGAAGAAATAGAGTCTGTTCCAGAAGGCGCAAACCTCGGTCTCGGATGCGGCAATCCTGTTGCGTTGGCTTCCTTGAAAGAAGGAGAAACCGTCCTCGACCTCGGCTCCGGTGCTGGATTTGATTGCTTTCTAGCAGCCAACAAAGTTGGCAAAAACGGTAAAGTCATCGGTGTGGACATGACGCCTGAAATGATTGACAAGGCAAGAAAGAACTCCAGAAAAGGTAGGTATCGGAATGTGGAGTTCAGACTTGGAGAAATCGAGAACCTCCCCGTGGCAGACGGCACTGTTGATGTTGTCATCTCGAACTGCGTGATTAACCTTTCACCTGACAAGAAACGAGTGTTCGAAGAAGCCTTCAGAGCTTTAAAACCAAATGGAAGACTAATGGTCTCAGACATCGTCTTGCTGAGTGATCTTCCTGAAAGCATAAAAAAGAACGTTCAGGCATACGTCGAATGCGTCGCAGGAGCTGAAATGAAAGACAAATACCTAGAATTAATAGAAGAAGCTGGTTTCCAAGAAATCAAAATTATAGAAGAAAGCCAATTCCCAATAGAAGACATAGTCAACGATCCAATTGCACAAGAAATCATAAAAACCTCAAAAATATCCGTAGAAAAAGCTAAGAAAATGCCGAATTTTCTGGCAAGCATCAGAGTGTCAGGCATCAAACCTAGAAACTCGTAGATAGAACTTGCTGTCAAGAAAGTTAACCAGTTATGCTTCAATGCCTTATAGAAGACGCTTCTTGATGAAGGAGACATGGACATGTTCAGAATCCTACAAGCTTTAAGGAAAGTATGGTTTGAAGGCTGCCTTAATCCAGATCTCATTCCAGTCTTAGAATGAGACGGTAGCAATGTTTATCATGGGTTTGCTTGTTCCATTGGATTCATAAAAGCCCAACTCGCAGCATTTAAAGCAATACCGTGAGCATTATTATAAAATATGGAAAATAATTTTTTTTCCTAAAGACTATTTTTCCTTTATCGTGTTCTGAAATAGTAATAGCATTTGAAACCTTTTTAAATTTCTCTATAGTTACGGCGTGCTTAGTAAGGTAGTAACCAAGTTGACGTGTTTACTAGACTTAGTATTGCGATAATTGTCGAGATTACCCCGTCTCCGATTAGGAAGCCGATAACTATGAATCCTTTGTTTGAATTCCAAAATTCGCGACCTACGTTTCTTCCTATAATGTGTGATATTAATGAGCCGACAAAAATCGCAAATATGTATGCAAATTGAACTGGAGGTATCGCTCCCAACATTGCAACAGAGAAATATGGTCTATGTAAGATAAAATCTGAAACAAGGTATAATACTGTAGAAATGCTGAACCCTGTAACCATAAAGGTCGGTATCTGAAGCTTAATTGGAAAACTTCCGATATTAAGGTCAACCGGAAACTTTGGTCCGAAAAGGTTTCCTGTCCATAGCCAAGATTGCCAACGCCAGAAGTTCATGGCTTCAACAGGCCATGTTGCTATTGTGGCAGTGTATGTCCAGCCTGGTATCGGATTTAGACGCCAAAAGATTGAGACAAAAATGAAGCTTCCCACAAGCCCCAGCACGATTAGGATAAAGTACGCTTTAGTATACTCTTTCACGTCTTCATTGACCATTGAAGCCATGAGAAGCTGCTGGGAAACATTTGAGCCTCCAAGAAACAGAAACATTTCCTGTGGTAGGAACCATATGTCTAGTCCTCTGTATCCACTGTAGTAAATCATCGTTTCGCGAAGATAAGGAACATTTGCACCCAATGTAACACCTGCTGAGTAAGTCTGCAAAAGGGTCATGGCAAAAGACACACCTAACGAAAAGAGAACCAAAACCCATAATGGAAAACCGGGAATAAGTATCATCGTTAAAATTACAGCAGCTGATGATGTTCCTAAGAAAATAAGAACCAAATTCCGGCCATTAAGCCACCATTCAGCAGGTCCGGTTCCACTGAAACTTTGTCCAATGCTTTTAAATGCTTTAATAACGGTCTTGTGTTTGATGAGAAGTGGAATAGTTGCTACAGCTAGACCCCATCCTATTGAGAAGCTGTTCCAAAAATAGAGCGACGACATATTGGTTATCCATAAATATCCTAGACCTGTTTTCCACTTACTTTCAGCTGGCCAAAGATTATTTATCGTAATATATGGATTACCGCCAAGGTATATTGCAGCAGACATTATAAACATTGGCGCTGTAACTTCCAATGGAAGAAGAAACCCAGCTACGAAATTTAGAAGGTTTGGTGATATAGAGAACGAAGCCCCATTTAGATAATTTTCTATTGCAGCTGTGAAATCTATTACTTGGTTACGCGGAACAAACTCTGTTGCCCCCCTCATTATGTTGTTGAACCCATTAGTTGCAAATCCATAAATCACTCCTCCGATAATGGCTAAGGCAATGAGCCTTATTTTGTCTAGTTGTCTTTCTCCGAACGCTTTCATTGTTCTAGCGTCCCATGAGGCCATGGGGAATGCGAGTTTTTCTTCACGAACGTACAGGCTGTATGCTAAAAGCCCCAGTGAATAATTGGCTATAGCAGACAGCAAAACAGGTATACAGACGCTGATTAAAATTGGCAGTGCCCATGCTATGTCAAAAAACGTACGGGATAACATGACCCTTTCAGCATCTGCTCCGATTGGAGAGAAGAAAGCTGGAACAGCTTGTTGAAGCCCAAACATCTTTGCTATTTCTGAATTAGCAAAGTACTGGTTTCGTAATATATAAGCGAAATAGTAACCTGTATTCATTAGTCCAACAGATTCAACTATTCTGATGATGAAAATTTCCTTGGAGGTTAGGGGGACGCCCCACATCCTCGTTAATCCAATCCACAGGAGAATGATCGTCCAACTCATCATTCCGCCCCAAAAAAGAAGCCCCCAAATGCCATTTACAAGCCAGTTGTACACGATGGCAGGCTGTATTATGCATATTATGAAGATGAAAGCCAGCATTGCACGCCATGTTAAACCTTTTGTGGGCTGCTCCGTCCCTTTCATGCTCCGCTGATCCTCCATGTTTTCATCGCCTTTTCAATGTATTTCTGCTGATCACCATGTCGAAGAGCCCTCCAGATTAGGAATTGTTTACGAATTATGTCAAGTAACGATTTGTTAGTTGTAATCCAAAGACTCTCTAGACCGTTAATTCTCGTTATCAGGATTTCGAAGCCGTACTTGTCAGCTGCTATCTGTCGGCTAATAATTTCAAAGTCTTGGATTATTCCCGCGTCAAACGGTGAAAGCTGAAGCCTAACATTCAAAATTCTTTCATCACCCTTTTGGACTAGCTGCGATGGCTTCAAAAGCATAAATGCTCCTGTTCGTTCACTTGCAGAGGCTTCGAAAAATTCACTTAGGAATCCGAGAACACCAATCGCCTCGTCTGGGGTGGCACTAAATGGTAAGCCCACGCTCCAAAGGTTACCCACAGGTTTACTGCCTACTCTCCATTTTCTTAGAAGCGAAGGTGTTACCAGTTTGGAAGCTTTTGTAACGGGATAAATTGAAGACAACATGGTTGCAAGCATCATTATACCCATAACGATGATGACGACTCCAGATGAAACATTAGGTATTAAGTCTTGAGGGAACACGTGTAGGTTCACCAACAAAGCGGTTACGCTGGCTCCAGCAAAGTAACCTAAGAAACTTCCTAGAAAAGCTAGGGCAATACTCTCTGTTATGAAGATAGCTCCAATGTGTCGAGGTGACAGACCTACTGTGCTTAGAGTTCGAATCTCACGTATCCTTTCATAAACTGCGCTAAGCATCATAGAAAGCAAAGTAAGAGATGACAGAAACAGTGGAATAATCATGTTTTCCTCTCCACGGAGCATGTAGATCGACCTTGTTGTAATTTGCCTTGCATTATTCTCCCCTTGTATTCCATAAGATACCATAAAGTTTTGTAGCGTAAGAACCAATTCGAAAGATCGATCAAGTAAAGCCGATTCGGTTAAGGTTGTTGAATCTGTTTTAAGAGAAATTATGTTGGGTTGAATGTTCATGTATTCTTTTGCGAAATCGTATGGAACTATGATGACTGAAGACAAATCATATGCTGAGTAAACGCCAGTGCTAGCTACAGTTCCCCCTTGGGGTGGCAGAACACTGTCTTGATCCAAATCTCTTGACAAAACAGCGTTCCCTAAGTCGTTAGAAACAATACACCACACTATAACATTAATCCCCAAAAGGTTAAGCCTTGTGCCACGTGTAACGTTTATACCCAAGTCTCGGCTCAACTGTCGAGCAAGCACGTCGGAGATTATGATGGCATTTTTCATTCCATGCTCAAAAGGTTCTCCAAGTCCAGGAATTCTGGCGCCTTCAAGAAGACTTTGAGATTCCTCAGGTGTTATTGCTAATATACATCTTATTGCTGACGATGTGGCGTTCCATGAAATGAACATATTCTGTCCAGCTGGGTATATCCAAGCCCTTGGGTTTAACTGAAACTCAATTAGTCCTTGTGAAGCAATGTCCTTTGTGGCTAGAAGATAGACTTCTGAAACTGTACTGGAGATAGCATAAGGTAATCGCCTGCTGAAAATTATTCCTGTATAGGGAGCGTTACCTATTGATGTTCTATATGGTTGGATGATAACTCCCATTGTGGTAAACAAAGTCATCGCTGAGACTGTTATTATTATTGTTGTCAAAGTTAATCCTGTTCGCATTGGTCTTTTTTTGAGGTTTTCAACACCCATAGACAAAGAGGAAATTATTAGACTTCCTCTTTCTATGTCAGACCGGTGTGAACCTAAAACTGATTGACTTATAGACATTATTGCCATGTTGAACTCGTCTAAGACGATATAAAGTAGCAGCATGAAAAAGAGAATTACAGAGAGCCCATCAATAAGCATCCAAACGTTTGAGGCAATTGAATAGCCTGGATGAACTTGGCTTAGAGCTACGTTTGTAATAATGAAAAACGCAATTAATGCGAACATTCTCTTAACCCCAGTGGTTCTACCTAAAGCCAGCCTTCCCAAGAAAATTACAAAGGCAGTAGAAAGGAAGAAAAAGAAAGTTGCCGTGTTTACAACGTCATATATTAATGAAAATGAGGAAACATAGGTGTTTGCGGCATACAACCAGTACTCGATTGTATATGAATAGTACTTGCCATTCTGACCATTTTCGAGTGCTTCATCAGCTAACTGCTTTAGATTAAGCATCCCATTACGGAATAAAACCAACTGAGCATTCGAAGACATTTTGTTCATCAAGAAGCCGCCTCTAAGATTCGCCAGATAATACATGTTCTCTGCAGCGTCAAATAGGGTGAGTGTAGTTGTTTTTCCCTTTACTAACTTGTACCCACTTCCTTCAGGGTGAGCATCAGAAGCATTATTTAGTACCGTAACTAACCCGGAACTCGATCTCACAAGAATTTCAACAATTGTACCAGGTTCAGCAAAAACCATAGCTTCAGGTGAAAACTCTAACACATCTCTCCAAATAAGCCACGCGTGGGAAACGAAATTGAGAACACTAAGACTAAGTGTTGATGCATCTCCCAAACTCCACACGTCCATAAATCCTATCAATGCAATAGATGAAACATTAATAATAGGAACATTCCATGGCACGTATCCCTTGGTTCTAGCATCCACATTGTTAGAACGAACCATTCTCGCTGACCTACCTGCCTCAACTAAATATACAGTGCTACCGGCACCAGGCGAAGCTGTTGGAGCTGCAGCTGCAGAAGGAGCACCAAAAAGAGCACCTAATCTTGTTAACCGTGTACCAAAAGGTCCTGTATCAGTAGCACACACTATATTACCGGTGTCTGGGTCAACAACGTAAGCTTGAGCATCAATACCAGTACGAGGCCTGATTCCCTTTATAGTAACCTCACCTTTTTCGTCCGGCTTCAAGACCACGGAAAAGCCAATAGCAGAGACAAGGGTTCCTGAAGCTAATACTCCGCCTGAACTTGTTGTTATTTGAGCAGTAGAAAATACTCCTGCAATTGTCCCTAGAACATTCGCGCTTCTCGACGTTCCAGAACTTGAGACCGTGCTGAGCCCTACGATTGACGCAGTTTCCGAGATCATTCTTGGTCCCACTGAGACAAAAAATAGCGAATCTTCGTTTGTGTAGTTGTTGTACCAATTTGTTGTCCTATTATACGTTGATAACTGAAGCATCACATTGATCAATCCATGGTCTGCCACACCTGACAAATCTGCCCTTGCAGGGGATAATTGACTAAATTGTTCAAAAGAATTAATTGCATTATATAGAATGGGCCACAGGAAAATCACCTGTTTCTCTAGGTTTTGTGGTTGGATGCTGCCATATGTGTCGAAAGGAGTGTATTGGTTAATCCTAAAGGCGTTAGTAGTAACGAACCCCAAGCCTCCACCGTAACAGGCTTCGGTAAAAACTTCAGCTTCAAAATATACAGGGAAGGGCTCAAATGGAGGGGAACCAATTATCCATGAAGGCTCTGTCCACGTAGGTGATATTATGTGGGGTTCTTGATCGAGCTCTTGTTCTATACTCGGTAACCAATCATCGAATATGTTAGTTATCCAAGGTTGATAGAACCGGGTGAATCGAATAGGGTAATCATACTGATACATGGCTCCTGTTGCATAAATGGCTGTAATGTCACTGTCACTCGCTAAGTCAAGAGAGAACATCATTTTGATTGGTCTATGTGAGCCAACATCGTTTAAGTGTGTGTCTACAAACTCTCTAGCTCCAGCCAATCCCTGATAATGTCCCGCGAATGCCACAAGCCAGACAGTTCTTGCTGGTCTTGTTTCAGACATAAGCCTAGAAAGTTCAAGAAGGAAAGCAATTCCCATAGAGTCAGTGGCGCCCGGAGAAAATTGTGGCACAACAGACCATGAGTCATAGTAAGCGCCAATTACTACAACTTCACTTTTTAAATTGGGGTTGGTTCCCTCAATGACGGCTACGAGGTTTGACACCGTTTTTTCTTTCCAAACCATGCGAGAGTCAACCCAGATTTTAGCCTCGCCTTGTTGAGTAACAAGTTCTCTGAGCAACGAAGCATTTTCCCCTCTTACATATAACCTTGGAAAATTAAGCGGTATGCTGAATGTTTTTTGAACAGCTTCAACACATGTTGTGCTTTCTGGTTCCAAAAAAATTATTCCTTTAGCTCCAAAAGTTGCTGCGTTTTTCCAATACCATCTATTGTTAAAGTCCATCAAAACAAAGGTTCCATCAGCAGTTATGTTATTAAAATCTTCAGGGAGCCCCTCAGACACATAAATTAAATTGTCACCTTCTTCAGGACTTTGGTAAGGACAAGGATTAACCTGATTAGGCCAAAGAGGATAAACCTCCATTTCAATTAGACTCCCATTTGGCAACTGAACAGTCAAAACTGCTTTTTCTACAATAGGCGTTACCACGCTGAAAGATTCTGATCTTACAGTTAACCCGAGAGAGTCCCAATAATTCAATATATAGTCTGCCGCCTCAAAAAAGCCATCGTACCCTGTAACACGTGAACCAAATCCTGTAAAAGTTTGGATGTGCTGTAAAATGTTATCATAATTAAGCTGAGGGACCGATTGGTACGCAGCTGGAGACCGAACTTGTTTAATAGTCCATGTTTGGGAAAAAACAGCTAAGATCAAGACAACTATTAACGGCCATCGGAGAAGGGTCTTTCTACGCATCATATCACCTAAGTACATTTCCTCTCGGGAAAGTTCGGTGTTATATACGAGCATCGTTTCATTAATAAGACTTTTGCAGTATGGTGCTATAGAAGTTCGACAGTTAATTTTATATATAAAAAGGTAAGAGTTATTATTTACAATAATTAGTAGTGAAGGAAAATGACTGAAGAAGCTAAACGCGTTCTAACACCAAAATCGTGGGCAGCACTCGTAGCGCTTTCAGTAGTAATGAGCTTCATAGGTGTCTTAACAGCACCATATGGACCAACCTGGATGTTTTCAATGGTTCTTGGATCTTTCACCGCTCCTATTGTCGCATTGTTCTTTGTGATGATTCTGTCCAAAGTATCAGGCGCTGTCTCAAAAATGCTAACTCCACAGATGTTAGCACTTGTATATACTGTTACAGCAATGTCAATTGTCTTCTGTTATAGCATGATTCCATACGGCATAGTTCACAACGCAGTTAACCTGCGGTTAAATACGACTCCGTCCACAACTCTTGTCCAAAATAGTTGGGTGTTCGGTCCAGTTGATCGCAATGCAGTTACTCCGGTCCTGACAGGTGGGGCAGCAACACCTTGGGCTGATTGGTCACCATTCTTAGGCTGGTGGTTAGCATACACCATATGCTGGCTGTTCTTCTGGGTCGGTTGGATGGCGCTCTTCCAGGAACGATGGATCGAAGTAGAAAAATTACCTTATCCAGCATCATTGACTGGAACAATGCAGATTACATTAATGACTCAAAAAGAAAAAGCTGGAGAAGGCCCAAATTCCAAAATGTTCCTAGTTGGCGTCATTCTGGGAATAGTATTAATTATTCCTATAGTTGCTCGACAGCTAAACTCAGCAATACCTGACGTCTATGGTTGGACTGCAACTCCATACCTACCCTGGTTCCTAGGAACACTCAGCCTTGGCAACGTTCCTGCCGCAAGTGTTATTCCTGTAATGTCCTTCCTGCCAATTAACCCAATGATTTACGCTTTGTTCTACCTGTTCCCATTGAAGATACTATTCTCAATATGGGTCTTCAGCTTGGTTGGCGTACTCATTCCAAGCCAAATTGCATATTACCAAGGATACTACACTGCGTTAGCACAGACAGGTGACAGATTCCACACCTTCATGCAAGGCGAACCCTTCAAATGGATTGGAGTATGGATAGGAAGCGTCATCGGAATAATCATCACATGGTTTGCTCTGAACTTATCATACATTTCAAGTTTGTTCAAGAAACCAGCTGAACCAGAGAAAAAAGCTCTTCCACCAATGCTAGGTTGGATAATCGTAGGAGGCTCAACGATAGCGCTAATTGGCTTACTCGTATTTGCAGGGGCAGATCCGTTAGGCAGTGTGATAATAATCATTTCAATGTGGCTGTTGCACATCTCAATTATTAGAGTGTTCGGCTTTGCTGGAATATCTGGTACAGCTTGGGCTTTTCCAAACGACTGGACAGAGTTGCCATGGCTTACGAAGTATGTTTTCACTCCAGTAGGATATTCTGGAACTGAATTGGCTTATACTCGTAATGCAGCGTTCACAACAACAATGTGGTTGTCAAACAGATGGACAGGTGAACTATTTGCTGAAAACAACACGCAGTTTGGAATGATCTTTGCCATTCCACTTTGCTATAAAGTTGCGTATGATACTGGAACCCACCCAAGAGATGTCACAAAACTGATATTAGTATCAGGTATCCTCTCAGCATTGATAGGGTTCCCAACTGCCATATGGTACAGCTATACCGTCGGTACGAACAACTGGCCGATGCAACAAATGGACGCTTGGTGGCACTGGACCTTCGATCAACCTTGGGGAAACATAAACAGCGGCTTAGGAATCACGGAACCGATATATCCCCAAATACTTGCAGGCATCGTCATAGTACTGGTTCTAGGCTTCCTCAACTTCCGCTTCATCTGGTGGCCAATAGATCCAGCAGGTGTAGCACTTGGTCTAGGTGCCGCTGGAACCGGATGGATTCTACCAGCAGTAGTAGCATGGATAGCCAAAACACTGGTTCTCAGAACAGGCGGAACAAAACTCAACGACCGCACAATTATGCCCCTCGTTGTAGGAGTGCTTGTAGGCTACTGGGTCATGATATTCTTAGGCGCTTTAGGCGGCGTAGTAGTATACTTCATGCCAAAGTAGCTCTCCCACGACCCCCTTCTTTTTTCTTCTACATCTTTTATTCAATGTATATTGGGTTAATGCTTTCTAAAAACGAGGTCGATAATTACTTTTTAAAGTGAAAAAATATTGAGTACGGTTAGCTCATGGTTTTGGTATTTATTCATATCTTATTTGTAAGCCGTTTGAGTATACTTTAAGTCGGCGATTTTTCAATAGTAAAATGTTTGGTAACTTAATAATTTTCATCAAACTTTAAAATTTTTAAAATCATACTAAAATGTAGTTGCGGGCTTTCCAAAATATACATTTTATAATCACTTTGCCCGGCGTTTCATAAAGAAGTATCCAAAACCCGCAACAAAAGCAGCAATTACTATCCCAAGTATTATATATATTGTTTGGGAGGTCTCTTCCAACGGGGTTAAGGTCACATTTGGAACTACTCCTACCAACTGAATGCAGGGTATCTCAACTCCTTCAAAACCAAGTCCTTGAAAAGATGGGTAAAGTGGCCAGCTTATTATTTCAATAACGATGTTTTGATCAGAAATAATCTTGTGTTTTCCAGGAGTAGTTAATAGATATTGAGACCCCATCTTTATCGTTACTAAATTATCATCTATAGTAACCGTTGTCCTATTATAAGCAAAGATGTAAGCCTCGTTGGTTGAGTTTGTGGGAATGAAAAATAGAGTTTCCTCATTTGGTCTGACACCGATGTAGGCAATTCCTGCTCCATACGCGTCCCCTGCAGTTCGTCTAGTTGTACTTCCGTTAGCCAGCCACTCCAACGTGATTGGTTCAGTACTTTGCATTAAAACTGCTTCTGCTTTTGGCTTAATGCATGTTCCTTCTCCACCTTTAACCGTTAAATCCATAATTTTTCCCTTGGCATTCAAGTCCCAAATTGTAACTTTGGAATCTTGTGTAGCAGAAATACGGAACCCATAATCTTCTGTCGAGTCCCAGTCAGTAGTTGACGATGTATAAAATGTTTTTCCTACGAATCCTCCTTCAGCAGAAGGCACAAAAAAGTATAGCCGCGAGTTTCCTCGACCTAGGTTCTCTCTAGATTGAATCATAATGTTACCCGTTGATGCAACCATGTAGGATACATAGGTGTTTAACGCAATGTCTTTGTATGAATTGGTAAGAAGCGAATAGTTTTGTTTGTTACCATTTTCATCAGTTACTTTAATGTCTGCTTTTTCTACTGCAAAAATTCTGTAGGATTGCCATAGACCTGCTCCTGGATTCCATGAAGCCATGAAAATGAACTCTTTCCCAACGTATGTGCCGTCTATGCTAGCTTGGAACGTTGTTGGCATTGGATCTCTTACATTTGGACTTGAATTAGGCGGTATATTTGGAAAATTGAGAAGCATGACAGATGCATACTTGTCTGATACGACTTTGAACATTGACCCATTTGGGAAAAGAACAAAAAGTTTCTGCATAGCGTTTAAATTAGCCTGGGAAACAAGGCTATTATTGCTGATGTTATAGACATGTACGTTTGTATTGTTTTTCGTTGCTGTGATAGCTACTAAAACTTTTGTTCTCACGGTATCAACATCTTGCCTAAAAATGTACCCTAATTCAGGTCTCGCCGAATCATTTAAGACATATTGGCAAATTTTATTCGGGATGACGCCATAGTAAGTATATTCTTTTTCACTATCACAGATTACAGAGGAAAAATTAGGGAAGAAAATGGGAGAGACTAATATTAATAAAATTGTTATAACAGAGAATTTTATAAAAATATTTTTGGTTAACAACTTGACGACACCATT
>Ga0172363_10003372_pt1 | contig 13008 bp, 16 predicted proteins | sample LakKivs2_kivu2a2_FD_114541 | JGI IMG/M metagenome (GOLD analysis project Ga0172363, IMG submission 114541) | Sediment microbial communities from Lake Kivu, Rwanda - Sediment s2_kivu2a2 | ecosystem: Environmental > Aquatic > Freshwater > Lake > Sediment | place: Rwanda: Western Province, Lake... | reverse complement strand
TAATCTTATAACCAGCTTTTTTTATTATCATGCAGATATCATAATCTTCTGCTGCAGTATCTCCTCTAAAACCGCCTATTTCTTTAATGACATCCTTTCTAAAAGCACATACTGGTGACATGACAGAAAGCCCTCCGATGTTACTACAGATGTAATTCCAAGCAGTAGAAATTGAGTATTCTAAACTCTGAAACCATGTGATGATATTTCTTGTCAAATTTATTCTCGTGTTTGAAGCGACAGCAGCAATTTTGTCTTCTTGAAATGGTTGTATTAAATTTTTTAAAGTATCTTTGTCAACTGTCGTATCAGCATCAACAATCACCAAATAACCATTCTTAGCTGTTTTCACTGCTAAGTTTACTGCTTTTGCTTTTCCTTGATGTTTGCCTTTTATTAGTTTAACTGGATATTTTTTCGAGAATTCTTTCACTATATCATAAGTTTTATCAGTTGAACCATCGTCCACTACGATAATCTCCTTTTTGTCATAATCTGAAGCAACTAAACTTTTCAGGACGTCAATTATATTCGCTTCTTCATTATGAGCAGGAATTATTATCGATATTGGTGGATAGAAATTTGTTTTAGTCTCCTTTCTCCTAGGCCATAACAACAGAAAAATCCAAGAAGCATATATGATAGATAGTATTATCATTATCGTCAGGAATAGATTATTTATTATGATTTCTAACATAATTTTCACTATTGTTTTTAATGATTTAAAGTAATTTTAACTTTCCTGTGATCTTGTCTAAGGTTTCTTCTCTTTCTGGACCGATTCCTAGAGCTGTTACGGTTCCCGGGGTCAATTCTGTTAAGCCAGCGTCTTCAACCAAGAAACAGGGTATCTTTTCTTTTTTTATTCTTCTGTACATGTCTAGGATACTTTTTTCAGAGTCAACTTCTAAAACGACTTTCTTCTGACCTTCTGATTCCCATTTTTTTATAATTTCCTCATCAGCCCTTTTGTATGCACCTAAAGAGGCGTGTATACATTGAGATATCATTTTTCCCTTGCTCATTTTTAGATCTCTTCTAACTATGATTACTTGTTTATAATGACTTGATTTCATTTTTCTGTCCTCTTTTTAATATGTTTGTCAAAAATATCTTTTTTTCTTTTTAAGAGCAAATTGTCAGCACCCCTATACATCCAAAAACATAACGTTCTTGCATTATTACCATAATAATTACACGCCCATACTTTGCCAAATTTTTGTTTTTTATGTATTTTCAGCTTTAACACTTCATTTAACTTTTTTTGTAGTGAATTAACAAAGGATTTTGTCCCGAGGAATCTTACTTTAATCGTATTCGGATAATTGAGAAAAATACTTCCATCTCCATCGAAAATCCCTCTTATAAAATGATTAAGAAACTTATCAGGAATACAGGGAAACTTGATTTTCAAAGATTTATTCGGAACACACCCAACTTTGATTAAATCCATACATATCACTTTATTTCTCATTCTAAATTGTGCATAATTTCCATGTATTTTTATAGGATGAGTTGCATTTAAACAATCTTTTATTATTTTTAGAATTTCTATATCTTTAGAACTTATATGAAAACCACATGTTCGAGCATCCTTTGTAACATAACCATCACTAAAAAACCAACCTAATAAATACGCAGATTGAGAAGACCATGTCTTAAAGAAATTTAAATTTGCCTTATATTTACTAGTTTTTTTAATTCTAGTCAGTCTTAATTTAAATGCCTTATGAGTTATAGAACTGTATGTTCTGTTAGGGAATAATTTAAAAATATCTGAATTCGTTGAGTACCCCTCTTTTAATAATTTTATTTCATTGTTATTCCAAGGATGATCTTTTTTGGTTAATCCAAATTTGGAAAGTTTTCTATGTATAGTTCTTGAACTGACACCATTTTTTTTTGCAATTTGAATAACACTTTTAGTTTTCAATTCTCTTTCTAGATCTTCTTTAGAATCATATAGTTTCATGATTAAATATTAATTTTTTCATATAAATATTTTACACATATTTTTCCTATAGACATTTAATGTTACTATCAGTTCGATCGAAAATTTTAAATAACCTTATAGATGGATTTTGTCCCGCAGGAAACGTTTAACTAAAATATTTAAAACCCGAAATATTATGGATTATTATGTGGGTCGTTAAAGTAAAGATTAAACATGATTGCACTATAGCAAGTAGATGTAAAAAATTCAAAGTTACTGCTTTTTCTTGGGATTTGTTACCTTTCGAGAAGGATAAAAAATTCTATACTTATCAGATGCACCACTTGGTTGGGAAAGAAGAAAATATTAAGGCATTCATAGAAGACTTGAAAAAAGATAAACGGATTGAACATTTGGAAGTCGAGAAGAATATAGTATTCTTACTAGAAGTTAGATCCAAGAAAGAAATACCATCATCTTTCTACAATCTACAAATGTTTTACGTTAAACCTGTGCTAGTTGATACGGAAGGATATGAGGTCTGGGAATTGGCATCTCCTGATAGATCTGTGTTAACAGAATTTGTGATTGATCTACAAAAAGTAAAAGGAGATTTCGAAGTTAAAATTCTAAAGTTAGGCAAGACAAAATTGAGTGATGTTTATTATCCAAGGATCACACCAAAATTAACCGAGAAACAAAAGAGAGCTATTGAGTTAGCAATCAAACATGGTTATTATTCTGTTCCTAAAAAAGTAGATTTGAAGAACCTGAGTGAAATCATGGGAGTATCTCTTTCTACTTTTCAAGAGCATCTTAGGAAGGCTGAGACTAAGTTGATACCAGATCTTCTTAAAGAATAACCGAAGATATTCGGTATTATATTTAAATACTATTGAAATACAGTAATTCTAAGGTAAAAATTTCTTATTCTAGTACTCTAACTCTTTTCTCTAACAAGTGATAACTTTGTTAGAGGTATTGTCCCCAGTCAATAAGTTGGTAATCAATAGAATAAACGGGAAATTTTTAGATGATAGACTACTTCTTGGAATAAAAAATAAAATGATTACAGGGGAACAATGGTTCAGGAACCCCGAGAATTGGTATGGAATTACTGCGTTTGCTAACCCTTTCAAAACTCCATATAGTGAACTTAGGATTCTTTTTGAAAATGAAGATGAACTCAAACCTCTGTTAAATAATACTTTAAAGATTTTTTATGGTATTGGAATAGCAGAAACTGAAACACTGATTGTTAGATGGGATTTAGAGAACAATAAATATGCTGAAGTAATAGGTATAGATGCGATAGACACATTTGTTAACAATTTTGTTCAAATATTACGGAACTTAAAACAAAATTATCCTAAGGGTAAGATACTTTTTAGAGGAATAAACGACATATTTGAGAATCTGAATAAGAATGACTTGTTATTTTCAAGATCAAAGTTTGAGAACGCAACTCATGTTTGCTTTGGTAATACAGTTGGTAATTTCGAGCAACAAAAAGAAATTTTTAATATATTTCAAAAAAACATGAATAAAGGAGATTTCCTATTACTAGGCATTCAATTGAACAAATTCCCTAAAAAAATTCTCTCTGAATACGCAAATAATGTTTTGTTTGAGAAACTCATTCTCAACTCTATAAAGTTTGATGGAGAACTCTATTGGAAGTATAATGAAAATGATAATAGAGTTGAAGCTTGGTTTGGAGATATTCTTGCTTTTCAATCGAAAAAGTATGACTTAAAGAAACTTCTAGAGTTCGTACAGAGCTTTAATTTATATTCGCTCAAAACGTTCGAACACCAAGAGTTTGCAGTTGTTTTACTTAGAAAAGAAAAAGAATAAAGAAATCACTATTTAATCCAAATCAAACAAAATAAGTTATGTTTTACTAATCAAACTATAAATATCAGTTCTAAAAATTGCTTGAACATCTTTTAGCCTATGTATCTTAAATCTGCCTGTTTCTTTTGTATTACTCTTGGAAAGATCAGAGGAGGTGGTAATTGCATGTTCTCTGATAGGTTGACGCCCAAAGTTAAACATTTTCTAAATAGAAAATTCTTAACCTCCATATCTACTTCTCTTGGAAAAACTTTATCACTCTCCCATTTTTTTATTAAATCCTTAGTATTTTTTCCCAAATACAGCACGTGGCCACGTATTTTTATCTCAGCTACGTTGGGCTCATATTTTGTAACAAACTCAAATTCTATATTTACTGGCTTTTTCTTAGTGAAAACTTTCATATTAGGCCAACTAACAGAAACTATCTTTGGAGTTGAACTTATGTCTATTCTACCCTTTGGGATATTCTTTCTCCCAGCCGAAATCGATTTTATTCCAAATCCAACAATCATTAAATCACAATTTATCGCGTGTTAAAATATAGTGTAACAACTCTTATATTTTTATTTTATTAAATAGATGCCAATAAATTCTCAAAAAATCAATAATATTACTAATAATAAATGGAGGGATAGGAATGAAAGTGATGGTACCGTTGGCTAATGGGTTTGAAGAGATAGAGGCTTTTACGATTGTAGATGTCTTAAGAAGAGCCAATATCAAAGTAGATACGATCGGTATTATAGGCTCAGTAATTCAGGGTAAAAACGGAGTTAAAGTGATAGTCGATAGGACATTAAATCAAATAGATCCTAATGACTACGATGCTATAATATTACCAGGGGGTTCACCTGGTTATCAAAATTTAGCAAAAAGTGCAAGATTAATAGAAACACTTAAAACCTTTAACAGACAAAATAAACTCATTGGTGCTATTTGCGGAGCACCCACGATCTTAGCAAAAGAGGGTTTATTAGACGATAAGAAAGCAACCGTATATCCAGGGTTTGAAAAAATGCTTGCTTATCCAAGGAATGGATCAGTAGTAGTGGATGGGAATATAATCACATCTCAAGGTCCAGGAACTGCAATCGATTTTGCCTTAAAGATCGTAGAAAAAATTTTGAATCCAGCTGAGGCACAAAGACTAAGAAAAGAGTTAGTTGCTCATGTATGAAAAAATAGAGAAGAAAATAATGCAGATGATGTGTGAAAAATTAGTAGCTAGGAAGACTGAATTGATAGAATGCGTAAAAGGAGACATAAAAGGCAATCCGCATAGTCCCAAAAGCGTTGTTGATTCAATAACAAAAACACTTGTTCAGAGAGGTTTAATAATTCCACTGTACGCTTCTGAAACAACATTTGCTGTAACACAGAAAGGGATGAGAGAAATCAAATAAACATCATTAAAAAATTAACTTTCTAATTTAGTTCAGCTCGGTGGTGTAGATCTTTTATAGAGCACAATGGTCAAGCATAGAAATATTAACTAGATGGCTCTGGACCTTCCGACACAGGTTCGAATCCTGTCCGGGCTATCAAGTCAGAACTGGCATCTTTAAAACACTATTTATTTAATCTCTTTACCTAACATTTATGTTACATCGGGGATAAAATGGTCATCACAGAACTCATAACTCAAATGATTCTATGGGTCAAGGAACTTGGATGGGTTGGAGTTTTTATCGGAGTTCTGCTTGAATCATTCATCGCTCCAATACCATCACCCCTTGTGCCTATGAGCGCTGGTTTTATCCTCATCCCCCCTGAAGCTTCATTGCATGAGGCCATCATCATTTCTCTTTCAACAATCACATTAGCCGGTGCATTAGCATCTACAATCGGAGCATTTTTTGGTTATAGTATCGGCTATGTAGGCGGACGTCCTTTGATTGAAAAATTTAAGCGTTTCTTAGGAGTCTCATGGAATGAAATTGAGAACGCCAAGAAACTCTTTGGAAAAACTTACAAAGATGAAGTAATTTTATTTTTATCACGAGCAATTCCAATAATTCCCCTATCACCAATATCTTTTTATGCCGGCGTTATTCGTCTCGATGCAAAGACATTCGCTTTATGTACATTTCTCGGTTCGATGCCTAGATATTTTGTTTTAGGTTTGATAGGATGGTTCATGGGTGTAACCTATAAAGAACTCTCACAGACTCTCGAATTTTTTGAATCTATGGTATTTTTATCGACTATAATAATCGTGATAATTTTTATACTGTACAGGGTTAGAAGAAGAAAGAAAAATTCCTACGAGTGGCACTATGATCAGAAGAGCCATCAAGAATAAAAAAATTAAAAATCAAACTTGAGCACATTTCCAGCAAATCTTTAAACCGTTTCTGACTATCTCCCTCGCCTTCACTAATTCTTTGCATGATTGGCAAACTACATAACTTATTTCTTTATCAGGTGGACGCCAAGTACCATCCATACAGATTTACCTCTTAATCATTCCCAAATTCCAAGGGTTTTATGTGAATTGTCATTTGAATTCCAACAGATGTGTGTACCATTCTCTATGTCTTTTCTTCTGGTTAGTTGACTACAAAGTGGGCATTTTATGTAGTCATTATCCCCTTCCATGCAAACCCCTGGTTATATTAAGAGGGTGAAAGGACGCGTTTGTGATGGAACACCTCCTCGAGTTTTGTCTTCACCCTCGGACATGTAGATTAGAGTAATAACTATAAAAAACGAGGCTAAAACCAATGTTTTAGGCCTTCAGAGAATTTGCATTAATAATTGACAAAATGTATGAAAACCGATACAAAAATATTTAAACCAGTATTAAACAAATTATAAATAATTTTTCATTCTATAATTAATCCCCGGGATAACATGGAATACTTCGTAAAAGATACAGGAAAAAACAGAGTTGTGTACAAGTCATTACTTATTGAAAGTCCGAAATCATTGGGTATACTAGCGAACAAAACTGCATTAGATTTGGTAAAAGAATTGAGTCTTAAACCCTTATGTGCTATGGATATAGCGAGAAGATTAGGCCTTCATGAACAGAAAGTTTATTATAACTTACGAAAGTTGGAGAAAGCAGGAATAATCAAACTGTTAACAACAGAAGAAAGGACTGGTGGAACCGCAAAAATATATGCTCTAGCTGAACCAGTTGTTTCGGTAAAACTAGCTGAAAATGCATTTATAACAACAGATACAAATGTTTCAATAAAAAATCTCGATCTATTGAGACCTTTTATTAAAGATGGCAAGTTGGACGCAAAGATTATTCTTGGCAACCCACATGTCCACGGAAAATATGATGAAGGGGCTCGTGATGGAGTTTATGCATTCGATCTTGCATTGTTTATAGGTAATTTTTTAACGAATATGGAATTGCCTTGTTTTATGTTGGATACACAAGTAAAGAAAGAAGACCTTAATGATAACTTGATACTCATCGGCAACCCGAAGTTTAATACGATTGTCGACAGAATCAATTCAGAACTTCCAGTATATTTTGATAAAGAGAAAGAATGGTCTCTTATTTCAAAGACCACAAATAAAGTTTATGATCAAATATCTGTTGGTGCTATTATAAAGTGTAAAAATCCGTTCAATGAAAAAAAGAAAATATTGGTTTTGGCAGGAAAAAGATCTAGGGGAACTAAAGCTGCTATTATAGCTTTGACTCAATATACTGAAAAGATTATGAATAATTCATCAATAGAAGAAGACATGCACAGAATAGTTCTTGGACTGGACAAAGATAATGATTATGAACTTGACCATGTCAAGTTTTTAGAATGAGGTGAATAACTAATGGCTGTTGGTCCGCTTTCATCCGCTATGGAAAAACACTTACAAAACTATCTCCATTCCACAGATGCATCTCTATTTGGAGAAAGGGATTACAAAGCCTTTGCTACTGTATTCGCTCAAAAAATCGATAGTATGCGAGGCAATAATACCATCATTTACTCTCCAGTAGAATCGGGTGCACCTATACTTGGAGAACCAATAGTAGATGAGTTTGAAGAAAGAGGTGTTCCATACTTTTTCCTCCCTGTTTCAATAAAAAATAGGGAAGTTGTTAAACCATCCCCGTACAATCTGAAAAAAACTATAGGCCTTGTACCAGATGGAAATTTTATTTTTCTGCCCTTAGATGATACTACTGCCACAGGTGGAACTATTTACACCTACTATGCTATGTTAAAACATTATGGAATTCCTGATGAAAAAATTTGGCTTGCAGGAATTGTAGATAAAACAGGAACGATGCGCTCCTTCATCGATGTATCAGGTAAAAAAACAGAGAGGCAAGCATATTATTCAAAACTAAAAGAAGCCGGGATTGTCCCGCCAACAATTTTTTCTGAAATTGCATTCGTGCCTCAAGATGACCCACAGAGACCGATGCTTGAAGAACTCGTTGTAGAAAACCGAATCCTTTCCGATACTTTAGAACAATCAGCAAGAGACTGGTCACAACTTAATGCAAGTTTCTTGGAAAAAATATTGTTTAAGGGAAACTCAGGAGCATTATACGATGTTCCGACAGCCAGGTTTATCCATCGATCACGACTAAAAAGTATGACAACGATTAATACTAACTTTGATCCGGGTTTAGGTGGAGATAGGAGAACGAAGTACAGATTTAGCGTAAATAATTTACCCATGCTCAGTATTCATTCAGAATTCATAACTGAGGATAATTGCCCTTCCATAGAAGAGACAGCTGCTGATATGTTCCTAATGGACTTAGCTCTCGGGGATTTGTTAACAAGTGGTCGTTATCACTTGGAATTAAAATCTGGGACTGACATAGATGTCGAAACGTTAGGTCAACAACTTATAGAGCCAGCAAAAAGGTATGAAAAAACACTTAGAAGAAACTGGGGAAAAAAAGGAATAAAAAAAGGAATTTTTAATCCAGAACCTTCGGGGAGAGCTGAACTTGGAGCCGCTTTTTTAGAAGTGCTTTATCCTATAGCACCTAAAGTCACAGCAGGATACACCGATGCTCTTTTATTCGGACACTTCGAAGCATGGGAGACATATTATTTACGGGAAAGACCAAAATTAATCAATAAGATGTGGTTGAGCTTTTCACATGGAAAAAAACCATGTCAGCCACTTACCATTAGATCTATGGTGCCACTCATAAAACTGAAAAAACTTTACAAAGCGTGAAATAAATTTTCAAAGGGTTGTAAAGAATTTTTCTGGTCTCTATAAATCGATACAACATCTTGTCTATATTTATAAATAGAATTGTCGATATGCAAATTCTCGGGCCTGCCCGTTTCTGGCGAATAGTTTCCTAACCCAGTAATAAGTTCACTCCAAACTTCACCAGTTCTTTTTTCAAAATATTTTGCCTTTTCGCACACTTGTTTAATTTCAGAGCATTCAAATGCCTTTTTACCTAATAAAAGAGGTAATACAGATCTAAAATCATCTGATAATACAATAAAGCATTCGAGTGAATCCCCTATTGAAATTTCTTTTAAAAGATGATCAGAAGTATTGAATGCTATAGGTCTGTAAATTCTCTTCTGTGCTTTAAATAATTCAATACCTGAAACTCCATCATCTATCACTCCAACTTCTCCTTCACCGTATAGGCCATAAGCAATCAAATCATCCATTAAAGTAATTTTTTGAGAATGCATATATGGTTTTGTTTGGAGCTCTGCTAATAGGCCATCTTCTACATTTACATCTGCAGCATATAATGATATAGGCTGCAACCTTTTCATTTCCGGCTTTTCCATGAACCCTTTCAAGAAAGGTAAAAGTGTACCTGAAATGATACCAACCTTAATTTCTTTTTCCTCCAGTTCTTTTAATGTTTTTATAGCACCATGACCTATTTTTAAACTTTTTCCAACATCCATCATCTCCTCAATTGTTTTTTCTGCGGGTCTTTTCAAAAGAAAACGATCATAAAATCTCTTTGTTTCATCGGGTTCGATAAATGATGATACCCATCTACCTGTTTGAACTCGATTTTTCAGGTATGGCTGTCTAATTTCTTTCCAGAGAACGGATTTAGCTTGATCTTCGCTAGTAAACCCTATCCTTCGCCCGTAAGTTTCAAGATATTTTTTTTGGCTGTCTTCTGGAGTTATTTCACCTTCAAAATCAATAATTGCAAGACGAACCGCCTCGACACTATGTAAGCGTTTTTGTAACGTATCTAAATCAAGAGTAATATCACTAAGATTTTCGATAGTTTTCATGTATTAAACTTTCCAACAGGAAAAGATTTAAAATCATCGTCAGTTAATCTTTTTTACTTAAAAACCTTCAATTTATATTAGAAAACAATGAACCCTAAAGAAATCTTCAAGAAAGTCAAAAACTCGAAAAGGAGTAATTTGACGGAATTCGAAGCCAGAGGAGTTCTTGATTATTACAATATCCCTGTTGTAAAGGGAGAAATAATCAAATCACTCGAAGAAGCAAGGAAATTTGTTGAAAAAAACGGTTACCCAGTCGTCCTAAAAGTGGTTTCACGACAAATCATACATAAGACAGAAGTTGGCGGTGTTGTACTGAACATAAGGAATGAGAAGGAATTATATCAGGCCTACCATCAAATAATAAAAAACGTAGAGAAAAAAGCTCCTAAAGCAAAAATAGACGGATTCTTCATCCAAGAAATGTTACCCAATGATAGAGAAGTTATCGTTGGTGGAAAAAAAGATCCAACCTTTGGTCAAACTATTGCTTTTGGATTGGGTGGTGTTTTCGTCGAAGTTCTTGAGGATGTTAGTTTTAGAGTAGTGCCGATCACAAAAGAGGATACAATAGAGATGTTGAAAGAAATCAAAGCCCTAAAAATTCTAAAGGGTTACAGAGGTAAACCACCAGTTGATTTTGAGGCATTGATCGATATTTTACTGAAGACTTCTAAGATGTTGGAGGATAATCCGGAAATAAAAGAATTAGACATCAACCCAATATTCGCTTTACCTGACCGAGCTGTTGCTGGAGATGCAAGAATAATCGTTGAATGAAATGCCATCCTGGAAAACACATCTTTCATTTAATTTTTTCATCCTTCTAATTTGGGTTATAATACTACTAAACTACGGTTTTATTAATAACTTTTTTCTTCTCATCATTACGGTTTTTTTCAGTTCTTTTCTGTCGATATTTCCCGACGTTGATACATGGAAATCAGATATCAGAAATCTTTTTTCTTTTGTTTTGGCGTCAATTATAATTGTTTACTTTTTTTTCAACCTGAGTTTTAACTCAATTTTTTCGTTATTAATTAGCTTCATTTTGATTTATATTCTGTTTAGATTTTTCCCGACAAAACACAGAGGAATTACTCATAAGTTTTCGTTTTCAGTATTTTTCTCCTTTATGTTAACTATCATACTATGGGCGTTGTTCAATTTTTCACTGATTAATTTCCTGGTTTATTTCACGGTTATTCTATCAGGATACTTATCTCATCTATTCTTGGACGTATTTTAAAAAATTAGGGGATGATTCCCCAGCTACCTCCTGTATCATTAAATCAACCTGGGATGGTGCGGTCATTATCATCCCTAAATTAATTGTGATTAGAATTATTTACGTCTTATCCTTCTCCCCCTTCTCACATCTTCTTTCGGTCGATACGTTATTTCCAGCTTAGGTTTACTCTGTTTCTTGATAACATCTACTATGTATCCAATAACTTCGTTCCTTATTTTCTTAGACTCAATTTTAACTATTTTATCCAACTCTTCTTTGTTCTTCTCAAACTTATTCGTAAATCTGCCTGGATACCTCTCAACAAGAATTTTTGCCAAATTCTTTATGTATAAAGTTTTTACTTGTCCCATTTCTTCACCTAAACTTTAAGAGATTATAGTTGTAAGCATTTAAATTTTCATTAAATCTATAAAATTAGTCAATTATCATACTCATGATCATAGAAATCGTAGCAAAAGAAGAGAAGATTGAAAAACTTGTAAGAATTAATTTAAGTTTTTATTGGACATATCCACCTTCCCACACCGCCCCCACGAAACTTTCTAGAAGTTTTCATGCCGTATTCTTTCAAAATTTCATCAAATAGATTATAATCTGTACCACTCCGAGCAAAATACGGGACTCCTACACCATCAATAATTTTTTTGGTCGCCTCTCTAACATCTTCTGGGTCACCAATTATCTCAAAAAGAAACCCACTAGACGTACCTCCATAGACACTATACCAATCTATTTTTACAGAGGAGTCTTTCTTGACTTGAAGGATTTTACCTAAAGCATTATGCCATTTTTTTATATCTCCATCAAATCTATATTCGGCTCCGATTTTTGTCATTTAATCTCTATTAAACTAACCAAAAGTAAAAATTTAAGTCTTAATTTTTCTGTCTTATAAATTTGTTATTAAGCGAAAAAAAAACAAGCATTAATTATTTTAAGGAGAATATAGACTTTATGAAACCTTCAGTCTGGAATTATTATTCTAGGAAAGATGTTCAAGAGGCTTTGTTGGAAGTTGCTAAGGACAGAGAAGTTGTCGGCGTTTTTTCTAACGAAAGTTTTGGAGAGAGGCCTAATGTCTTGTTGTATCCAGATGACATAATAGAGATGGTGAAAGAAGGAGTAGTATCTTTTCATGGTTCTGTCGAGAGATGGTCCAACCCAATGGCCTTGGAGTCAGGAATGATTAAACAAGAAATGGATAGGATAAGGATAGGTTGGGATTTGATTATTGATATGGATTGCCCTGATTTTGAGATCGCTAAGTTGACTGTGAAAATAATATTGGAAGCGTTGAAGGACCATAGCATTAACAATTACTCTGTTAAGTTTACTGGTGGGAAATCATTCCACATAGGAATACCGTTTGAGATCTTCCCTGAGAAAATTAACTTAATCAAGACTGCAGACCTTTACCCTGAGTTGCCACAGAAGATTATAGAATACTTAAAAGATTATGTTAGAGAAAGGATAAAAGAAGAGATTTTGGCTTTAGATAATCCTTTGTCTATAGCAGAGAGAGTCAAGAAACCGATAACTGAGATTACTGATAAAGATGGTTTGAACCCGTTTAAAGTTGTTCAGATCGATTCGATGTTAGTTTCTCCTAGGCACATGTTCCGTTTACCTTATAGTTTACATGAGAGTAGTTTACTTGTCAGTTTGCCTGTCGACATTTCGACATTGGATAAGTTGAGTAAGGATGATGCAAAACCACATAAAGTAAAAGTTGAGAAAAAATTCTT
>Ga0172363_10003370_pt1 | contig 13010 bp, 13 predicted proteins | sample LakKivs2_kivu2a2_FD_114541 | JGI IMG/M metagenome (GOLD analysis project Ga0172363, IMG submission 114541) | Sediment microbial communities from Lake Kivu, Rwanda - Sediment s2_kivu2a2 | ecosystem: Environmental > Aquatic > Freshwater > Lake > Sediment | place: Rwanda: Western Province, Lake... | reverse complement strand
TCCGAATCTCAGATTGCCGGCATCACGCACCTGATCTCCGGGGCCGTGCGCGGCCTCCCGCCGGCAAACGTCACCATCACCGATCACACCGGCCGGCAGCTTTCGCGGCCCACGGGCGACGACGCCGCATCGCTCGCCGCCAGCCAGCTCGACTACCGCCGGAGCATCGAGGAGCACCTCTCCACCCGTGCCACCCAGATGCTCGAGCGCGTCGTCGGACCCGGCAATGCGGCCGTCACCGTCAGTGCCGAGATCGACTTCACCACCGCCGAGAGCCATTCGATCACCTACAAGGACAAGATTCAGAAAAGCACGACGGAGACGACGACCGAAAGCTCGGGTCCGAATGCCACGGGCGAAGCAGGCGTGGCGGCGAACGTCGGCGGCAACACCGGCGCCGCCGCGCCGACCACTAGTACCACCCGCGAGGAGAAGGTCGAATTCCTCCCGCCGATGCCGATGAGCGAGGAGAAACGCACCATCCCCGCCGGCAAGATCAGCCGCCTGGCCGCCGCCGTGTTCGTCTCCGCCGGCGAATACAAGATCGTGAAGGCGGCCGACGGCACCGAGACGCGCCAATACGCCGCCCTCCCGGCCGGCAAGCTCAAGGACTACGAACAGATCGTCAAGAACGCCATCGGCTTCACCGAAGGCCGCGACTCCGTCACCGTTTCCGACAGCGAGTTCAAGTCCGCCGCCGATCTCGCGCCCGAGCAGCTCAAGCAGATTCAGACCGAGAACTTCCGAACGTTCATCGTCAGCCTCGTGAAGAGCGGGTCGACCGCCCTCGGCGTGCTGCTGTTCCTGCTGTTTGCCCGGCACGTGCTCAAGAAGGTCTTCGTGCCCGCCCAGGCCGCCCGGGAGCCCGAGCTCGCCACTGAGACCGTCAGCACGCTCGACGTGGTCAGCGCCCCTGAACCCGAGCCGCTTGCTCCGAAGCCCGTTACCCTCAAGGACCAGGTGATCACGTCTGCCCAGCAGGATCCGGAGCAGACGACACAATACTTGCGGACCTGGCTGTATAAGTAAAGTCAGAAGTCAAGAGTTCATAGCTTTGAACTCTTGACCTTCAACTTTGAACCTTTAACTTTGAACTCTTAGCTTCCCAACATGGCACTGACAGGACGTCAAAAAGTGGCCGCTTTCCTGCTGAGCCTCGACACGCAGACCGCCTCCTCCATCATGTCGCGCTTCAACGAGAGCGAGATCGACGAGATCACACGCGAGATGCTGGCAATGCGTTCGCTCGATCACGAGACGGTCGAACAGGTTCACAGGGAGTTCCTCGACCTGGCCGCGAAGGGGCAGACGTTCATCGCGAACACCCGCATGCTGGCCGAGCAACTCATCAAGTCGGCCATCGGCGACGAGAAGGGAGCGGAGGTGCTCGGGCAGTCGAGCGGGGCACTTCCTCGCCGCCGCCCCTTCGAATCACTGGGAAACGTCGATGCCCGCCAGCTCGCCGACCTCCTTCGCGCGGAGCACCCGCAGACCATCGCCGTCGTGCTCTCGCATCTCTCGCCACAGGTGGCGGGGCAAACGCTCTCCCGGCTCCCCGAGGAGCTTCACAGCGACATCGTGATTCGCATGACCAAGCTCGAGAACACCTCGCACGAGATGCTCATCCGCCTCGATGACATCGTGACCGGAAAAATGCAGACGGCCGAGCCGACGGCCGGGGCCGCTATGTCCGAGGAATCCCGCAACAAGCGCGTCGCTGAGATCCTCAACATCGTCGGCAAGGACATCCGCAAGCGGGCACTCGAGGAGATCGGGAAGGAGTCGGCCGACCGCGCCAAGGAGATCGAGAACCTGATGTTCGTCTTCGAGGATTTCGTGACCGTCGACGACCGCGCCATCCGCAAGATCGTGATGGAGGTGGATAACGACACGATGGCTCTCGCCCTCAAGACGGCCAGCGAGGAGCTGCGCAACAAGTTTCTCCACAACCTCTCGAAGCGGGCCGCTCAAATGGTGCTGGAGGCGCTCGAGAACCTCGGGCCCAAGCCGCTGTCGGAAGTGGAAGCCGCCCAGCACGAGATTCTGAAGGTGGCCCATGCGCTCGACGAGCAGGGCGAGATCGCCATGCGCCGGGGCGAACAGGAGCAACTGGTGTGAGGCAGTCAAGCGTGATGACCAACGTGCCGGTCCAACGCGCCTCCTTCGCCGAGATCGCGTCGCCCCAGGAGCAACGCCGGCAAACTGAAGACGCGGAAGCCCGCCGCCGGGCCGAGGCCGAGGCGCTCGCCCGCGCACAGGCCGAGAAGGAGGCACGCATCCGGGCGGATGCCGCCGCCAAGGCACGCGAAGCGTTCGAGGCCGGACTTGCCAAGGGCCGGGCCGAAGCCGCCCAGACGTTCGACAGCCTCGCCCAGGCTTTCGCCAAGGCATCGATCGATCTCCGCGCGGAACTGGAAGCCGAGGCGGAAAGCCAAGCCGTGAAGCTCGCCGTCGATCTGGCGGAAGTCGTGATTCGCACACAGGTGCAGTTTGACCAGGCGGCGCTGCGCGCGGCACTCGCCGAAGCAATCGCCCGCACCCCGGCCGAGAACGTGCTGCGCCTGCGCGTGAATCCCGACGACCTCGCCGCCGCTCGCGAGCTGGGAGCATCCCTGCACCTCGAGCAGGCCGAGATCGTCGCCGACCCCGCCGTCGGACGCGGCGGCTGCATAGCTCACACTGCCCTCGGCCTCATCGACTCCACCGTGGAGCACCGATGGGAAGCCGCACGGCAGGTGCTGCTTGGAACGATGAACGATGAAGGATAAACGATGAAAGACCAAACGATTCCGCTGGAAACGCCTCTTCATTCATCGTTCATCTTTCATGATCCATCATTGACCCATGCCCTCGCCCTCCGGATGAAGCGCTACCGCGAGAGCCTGGAAGCCTGCCCCCGCGTGTTGATGAAGGGGACAGTGCGCCAGGTGACCGGCCTCGTCATCGAGTCGGCCGGGCCGGCCGGAAGCATCGGCGACCTGTGCGTTCTGTGCGACGGCCGCGACCACCAGGTGCCAGCCGAGATCGTCGGCTTCCGCCGCGATTCCGTGCTGCTGATGCCGTTGGGCGAGATCGAGCGGCTGCGGCCGGGCTGCGACGTGATCTGCGCCGGCTCGCCGCTGCGCGTGCCAGCGGGGCCGGAGCTGCTCGGCCGCGTCGTTAACGGCCTCGGGCAGCCGATTGACGGCAAAGGCCCCCTCCGCTGCTCCGCCACGCGCCGGGTGAACGGCCACGCCCCGCACCCGCTGCACCGCCGCCCCATCAAGGAGCCGCTGCCCACCGGCATCCGGTCGATCGATGGCCTGCTGACGGTCGGCCGCGGGCAGCGCATCGGGATCTTCGCAGCAGCCGGCGTAGGCAAGAGCACATTGCTGGGCCAGATCGCGCGTTGCTCGGCGGCCGACGTCAATGTGATCGGCCTCATCGGCGAGCGCGGACGGGAAGTGTGCGAGTTCATCGAGAACTGCCTCGGCGCCGACGGCCTTGCCCGGTCCGTCGTGGTCGTCGTCACCTCCGATCAGCATTCGCTGCTGCGCGTGAAGGGCGCCATGACCGCCACCGCGATTGCCGAGCACTTCCGCGATCAGGGCAACGACGTGATGCTGTTCATCGATTCGGTCACCCGCGTGGCGAGGGCGCAGCGCGAGACCGGCCTGTCGATCGGCGAGCCGCCCGCCACCCGCGGCTACACGCCCTCAACGTTTGCCCTGCTCCCGCGGCTGCTCGAACGGGCCGGCACTGCAAACACCGGCAGCATCACCGGCGTCTATACCGTGCTCGTCGAAGGCGACGACATGGATGAACCGGTCTCCGATACCGTGCGTGCCATCCTCGACGGCCACGTGGTCCTCTCGCGGAAGCTGGCCGAGCGCGGCCTCTATCCGGCGGTCGACGTCTTGCAGAGCGTCAGCCGCGTGATGCCCGCCGTGATCGACGCCGGCCAGCTCAAGGCTGCCTTGCGGTTCAAGGAGCTCTATGCCGTCCATGAGGAGGCACGCGACCTCATCAATCTCGGCGCCTACGCCAAGGGCAGCAACCCGACGATTGACAAATCGATCGAGCTGATAGACAAGATGATCGCGTTCCTCCGCCAGCGAACGGATGAAGCGACGACGTGGGAGGAAACGAGGAAAGCGTTGACAGCGACGATGGGGTGATGGGGTGATGGAGTGGTAGAGTGATAGCGTGCGGCTGCTTGATGGCACGTGCCGCGTCCATTCTGTCCATCGTGTCCATTGTGTCCATTGTGTCCATTGCGAGGAGATCATGAAACGCTTCACCTTCAAATTCAAGAAGTTGCAGAAGCTCCGCGAGCAGGACGAGGAGGCCAGCATGCTGCGGCTGGCGCTCGCCCAAACGGACCTTGCCCGGGAGCAAAAGGCGCTGGCGGCCCTCGCCGACGAGCTGGAAGACGCGGGCACGCAGTTGCTCGGGCTCGTGAAGGCCGGCACGCTTCCGGCCATGCTCAAGAACGCCGACGCTTTCCGCCGCTCCGTCGCGGCCGCCGCCGGCCGCCAGAAGGAATCGGTTGCCCGGGCCGCACAGCACGCGGCCGACAAGCAGCAGGAGTTTCGCCAGGCCCGCCAGAAGGCCGAAGCGATCCGCAAGCTGCACGAGAAGAGCCGCGGCGAACATCGCGTGGAATTCCTCCGCGACGAACAGAAGAATCTTGACGAACTGGCAGGCACCCGCAGCCGCCGCGCCGCACATGCCAGCCGGCAGTAAGGAGCATCCAAGATGAAGCCTCTGCTCAAGCTTGTCATCTATCCCGCCGTGGGTCTGCTGGCCTTCGTGCTGGCTTTGTGCGGCTTCCTTGCCATGAAGGGAAAGCTGAACGCCTCCGCCCTCAAGGGCCTGCCGCTCGTGGGGCCGGCCGACGAGAAGCAAGCAGAGCCGGCTCCCCCCATCCCCACCCTATCCACCATGCGGTATTTCTCGTCCGAAGAGCTGTCGGACATGCTCAAGGAGACCCGCGAAAACAAGAAGCGCCTCGCTGAGGACGAGGCGAATCTGGCCGAACGCGAGAGACGGCTGGACATCCTCAAGCAGGACCTCCAGCGCGAGAAGGGCGAGCTTGAGAAGATGCGAGCCGATCTCGCAGCCCAGCGCGAGGAGATGAAACGCTCCGAAGCATCCTACGCCGAAAAGGTCTCGGAGATCGCCCAGGCCGAGCTGGCCGGCCTCCAGCGATCCGCCACCATCTACGAAGCAATGGACTCCAAGAAAGCGGCCGCCGCCATCGGCATGCTCGAGAGAACTCAAGCCGCCAAGCTGCTTTCCCTCATGGACGAGAAGAAGGCTGCTCGCATCCTCGGCGAGATGCAATCGCGCGGAGCCGCCGAACTCATGGCTCTCATCAAGACCGTACGGACCGCCCCGGAGGCAACTCAATGATCAAGGTGACCTTGCTGAACGGACAGGAGCTGATCATCAATGCCGAATTGCTGGAGGCCGTCGAGGCCGCGCACGACACCATCATCACCCTCACCACCGGCCGCAAGATCATCGTGAAGGAGCGGCCGGACGAGGTCGTCGCCCGCGTCGTGGCCTACCGCCAGCTCGTCCACACCGGGGCCTTCACGAGGAGTTGAGCAATGGACATCGCAACGATGGCAGGAATGCTGGCCGGCGCGGCGCTCATCATCTGGGCAATCCTGCTCGGCTCTGGGCTCGGCGCCTTCTTGGATCTGCCGTCCGTCCTCATCGTCCTGGGCGGCACCGTCTGCGCAACGCTGATCAATTTCCCGCTCGGCAAGGTGCTGGGCGTCTTCTCCGTCATGAAAAAGGCGCTCCTCTACAAGCTGCCCCCCCTCGACGGCGAGATCAAGCGAATCACCGAATTCGCCCAGATCGCCCGCAAGGAAGGTCTGCTTGCCCTCGAAGACAAGCTGGAGACCCTCAACGAGCCGCTCCTCCAGAAGGGTGTTCAGCTCGTGATCGACGGCACCTCTCCCGAAGTTCTCCGCAGTATTCTCACCATCGACGTGGCCACGATGGGCGACCGCCACAACGAAGGCAAGACCATCCTCGAGGTGATGGGCGCCTTCGCTCCCGCATTCGGGATGATCGGAACCCTCATCGGCCTCGTGCAGATGCTGGGGAATCTGAAGGACCCGTCGCAAGTCGGCTCCGGAATGGCCGTGGCATTGATCACCACCTTCTACGGCGCCGTGCTGGCCAACCTCATCTTCCTGCCGGCGGCCGGCAAGCTCACCGCCCGACACAAGGAAGAAGCACTGCTGAAGGAATTGCTCATCGAGGGCGTGCTCGCCATCCAAGCGGGCGACAACCCCCGGACCATCGAGGAGAAGCTGAAATCGTTCCTCCCGCCCAACAACCGGTCCAAGCTTGATCGAAAGGAAGCGGCATGAGCCTCGGCAAACAGCCCGATCCGCCCCGCGGCGTCCCCAACTGGCTGGTCACCTTCAGCGACGTGATGTCGCTGCTGCTCACCTTCTTCGTCATGCTGCTCACGTTCTCGACGCAGGACCGGGAGCAGTTCGACAAGGCGAGCGGCTCGCTGCGCGGGGCCATGGGCGTGGTGATGCCCGACATCGGCCGCCTGCCCCGCACGGGCATGCTCAAGGACCGCCACTTCACGGTCGGACGCCACACGCCCGCCGGCATGGATTTTCCCCCAGAGTTCGAGCCGCTCGCATACGAGGTCACCGGCCTCAACGTGCGCCTCAAGAACCAGAAGATCGGGGCCCCCATCCAGATGCTCGCCCTCAGCAGAGGCGTGCTGGTCAGAATTCCTTCCAAGCTCGTGTTCGAGAAGGACAGCTCTCGGCTAGCCCCCAAAGGGGAGCCGCTTCTGGAGACCGTTGCCGAGGTCGTCCGCGAACTGCCCAACGAGATCGAGATCGCGGCACACCTGCGGACCGACTTCCCCCAGCCCGGCGACGTTGCCTGGGAGATCACACACCAGCGGGCCGGGAGGATCGCCGAAATCCTCGCCGCGCGAAAGGGCCTCTCGCCCGCACGCCTCTGCGTCAGCGGGAAAGGTTCCGATCACCCCATCTCTCGCGTGCCGTCAACCTTGGATGATCGCATCGACATCACGCTGCTTACGCCCGAGAAGAAATGAGGAATGAAGAATGAAGAATGGAGAATGCGGGCAAGTTGGCGGTTCCGGTGATTCTTCATTCTTCATTCCGCGGGAGCTCTGACGAGAGTATTCAGCAATGCCTCTGCTCGCGAAAAAAGAAGAACCGAAAAAAGGAGCACCGGCCTACGTCGTGTCGATGTCGTCGCTGTGGACCATCATGCTCACGTTTTTCATCACCCTCTGCAACATGGCCAACGAGCAGGAGTGCGGCCTGGTGGGCGCCGGCACCGGCTCCTTCATCCAGCAGATCAACGCCGACGGCAAGCCGGGCATCCTGCCGGGCCAGCGCACGGCGGTCGACATTGGCGAGGGCCGCCCCCAGTTCGAGATTCCGGCCCGAGCCAAGGAGTCGACCGATGGCTCCGATGCCGATCTTCTCTACCGCAATGTGATCTCGATCGAGCCTCAGCGCCTCCCTCGGGCGCTCATCGAGTTTTTCAGGGACGCCGACAAGCTTCACCTTCCCGTGAACGTTCGGTTCTCGCCGGGAAGCGCAACACTCAGCGATGCCGACACCGACTGCCTCGCCCCATTGATGATGCGCCTGCGGGCCGTGTCCTACTACATCCGCGTTGAGGTAGCGGTGAGCAGCTCGTTCGTCTTCAACGAGCGCTACGGGAGCGCGTGGGAGCTGTCGGCCGCACGGGCCGCTGCCGTCACTCGCTACTTCCATGAAGAAGGCGGCATCAGCCACCGCCGCATGGAGCCGATCGGCCTCGGCAACGCCCGGCCGTTCGTCAAGAACGCCGCCAATCCGTCCGTCAATGACCGTGTCGAGATCATCGTCCTGAAGTATTGAGTGAAAGGAAAAAACGAACACCCATGCCGGCCTTCTGGTTTTTTTCCTTTTTCCTTTTTCCTTTTTCCTTCTGAAAAGGAGACGCACATGCCGGATACCAAAGACCCACTGGAGGAACTCGTCGAGCAGCAGGATGAGATGGAGCAGGCAACGGCTCCGGCAAAGCCGGGCCTTCCGCTGAAGAAGATCATCGTGTTCGCCGCGGTCATCTGCGTGGCGGTGGGCGCGGCGTTCGCCGTGGCCTCCATGCTCGCAGGCGGGGACGAGCAGCCCAATCCGAACGGCAAAGGCGTCGCTGCCGGCGTCGGAGACGACGGCGGCGGCGGCAAGACCCAAATCAAGCCGCCGAAGGACGGCTCCGATTCCAACACGTTCTACAACCTGGAGAACATCATCGTCAACCTCGCCGGCAACCAGGCGCGCCGGTACCTCAAGATCAGCATGGTGCTCAAGCTGAAGAACGCCGAGACCCTCGCCAGCATCGAGGCCCGGCGCGTCTTCCTCACCGACAAGCTCAACATCCTCCTCTCCTCCAAGACGATCGAGCAGATCGACGGCGGGGAGAAGAAGCTCGAGTTGAAACGCGAGATTCGCGACGAGATAAACAATCTCCTTGGCGTCAAGGACGCGGTGACCGAGGTCCTGTTCACCGTATTCATGGTGCAGTAGAGCCGTGGAGCAGACATGCCGGATATCCTGTCGAGCGATGAACTGAATGATCTATTGGCGCTGGTGGACGAGCAGGATGGCTCGGGCCAACAAGTCCTGTTCCGCAACAAGACGGTGACGCCCTACGACTTCAGGCGGCCCACGCGGCTGTCGCGAGCGCGGGTGCGCCAGATCCAGCGGCTGTATGAGAGCGCCCTCGAAGGCCTCACCGGCGCACTCTCTGAAGGGCTGCGCGCACCCATCGAAGCAAACGTCCTGGGCGTGAAGGCCCTCAGCTACGGCTCCTTCGCCAACGCGCTTCCCGTGCCCACCTACGTCAACATCTTCCGCATCGAGCCGCTGGGCTTTCGCGGGCTGCTCACCATCGACGTCCCCTTCTGCCTCGCCCTCGTCGACCGCCTGCTGGGGGGGCACGGCCATGCCACCGACAAGCCGCGCCACCTCACCAACATAGAGCTCGCCGTGCTCGACTGGCCCGTCAAGCTCATCCTCAACGAGCTGCAGCAATGCTGGCACACCGAGCCGGCGGTGAAATACGCCAGCGAGAACCGCCGCATGGACCTCAGTTTCGCACAGGTCATGCATACCGCCGAAACCGTCCTGCGAGTCAGCTTCGCACTCGGCGGCGAGATCGGCTCCGGCGAGGCCCACTTCTGCCTTCCCTTCACCGCCCTCGAACAGACCATGGCGTTCGAACACCTCCGCGACGACGTCTTGGGGACCGTCAGCAAGCAGGAGCAACTCGTCCAACAGGCACGCCAGAATATCAGGAAAGTGACCGTCACCCTCTCCGCCGAGCTTGGCAACGCCTTCGCCGACCTCCGCGAGGTGCTCACGCTCTCGCCAGGACAGGTCGTCAAGCTCAACACGCGGGCCGACAGGCCTGTTCCCGTCAAGGTCGGCGGAAAGGTCAAGTTCCTGGGCAAGCCCGGCCTCCGCGCCAATGCGCTTGCCATCCAGATCACCGACATCATTCCCGGATGAATTGCCGAGAGGAGAAACCGTGGCAGCAGACGAGAAGACAACAACTCAGGATTTGACAAGCGTTTCGGAACCCGCCGCCGCAACCGCGCCGCCGGCCGAACGCAAGCCGTCACCGCAGCAGAACCAGCCGGCGCCGAAGCCCGCCGCCGTCTCGCCCGCCGAGCTCGGCCAGCTCGTCGCCGATGGCGTTGCGCCCGAGGCCAAGGCCAACCTCGAGATGATCATGGACATCGAGGTCCCCATCTCGGTTGAGCTCGGACGAACCCAGATGCCCATCGGCGACGTCCTCGAGCTTGGGCCCGGCTCGATCGTCGAGTTGCAGAAGATGGCCAGCGATTCCGTCGACCTGCTGGTGAATAACAAGCTGATCGCTCGCGGCGAGGTGGTGATCGTGGACGAGAACTTCGGCATCCGCATCACCAGCATCGTCGATCCGCGCGACCGGCTGAAGAACGCTGAATGATGCGGATGCGCTCGCATGCAATGCATTTCAGTTGACACTTATAGCCTCCTCCTGTTATGCCTTGCGACGCGCCTCGAGGCGATGAAGGGATGCCTGCTGGCGATTGAGGCTCTTGCGGCCGCGAAGCGCAGGCTTGCCGGCATGAGCTTGAGTTGTTGTTGCCGTTGACCCAGCACTGCACCATCGAACACATGCATGAGGAGCGTGCACGCTGGATCGCGGATCTCTGCGCTCGGAGGCGATGCAAGGATGGAGGGATGGCGGAATGATGGGATGATGGGAAAGACCTTCTTCCATTCATCTCTTCATCACGTTCTTCTTCCTTTAGGGTTAATCTGCATTTCCGGGCGGGCGAACACAAAGGTTCGCCCCTACGGGCTGGTGAGAGTTTCGATCGCGTCTTCGCGCCTTCGTGTCGAAACCGCCTGTCACCTGTCGTCAATCACCGGTCCCCACGATGTCGAACACCGCGATCTCGGGCCGGCAGAGGAACCGCAGGCGGGGCACGTTGCCCCCCTCGTTTCCGATGCCGCGGCAGACGTAAGCAATCATCTTACCCACCTTGTAACGGCCGGCCTCGTACTTCTTGCCGGTATCGGAGAGCGTGACGACCGCCCCATACAGCGGCAGGCGCACCTGTCCGCCGTGCGTGTGCCCGCATAGGAAGAGGTCGGCCCCGCACGCCGCCGCCACGTCGATCATCTCCGGCGTGTGATACAGCACCACGTTGAAATCGCCGCGGGGAGCCGAGCGGTAGGCCTTCGTGAAGTCGGCCGCGTCCGTGATCTGGATGCCGAAGACGTTCACGTGTTTGCCGCCGCGCACGTCGATGCTGCGGGCGAAGCCGCACAGCGTGATGACGTCCGCGTTCACGCTCCGCGGATCGAAGCCGTCGTAGTTGCCCACCACCGCGTCCATCTCGATCGTGGGCTTCAGCCGGGCCAGCAGCTTCTCGAACGCCTGCTTGCCGTCGACGAAGTCGTTAAGATAGTCGCCGGTCAGGGCGATCACGTCGGGCTGCTCCTTGGCCACGGTCTGAGCGATGTACTCGGTGGCGGGTCCTTCCCCCTCGAGGTGAAGATCGGTGAGTTGCAGGATGCGCAAGAACGCGCCGTCGGGCAGGGCGTCGGTCCGGATCGTATGATGGGTGGTCTCGAAGCGGAACGGCTCCACCCAGTGTGCGTAGGCAACGCAGCCGAGGCCGATGATGCTCAGGCAGGTCCACGGGATGCGAAGCAGCCGCATCGCCTTGCCCGGCCGGCGTCGCTTCAGCTTCTCCATAGCGAAGTCGACCGCCAGCAGCACTTGCACGCCCCCCACCGTTCCCACCGCCAGCAGCACGACCATAAGGCCTATCATCTCGCTGGATTGCATTACTTCCTCTTTCCCTCTCTCTCTGCTTTCTTCTGGCGCTCGAGATCGGCCTTCTTGCGCAACGCCGCCCGCCGGGCGTTGTAGGCGTCCACTTTCTTCAGCACGTTTCCCGCGCTCGTCATGCTCGCCTTGAGGGCCGGGTTAACCTTGTCGGCAGCCGTCTCGCTGATCATCTTCTTCATCAGGGTGCACGCCTCGTCGAAGTCGGTGAACTGCGGCACTTTGCCCATCATCTCGCGGAAAAACACGGTGAGGAATTCCTCCTTGGCCTCGCCGGCAAACAGAATCTGCAGTTGCTTGAGCACCTCGCCTTTCACGCCGTCGTTGTCGTCGCGCAGCAGCCTCGCGAGTTGCACCGTGCGGTATGACCGAGGCATGTCCTTCAAGGCCTCGCATGCGGCCGCCCTGGTGTATGCATCCTTGGAACGGAACAACTGGCAGAAGTCGAAGTTGCTGGCCTTGTCGATGGCCAGCAGCTTGCCGGCGGTCTCCCGCGGAATCGGCGTGCTCTGCACGTTGAACATGATGTTCGACGTGGCGGTGCTCACGCCGTCCGTCACTTCCACGGTCGCCTTGTATGACGCGGCCTGGGTGAAGCCGGGAGTCCACACCACCTTCCCCGTGCGGCGGTCGAGCTGGAAGCCGTCGGGAGCATCCACCTTCTTGCCCTGATCCTTGAACACGACGTTGAACACCAGGCTGGCGGTGTCGGGATCTTCGGCGGCGAGCGTGAGGTCGAACGCCTGGCCTTCGAACCCGTCTTCATCCTGCACGCCCACGAGTTTGGGAGGCTTGCTGGCCGGCTTCTGGACGGCGATCAAGGTCTGTGCGCGTTCCTCGAGCTTGTCGTTGGCTGCAATGAACTCGACGAAGTAGGCGCCGGCATCGGCGTCGGTGGTCGCCCACTCGAATGCCCCCGACTTGGCGTCGAACGAGGCGCCGTTCGGCAGGCCCTCGGCCTTCACGGTCACCGGCTCGGTATTCTCAAGCTTCACGGTGAACTCGATCTTGCCGCCCGGCTTGGCCTCCTGTCGCGCGGGAGCCGTGAGCTTCGGCCGCTCATAGCCCAGCACCTCGATCCGCCAGAAGCGAGCGTCGCCGAGCAACCCAAGGTCCCGGCGGACGCGCTGGTCGCTCACGTCCACGCTGGCAACCACGTCGTGAATGCCCGGGCCGGCGGCGTCGGCGTTGAACTCGTACATCGACAGCTCGTTCCGCGAGCCTTGCTTCGCATCCACCGGCTTGCCGTCCAGATACCACCGCCAGTCCATTCGGATGCGCGTCTTCGCGCTGGTATCCTCGTAGTCGAGTGCCCGCACGCCGAGGTCGCGTTTCTCTCCCTTGCACACCGCGAGGTGGCATCGGTTGGGAATCTGGTCGTCGATGGGGCCGATGTACCTGAAGAAGGTGCGGATCATCTGCTCCATGCAGACGACGCAGAAGGTATTGGTGGAGTGGCGCATGGTGCAGTTGCGCTCGGGACGGAATACTCCCTTGCCGGCGCCGATGCCGCCTTCGGAGTTGGTGATGGGGTGGCGGGGGACCGGCGGATCGACCCAATAGTGCCACTTGCTCAGCAGCGGCTCGGGCTCGATCGTCACGTTGACGAAGTT
>Ga0172363_10003368_pt1 | contig 13011 bp, 7 predicted proteins | sample LakKivs2_kivu2a2_FD_114541 | JGI IMG/M metagenome (GOLD analysis project Ga0172363, IMG submission 114541) | Sediment microbial communities from Lake Kivu, Rwanda - Sediment s2_kivu2a2 | ecosystem: Environmental > Aquatic > Freshwater > Lake > Sediment | place: Rwanda: Western Province, Lake... | reverse complement strand
TGCAACAACGGCTACATCGACGACCTCCCGGTCGGCGCGTGGGTCAAGCAGCGCATGAAGCGGATCATCGCGCAGGGCTACTCGGACGTCGCCCGGGGCGACGACACGGCGATCGCCCCGCTCGAGTTCGACGAGCTCCGGCGCGCGTCCTGACGGCAACTTCGTCGTGCGCCTCGCCGGGATCCAGCCCGGATACCTGCCGTGGCTCGGCTACTTCGACCAGATGCGTCGCGTGGACGTCTTCGTGGTCGCCGACGAGATGCAGTTCTCCTCGACCGGCTGGGCGCACCGCAACCGGGTGCGCGGCCCTGACGGGGCACACTGGCTCACGCTGCCGGCGCGGGCCGCGGCGCGCCAGGCGATCTGCGACGTGCCGCTCGACACGAACGTGCCGTGGGCCGCGAGCCACCTCGCGACGCTGCGGAACTTCTACGCCGGCAGCCCGTTCGCACCCGACCTGCTGCGTTCGCTCGCGTCCGTGCTCCAGGCGGGCGCGACGCGCCTCGTCGAAGCGACCGTCCCGACGCTGCGCCTGCTCGCCGCCCTGCTCGGCGTGCAGACGCCGCTGGTGATCTCGTCGGAGGCGGGCCTCGAGCGCGCGTACGAGGAGCAGTTCCCGGGCCAGCCGGGACCCACCCACCGCATCATCGCCTTCATGAAGACGCTGGGCGCCACCGAGCTGCTCGAAGGCGAGAGCGGCCGGGACTACCTCGACGTGGCGCTGTGCGCGGCGCACGGCATCGAGGTCACGTTCCAGCACTACGCGCACCCGCTCTACGCGCAGCGGCACACGCCCTTCGTGTCCCACCTCTCGGCGCTCGACCTCCTCCTCTGCTGCGGGGAGCGCGAGGCGCGCCGGCTGCTCGCGTCGGTGCCGTGAGCGAGCTCGAGCCACCGCCCGCGATCTCCGTCGCGGTACCGCTGTTCAACGAGGCGGCGACGATCGACGAGCTGATCGACCGCGTGCGGCGCACGCTCGAGGCGCGCGGCGCGAGCTTCGAGATCGTGCTGGTCGACGACGGCAGCACCGACGGTACGGCGGAGCGGCTCGCGCGCGCCGCGGCGGCGGATCCGCGCGTCCGCGTCCGCACGCTGTCGCGCAACTTCGGACAGGCGGCGGCGCTGTGCTGCGGCATCTTCGAGTCGCGCGGCGACGTGATCGTCACGCTCGACGGCGACCTGCAGAACCCGCCCGAGGAGATCCCGCGGCTGCTCGACGCGCTCGCGCCGGGGGTCGACGTCGTGACCGCGCGTCGGCTCGCGCGTCACGAGAGCGCGTGGCGGCTCGCCGGATCGCGCGCCGTGCACTGGATCGCGCGGCTGCTGGTCGGCCTCGACATCCAGGACTTCGGCGGCCAGTTCAAGGCGTACCGGCGCGAAGTGGTCGACGCGACGCGCACCGCATGGGCGCCGGGCAAGCCGTTCTTCGCGCTCGCCGCGTGGCTCGGCTTCCGCGTGGTCGAGGTTCCGGTGCGGCACGACGCCCGGCGATCCGGAGCTTCGCGCTACGGGCTGCTGGCGCTCGTGCGGCTCAATGCCGACCTCATCACGAGCTTCACCACGCTGCCGCTCGCGACGCTGGCCGTCCTCGGTGCGCTGTGCGGAGCGCTCGGCGCGGTGGGCGCGCTCTGGTGCCTCGTCGCGGGCGGCTCCTTCGGCTTCGGCGCCGCACTGTCGCTCCTGCTGCTCGGGCTCGGCGGTGTGTTCTTCGCGACCGCGGCACTCGGCGTCTACCTGGCGCGCGTCTATCGCACGGTGGCCGGCTCGCCGACCGGCTACGTCCTGCGGCAGCCCGGGCGATGACGGCCGAGCGCGCCGCCCTGGCCGTCGGACTCCTCCTGACACTCGGCATCGCCGTGCTGGAGGTACGTTTCCACGGCGACGCCGGACCGCTCTGGCGCGACGAGGTGAACAGCGTCAACGTCGCCGCGCGGTCGCCTCTCACCGCGGTGATCGCCGCCGCGCCGTACGACTCGTTCCCGCTCGCCTGGCCGCTCACCCTGCACGCCTGGATCGCCGCCGGCCTCGGCGAGAGCGACGCGGCACTCCGCCGCCTCGGCACGACGATCGCGCTGGCCACGCTCGCCGTCGTCTGGTGGGCGGGATGGCGTCTCGAGATCGGCGTGCCGCTGGTGACGCTGCTCCTGTTCGGGCTCAGCCCGTCGCAGATCGTGTACGGCGCGCAGGTCCGCGGCTACGGGCTCGGTGCGCTGGCGATCGTGTGGTGCAGCGGTGCGACGTGGGCCTTCCTGCGCACCCCGACGCGCGCGCGCTTCGCGGTCCTGCTGGTCGCGACGCTGCTCGCGGTGCAGACCTACTTCGCCAACGCGTTCCTCATCGTCGCTCTCGCGCTCGGCGCCGCGGCCGCGACCCTGCCCCGCCGCCGATGGGCAGCGCTCGGCGGCGTAGTGGGTGCGTACGCGGTCGGGGCCGCATCGGTGCTGCTGAACCTGCCGTCGTTCCGCTACGCGCTCGAGGTCGCACCGGTCGAGCAGAGCGCGCCGCCCTTGTCGCGGCAGCTCGGCGTCTTCCTCCAGGCGCTCGCGCCCGGCGCGTGGCCGCTCGCGGCGGCCTGGGTCGCGGCACCGGCGCTCGCGATCGCCGGCCTCGCATGGACGCGCTGGCGCGGCAACGAGCGACTCGACGACCCGCGACCGGACCTCGCCGCCTTCGTGCTGGTCACCGGGCTCGGGGCGCTCGCGACCTACTTCTTCTACCTGAGCCAGGTCGCGAAGCTGCCGACGCAGTTCTGGTACTACCTGTCGCTCATGGGCGTGCTCGCGCTCGTCTGCGACGTCGGTACGGATCTCCTCGCCCGGCGCTGGCGGTACGGCCCGCTCGTCCGCGTCGTGGCCGTGGCCGCGGTGGCGCTCGGCGCGGCGGCACCGGTCACGGAGATCGCCCGCCTCCGCATGACGAACCTCGACCTGATCGCGGCGACGGTCGCGCGCGACGCGAAGCCGTCCGACCTCGTCGTCGTCTTCCCGTGGTACGTGGGCATCACCTTCGATCGCTACCACCGCGGCGACGTGCCGTGGATCACGCTGCCCGAGCCGAGCGACCACGACCTGCACGTCCACCTCGAGATCCGCGATCGCCTGCGGCGCGGCGCGGACGGCGTCGCCGGCGAGCTGGCGCGCGTCGAGAGCGTCCTGCGCGCGGGGAGCGCCGTGTGGCTGGTCGGCGAGCCGATGTCGCCACCGCCGGGACAGCTCGCGCCAAGCCTGCCGCCGGCACCGAACGCACCGTCGGGCTGGCGAGCCGGCCCGTACCTCGACATGTGGGAGCTGCAGCTCGGCGCTCTGCTGCGGGCGCACGCCGTCGCAGTCGAGCGCATGCCGCTGCCCGACGCCGGACCGGTGAACGCATGGGAAAACCCGCCGCTGTATCGCGCGACCGGATGGCGCTGACGGCGCCCGCGAGCCCGTGGCGCGCACGCGTCACGCTCGGCGCGATCGTCGCCGTCACCGCGCTGCTGCGCCTGCGTATCGCGGGCATGCCGCTCGAGCGCGACGAGGGCGAGTACGCCTACCTGGGCCAGCTCATCCTGCAGGGCGAGTGGCCGTACCTGGCGGCGCACAACATGAAGCTGCCGGGGATCTACTACGCCTACGCAGCCATCCTCGGCGTGCTCGGCGAGACCGACGTCGCGATCCGCGTCGGGCTGCTCGTCGTCAACGCGGCGACCATCCTGCTGGTGGCAGCACTCGCCCGTCGCTTCGCCGGCGAAGCAGCGGCGCTGACGGCCGGCGCGACCTACGCGGCGCTGTCGCTCGGGACCGCGATGGTCGGCTTCACGGCGAACGCCGAGCACTTCGTCCTGCTGCCGGCGGTGACCGGACTCTGGCTGCTGGCGGAGCAAGCGCCGTCGCGGGCCCGGCTGCTCGGGGCGGGCCTGCTCCTCGGTCTCGCCGTGGTGATGAAGCAGCCGGGCGCGTTCTTCGTCGCCTGCGGTGCTGCGTGGATCGTCGCCGGCGGTGGTCCGGCGCGCCGCCGCGCGGCCGATCTCGCCGTGTTCGGCGTCGGCGCCGCCGTCCCGTATGCCGCGGTCTGCCTGGCGATGCTCGCCGGCGGCGCGTTCGCGCCGTTCTGGTTCTGGACCGTCACCTACCTGCGCGAGTACGGCTCGATGATCGACGCCGGGACCGGGCTCGCCGAGCTCTACCGGCAGCTCGGCGGAATGCTCGCCGCGTCACCTCTCGCGTGGCTGCTGGGCGCCGCCGGTCTTGCCGCCCTCGCCACACCGGAGCTCGACCGCCGCGCACGGCTGCGCGTCCTCTCCCTGCTCGCCGCGTCGGCGGCGGCCGTCGCGCCCGGGCTGCGCTTCACCGACCACTACTTCCTGCTGCTGCTGCCGGCCCTGAGCCTCGTCGCCGGGATCGGCAGCGCGGCGCTCGTCGCCCGCGCGCGCATCCGGAGCCCGCGCGCGGCCGACGCTCTCGCCCTCGCCGTCCCGGCGCTCGTCTTCGCGCTGGCGCTGGTCCAGGACCGCGCGACGCTGCTGCTCCGCTCGCCGCTCGAGAGCGCGCGCGCCCTCTACTTCCCCAACCCGCTCGCCGAGGCCGTGGAGATCGCCGGAGAGATCGCGCGGCGGACGTCGCCGGACGAGCGCATCGCGGTGATCGGCTCCGAACCGCAGATCTACTTCTACGCGCGCCGCCGCGCGGCGACGAGCTATCTCTACATGTACCCGCTGATGGAGCCGCAGCCGTTCGCCGCGCGCATGCAGGACGAGCTGATCGCGCAGCTCGAGGAGGCGCGACCGCGCTTCCTCGTCCTGGTCAACGTCGACATGTCGTGGTCGCGGCGCCCCGACTCGTCGCTGAAGGTCCTCGACTGGGCGGCGGCCACCGTGGACGCGGGCTACCGCCAGATCGGGCTCGTCGAGATGATCCCCGACGGGCCGTCGCGCTCGGTCTGGGGTGACGCCGCCGCCACCGCAACGCCGCGCGCGCAGTCCTTCGTGGCGGTGTTCGAGCGGCGGCCTTGAGGCGTTCTCACGCCGCGCGCGCGGACGTCGCGTCGCGTGCGCGCACGCGATCGTCGCGGGAGGTCGCCGACGGCAGCGCACCGGGCGCGCCGCGCCATGCCGCCACGGCGCTCGCCACCGCCTGCGCCGCGAGCCGCAGCGCGTAGCGCAGGCGGCGCGGCGACGAGACCTTCGGCCACAGGTAGCGCGCCGCGTTTCGCGGCCGTGCGAGGAAGCGCGCGCGCCGCAGCAGCTGCGCGCGCGACGCGTCCTGCGCCAGCGTCTCGAGCTCCTCGCGCGTGAAGTGTGCGGTGCGCCAGGTGACGGCGCCGCGGTCGCCGTGCTCGATCCAGCCCTGCTGCTCGTAGATCGGGTACATGCGCGAGCCCGGCAGCGGCGTGGCGATGAAGTAGTGCACAGCGTCGAGACCGGACGCGTTGCCCCAGTCGATCGTGCGCCGGATGTCGTCGCGGGTCTCGTACGGAAAGCCGACGATGAGGTTCGCGAACGTGTAGAGGCCGCGCCGGTTGCAGTAGTCGATCATCTCGACGGTCTTCGCGAGGTTCACCGGCTTCTTGATGAAGGCGATCGTCTCCGGGTTGCCGCTCTCGATCGGCAGGCACACGCGATAGACGCCGGCGCGGACCATCGTGTCGATCATCGACTTCGAGAGCGTCCACACCGACACGCCGGCCATCACGTCGAGCGTGACGTCGAGTCCGCTCTCGGCCACCAGCTCGAACACGCGGCGCGCCCAGCGCTGGTCGAGCATGAAGTTGTCGTCGACGAACACGATCTCGCGCGCGCCGTGGCGCTCGACCATGTGCCGGATCTCGCCGACCACGTACTCCGGGCTGTGCGCGACGAGCTGATCGTGGACGGCGACGATGTCACAGAACGCGCAGCGCAGGCGGCAGCCGCGCGACGCCTGGATCAGCATCGCCGGCCGCTCGCGCGCGAACGGGAACGCCACGCTCTGCGCGCGGCGTCCGTCGTACGCCGCGCGCGGCAGCGCGTCGCGGTCCGGGTAGGGGTACTCGTCGAACGGGACGCGCGCGACGCGCGGCGGGTTCATGCGCGCCTCGCCGCCGGGCCCGCGGCTGCACGTGCCGGGAATGCCCACGAGCGGCTTGCCCTGGTCGACGTGGTCGAGGACGTCGAGAAACGTCTCCTCGCCCTCGCCGCGCACGACGAGGTCGACCGCGTCGCTGGCGAGGTAGGTCGCGTGACGGATGCCGGCGTCGAGCCCGCCCACGACGACGCGCGCCATCGGCACGACGTCCTTCACGAGCCGCGCGACCGCGATCACCTCGGGCTCCTGCATCTCGAACAGCGCCGAGATCCCGACCACGTCGGGCCGGGCCGCGCGGATGCGCTCGCGCAGCGCGTCGTCCGCCATGCCCATGCGGAAGTCGTGCGGGCCGAGCTCCGCCACGACGGCGCCCTCGGCCTGGGCGTCGATCACCTCCACGTGGTGCGGCGAGAACTTCTTGACGAACGCGGACAGGTAGAGCAGCCCGAGCGGCTCGAAGCTCACCGCGACCGACCGCGGGTGCGAGCCGCGCTTCGGCGGCTTGATGAGGATCGCCCGGACCGCCATCGCGACGCCGCCTCAGAGCGGCGGCAGGCACTGCAGCGACAGCACGTCGCTGTCGCCGCCCGCGCGGCTCGACTTCGCCTTGACGCCGACGCGCAGCTTGGTCGGCCGCAGCGCACCCGACGAGCTCGTCGTGAGCGGAATCGCGACGGGCACCGCAGCCGTGCAGTGGTCCGGGGTCGGGTTCGCGCGCACACCCGCGGGGCCGACGCCGAGCTCGCCGGCAAGGCCGAACGCGGTCGCGAGCTGCGCGTGCACGTCGCGCTCGAGCTGCTTGCGGCTGGTCTTGCGCGGTGCCGTGACGGCGAGCGTCGCGACGTCGCTCGGCGTGCAGCGCGGCAGGCGCGGGTCGGCCGCGTTCACGCAGAGCGCGAGGTCGACGGTGCAGGCGCCGTCCACGATGCCGTCGCGGTCGCAGGCCGCGTCGCCGTCGCGACAGAGCACGGTGCGGCTCGGCGCGCCCGAGGGACCGAGCGGCGGCGTCGGGGTGACAAGCCACTCGACGATGCACTCGGTGCGCGAGCTCGCGACGCCGCCGGGGATGCAGGCGTTGCCGGGTGCGGGGCCGGTGCAGTCCGGGCCGCCCGGCTGCGGCTGAGAGATCACCAGGGTGGCGTCCACCGCGACGTCCGCGATCGTGGTCTCGCCGCCGTCTGGCCAGGTCACGCGCAGCTCGTCGACGCTCGCAGCGGCGCCCAGGCCGAAGTGCGCCTCGGCCGGGTCCTGCGACTCGAAGTTGCTGCCGGCGCGCAGCTCGCGCATCTGCGTGACGGCGCCGGTCGTCGCGCGGACGCGCGCGCCGATCGCCTCGCGATTGCCGCCGCGGCCCAGCAGCTTGACGCTCAGGCTCGCGTTCGCGTGGCCGCCGTCGTTGCGCAGCAGCACCGGCGATCCGGAGTTGTTGGAGTAGAAGAGATCGACGTCGCCGTCGCGGTCGTAGTCGAGCGCGACCACACCGCGGCCCTGGCCGGTGTCGGCGGCGCCGAGCGCCGCGGCGCTCTCGGTGAACGTGCCGTCGCCGTTGGCCAGGTACACGCGCGCGGGATCGGCGTGGAACTCCGTCGACTCGGGCACGTTGCGCGGCCCCCAGCCGTTCACGTGCACGAGGTCGAGGTGGCCGTCGTTGTCGAGGTCGGCGAAGGTGGAACCCCAGCCCCAGTAGCCGAAGCGCACGCCCGCGGTGTCGGTCGCGTCGGTGAAGGTCCCGTCGCCGTCGTTGCGGTAGAGGCGGTTGCCGCTGATGCGCCAGTGGCCCTCGACGATCCCGTTCGGGTCCCAGATGCTGCTCACGAACCAGTCGAGGTCGCCGTCGTTGTCGTAGTCGCCGATCGCGGCCCCCATGCCGTTCTCGTCGGTGATCACGAGGGGGTCGGTCGCGTCGCTGAACGTGCCGTCGCCGTCGTTGTGCAGCACGCGCGACGCGCCGAAGTCGGCCGCGACCAGCAGGTCGGGCCAGCCGTCCGAGTCGATGTCGGCGAAGTTGCCGGTGAACGACATGTCGAACGTCGCCGGGAAGATCGACGCCGCGAAGATCGGCACGCCCGCCGTGTCGCTCACGTCGGTGAAGTGGCCGGTGCCGTCGTTGCGCCAGAGGTGTCCGTGCGGGCCGCTCGCCGGCAGATCGCTCGACCACAGCGAGACGAACAGGTCGAGGTCGCCGTCGCGGTCGTAGTCGCCGAAGGACGCCGAGAACGTGTGCTCGCCCGGCAGCGTCAGGCCGGAGCCGGCGGTCACGTCGCTGAACGTGCCGTCGCCCTCGTTGTGCCACAGGATCGGCCAGGTGCTCTCGAAGCCGAGGACCAGGAGATCGAGCCAGCCGTCGCCGTCGACGTCGGCGAAGGTCGCGCTCGAGTGCAGCCCCGGGCCGACGGTGATGCCGGCGGTCGCCGCGACGTCGGCGAACGTACCGTGGCCCGTGTTGCGGAACAGCTGTGCGGCGCCGTGCTGCCCGCGAACGACGAACAGGTCGACGAAGCCGTCGCCGTCGTAGTCGCCAGCCGCCACGCCGCCGGCGATGATGCCCGGCTCGCCCCAGGCGGCTTCGTGGGCGTAGCCGTGCGTGGTCGCGAGCCCGGCCGCGGCGGTCACGTCGGTGAACGACAGGGCGTGCGCGCGCACCGCCGTCACCAGCAGCAGCGCGGGCAGCAGGCAGCCATGCAGCGCGGGCAGCAGGCAGCCATGCAACGCCCGCGCACGACGTCGGCCGTCGGCGCGCGAGCGGCGGTTGTGGGGGGACGCGTCTCGCATGAGCCGAACGCCCTTGTCCGCTCGCGACGCTACCGAAGTCAAGGTGGAACCTCCCCGTCCGGCGGGGCCCAGCCATCGCTACCGGCACCCGCCGGGGCGGCCATGGGAAAGGCGCCTCAGCGCCGCTTCCCGCCGCGCGCGAGGGTGCGCCAGAGGACGATCAGGGCGGACGCCGCGACGAGCATCGACACGACCGGCGTCCAGCCCGCGCCCGAGGTATCCGGTGCCGCCGCCGGGGCCGCCGCATGGCTCGAAGATCGCGGTGCCGCCGCGGACTCGCGTGCCACGGCCGCCGGCGCTGCGACCGGCCGGATCGCCTCGCCGCCCGCGTCCTCGCGCTCGAGCGCTCGCAGCGTCGAGCGTGCGAGAGCGCAGCCGCCGATCGAGTACATCGCGCCGCCCCCGCCCCCGAGCTCGCTCCAGCCGGTGCGGCGGTAGTTGCGTAGCCAGTTGCGCCCCATGGCGCGTGCGTCGAGGTTGCGCAGCGCCCTTGGCGCGCGGCCGGCGCCGCGCCGCGGATCGCACGTATCGATCAGGTCGCGCAGGGCGGCAGCACCGCCGTTGCGGTCGCCCATCGCGAGGCGGGCGCGCGCCGCCGCGTAGCGTGCGTCCTGCCCGACCGGACCATCCGGGTCGATCTGCGCGAGCTCGTCGAAGGCGCGCGCCGCACCGGCGAAGTCCCCGGCGCCGTGGAGCGCCAGCGCGCTCCCGAAGCGGCCCGCGAGACGCACATTCTCGTCGACGGTCTCGCTCGACGCCGTCGCGGAGAACGCCTCCTTCGCCTCGGCAAAGCGCCCGCTCGCGGAAAGCGCGGCCCCCATGCCGAGGTTGCCGAGCGCCTGCGCCGACGCTTCCGGCGACTCCGTCACGCGGCCGAAGAAGACCTGCGCGCCGCCGTCGTCGCCGTTCGCCAGGCGGATCGTGCCCATGGCGAGGTTGGCAAACTCGGTCCAGGGGTACCCGGCATCCTGCGCGAGGCTCTGCTCGAACACCCGCTCGGCGGCGCGACGGTTGCCGGCGCGCAGGTAGGCGTCGGCGGTCGCCATCTGGAAGGCCGGCGGCAGGGTGCCCCCCGACTGGCGCTCGATCGCGATCAGCCGCGGACCGAACGTCTTCGGGTCGTGGACGTAGCCGTTGAGCACCTCGGTCCACTCGCCCGGCACGCCGTCGAATCCCTCGAACGGCTTCGGCTCCCCGGTCGCGTCGTCGGCGAGGACCGGCGCCGCGCAGGCGGCGAGCAAGGCGAACGCTGCGAGCGCACGGGCGAGCGCACCGCAGATACCGCCGCGAGCACGGGCGAGCGCACCGCAGATACCGGCGCGAGCGCGGGCGAGCGCACCGCGGACGCCGGCGGGAGCCCGGCGACCGCGCATGCGCTCTACTTGCATTTCAGGGTGCCCGAGGTCGGCGCGTACGTGCACCGGGGCACGGGACCGGCAAAGCTCAGCTCGCCGCACTGGTTGTTGGCCGCGTGCGGCGGCGCCAGGACGATCGTCGCGGCGAGCGGCAGGTTCGCGGTGTTCACCGGGTAGCTGCCGTTCTTGCCGGTGACGGTGAACGTCACGAGCCCCGGCGTCTTGAGGCTCTTCTTGAGCGTGATCTTCGAGACGCCGGCGACCAGCGGTACGGCGACACCCGCGTTGCGGTAGGTGTAGCTCGTGGTGCTGGTGTTCGTGGTCCAGCCCGCGCGCAGCAGCGAGTCGTAGAGGCCGCCCGGAACGGCGGCGTCGATCACCGTCGCACCGGTCGAATCGGTCACGAGGATCCGCATGCCGTCGTTGCTCAGCGGGTCGATCGCGGGCGTCGCCGGCACGGTGAACGAGCCGCTGATCTTGAGCTTGTCGTCGCCCGGCGGCGTCACCAGCTTCGCGAACTGGAGCTTCGGCCGGGTCGCGAGCACCGCGAGGAAGTTGCTGCACGGGTCGCACGCGTCGCCGAGCCCGTCGCCGTCCGCGTCGGCCTGCGCCGGGTCGGAGAGCAGCGGACAGACGTCGTCGAGATCGCACACGCCGTCGCCGTCGCCGTCGGGCAGGCCGGTGTCGGCCGGACACGAGACGCTGCTGCCGGTGCAGCTCTCGGCGACGTCGCACACGCCCGACGATGCGCGGCAGGTGAAGCCCGCCGGTCGCAGCAGGTCGGCCGGGCACGCTGTGCTGACGCCGTTGCAGGTCTCCGCGACGTCGCACACGCCGGCCGCGATGCGGCAGCTGGTGCCCGCCGCAGCGAGGGCGTTGGCGGGGCACGTCGCCGACGAGCCCGTGCAGCTCTCCGTCAGGTCGCAGACGTCGACCGCGCCGCGGCAGACCTTGGTCACCGGCTCGAACGCGTTCGCGGGGCACTGCGCGTCGCTGCCGCTGCACTGCTCGGCGACGTCGCACACGCCGAGCGCCGCGCGACAGGTCGTCCCCGCCGACGCGAGCACGTCGGCCGGGCAGGTGCTGGTCGAGCCGTCGCAGGTCTCGGCGACGTCGCACGTCCCGGCGGCGGCGCGGCACACGGTGCCGGCCGACGCGAGCACGTCCGCCGGACACGACGTGGAAGACCCGGTGCAGGTCTCGGCCGCATCGCACGGTGCGCTCGAGGCGCGACACACGGTCGACGCCGGCGCGAGCCCGTCTGCCGGACACGCGGCCGACGATCCGGTGCAGGCCTCGGCGACGTCGCACACGCCGGCCGACGCACGGCACTGCGTGCCGCCGGCGACGAAGGCGTCCGCCGGGCAGGAGCCCGAGACGCCGTTGCAGCTCTCGGCGACGTCGCACACGCCGCCCGAGGCGCGGCAGGGCGTGCCGTTCGGCGCGACCACGTCCGCCGGGCAGGCACCCGACGAGCCGGTGCAGGTCTCCGCCACGTCGCAGACGCTCGCGGCCGCGCGGCACACGGTGCCGGCGCCGGAGATCACGTCCGCCGGGCACGTCGCGGCCGATCCGCTGCACGCCTCGGCGGGATCGCAGCCGCCCGTCGAGGCGCGACACGTGGTGCCCGCGCTCGCGAGCGCGTCGGCGGGACACGCGGCCGCGGACCCGGTGCACGCCTCGGCGACGTCGCAGGCGCCGCTCGACGCACGACAGGTCGTACCGGCGAAGACGAAGCCGTCCGCCGGGCACGCGACGTTGACGCCGTCGCAGCTCTCGGCGACGTCGCACACGCCGGCCGACGCGCGGCACACGGTGCCGGACGCGACCTTCAGGTCCGCCGGGCAGTCGTTGGCGATCCCGTTGCAGCTCTCGGCCAGGTCGCACGTGCCGAGCGCCGCGCGGCACACCGCCGTCGACTTCGCGTCGGACGGGCACAGCGCGCCCGTGCCCGAGCAGGTCTCGGCGGGATCGCAGACGCCGGCACTCGCGCGGCACGTCGTGCCCGAGGCCTTGAAGGTGCAGGTGGACGAGCAGCACGATCCGGTGGTGCCGTTCGCCGCGCCCTGGTCGCAGGCCTCGGCGCCCTCGAGGATGCCGTTGCCGCAGGTGACACCCTTGGTGACCGTGAACTCGTCGAGCACGCTGTTCGACTGGCTGATGGTCGTGACCGTCAGCGTGTCGTTGTCGACGATCTCGACCTCGGTGTGCGAGAAGGTCGCGAAGCTGCAGTACTGCCCGCCGACGCCGCCCGGGCACTCGTTCGAGATCCACGGGCAGTAGCTCTTGCTGCCGAACAGCGGCTGGCGGTACGGACCGCCGGTGTCGCTGTTCGCCGGGCCGTCGAGCGTCTTCCCGCCCGCGCCGGTCATGACGTAGATGGTCTTCAGGCCGTCCGAGCCCGCGGCGCCGCCGACCAGGTACTCGTCGACCGGCTTCGAGCGCTCGTAGATGTGGTCGTGGCCCTCGAACACGACGTCGACGCCGTACTGCTCGAACAGCGGCCCGAAGAGATTGCGCACGGTCATGTTGCTGCCGAACGACGCGATGCCGTTGGCGCACGAGTGCGACGCGTGGTGCAGGAAGACGAACTTCCACTTGCGCGTGGTCGCGGCGAGGTCGGATTCGAGCCAGGCCGCCTGCGTCGCGTTCAGCGCCGGCGGGTTCGAGTCGAGGATCACCAGGTGCACGTCGCCGTAGTCGAACGAGAAGTAGCGCTCCTCCTGGCCGGCGGGCGCGTTGCGCGGCAGCAGGTGCATCTTGATCTCGACGGAGTTCGCCCAGTTGCTCGCACCGACGTCGTTGAGATCGTGGTTGCCGAGCGCCGGCATGAACACCGCGCG
>Ga0172363_10003364_pt1 | contig 13016 bp, 12 predicted proteins | sample LakKivs2_kivu2a2_FD_114541 | JGI IMG/M metagenome (GOLD analysis project Ga0172363, IMG submission 114541) | Sediment microbial communities from Lake Kivu, Rwanda - Sediment s2_kivu2a2 | ecosystem: Environmental > Aquatic > Freshwater > Lake > Sediment | place: Rwanda: Western Province, Lake... | reverse complement strand
GATTGTCCTCTATCATATCCCAGATGACCTCTTCATAGGTTTCTTTATCGAAGAATTTCCTTTTTAATAGTTCTTTTTGTAGTCTTTTGCTGATCTGAATTGAAGTGTCCATAGTATATTATAGTTTGTTATAGCATATAAATTTTTCTGTGTTTTGTGCATTTTTTTTGCTTAATACTTACTAAGATCTTATTTTAACACTAGCATCAACCGGTGAATACTCATAATAAGAATCCTCATCAAACCAAGCACAACGTATCTTATCCAAAGGAATCTTTGCTCTATACGACAAAGCAGAAGCATAATGATAAAGCTGATTTACCGCATCTTTTTCTTTTGATGCACTTGGTTTATAATCAACAATGTAAACAAGATTATTTCTCACCTGTATAAGATCAATATGACCAGTAACCCCTGAATCTATTTTTTTATCCCAGTACCACACAGGGACTTCACAAGCAATTGTTGCAGTATCATTTATTATCATGAACCTTTCAACTATCTTATGCCTCTCAAGATTTTTTCCTGCAGCACTTATAGCAAAACCTGCTATTCTACACGCCAGATTCACTTGTTCTTTGCTATTTACCTGCACCTCAAACATGGGTTTTGAACAACGCTGCCCAACCTCAAAAAACACATCTGGGCAACCACGCTCAAAACTAGTAATGTAGCTTGCTAAACCAGGAAAACAATCTTTTGTAAGAAAATCTAATTTATATTTATGATACATAAAAAGGTAATCAAGATTCTCATGTTCAAAACGCTTTGTAAACAAAACATCCTTATAATCAGTAAAGTTGTTTCTCATGCAAGAAATCGGGCAGAGTTTTTGAAACTCATGTACCCAGAAATGAACAGTGCTTTTACTTGTTTTAACCTTGAATTTTCTATTAACCTGTTTACTAGTCTCCTGTAAAGTACAACCAAGATGATAACAATTTAGAGCATGAATGATAACCTGTGGGGAATACATCATATGTTTCAACGTTTGATCAGTAAATCTTGTATTGCAGTCTTTGCATTGGTAAAGCTGTCTATCTCTAAACTTTGTCTTTCTTTTACCTTTTTTAACAACATTTCTGCTCTTGCAATTTGGACATATAGCAGTTGTATTGTCAATGATGCTTTCCATCTTAGTTTCCATAGTGTAAAACTTGCTTTCTAAAAGATTAATATTTTTTGTATCAATTTGTAACAAAAAATAAGGAATTATTCTAAATCAAAACTTTTAATTATGATATATTATAAAATATCTCAAATAATACTTTTAATGACCCCTTCTAGAAGTTTATCAGTGTATATCTCCCTGCATTACCCGATTTAATAAAAAACTTAGGGCGTCTTAAAAATGATTAGTTATTTATCTTCAGAGGAAATAATTGAAATTAATAAATTGGTTTTAGAAGAAACAAATGAATCACATAAATTTATACTAGAACAACCCGATGATCTACAATTTATATTAAAGTTTGTAGCGGATAATTTTGTTAAAAACTTGTATAAAAAATCTCTTGCCTATTGTATCTCTCTGATCGTTTTGCATCCTTTTAAGAACGGAAATCATCGTACTTCTCTTATTGCTGCTGAAAGGTTTTTACTAAAAAACAACTTCAGAGATTTTTCTTCTGATGAAGGAGATTTGATATTACAAAAATGGCGAATTGATTACGAACAAAAACATGATTTGGAAAGGGAATTTTTTAGGATAACTTGTGTTGAAGATACAAAGGAGAGGATAAAAGAAACAATAAAAATAATGAACTCAGAATATGGAAAACATATAGAAAAATGGTTAAAAAATAATTTTTCAAAAACTTAATCTAATGTACTTTAGAACAATATTTTATTGATTCTTTCTTACTTTTTACTAATTCTTTTATGGATCTTTTTTCTTTCTTATCCAATGATTTTTTTTGCATATCCAATCTACATAGTTATTATGATAATAACTACTACTTATAATTTGTTATCCTAATTTAATACTTAATCCTCCTAACATATTTATACGTCTCTTAGTATTCTCGGGACAGATGAAAAACTATCATGTAGCAATAGTTGGAGGAGGCGTTATTGGTTCTGCAATCGCATGGGAACTAGCTCATTATAAACTTGATGTTATTGTTTTTGAAAAAGGCAGCGATGTCGCCTCAGCAACTAGCAAAGCAAATAGTGGTGTTATCCACAGTGGTATTAACTCAAAACCAGGTTCACTCAAGGCTTTTTTTTGTGTCCAAGGAAACCAAATGTTCAACTCTCTTTCCAAGGAGTTTGGTATTCCTGTTAAATGGATAGGAAAATACGTGATAGCAAAAAATGAAAACGAAACCAAAGAACTAGAAAACCTTAAAAGAGTAGGTGAAAAAAACAAGGTCCCAGGTCTAAAAATTATTAATGGTTCCAAAATATCAGAAAAAAACGTTCCATGCACCCAAGCACTCTGGGTCCCAACAGCAGGCATCATCTCACCATATGAGTTCACCATAGCACTTGCGGAGAACGCTGCAGAAAACAATATAAAATTTTGTCTTGAAACAAAAGTTACTGGTTTAAAAAAACAACAAGATCATTTCTTGATAAAAACAAACAAAGACGAATACCAATCAGATATACTGATAAATGCTGCTGGTTTGAACTGCAGAGAAATAGTCTCAATGGTTGAGGAACCAGATTTCAATGTTTACCCATGTCGCGGAGAATACCTGGTTTTAGACAAAAAATATGGTAACCTAGTCAAATCCATGATCTACCCTGTCCCTGTTAAAGAACTAGGAGTCCTAGGTGTTCACATCACACCCACAACTGAGGGTAACATACTACTTGGTCCTAGCGCAGAGTATATTGATGACTCTGAGGATAAAATAACAACAAAGAGCATGATGACTACTCTTCTTAAGGAAGCAAAAGAAATCATACCAAAACTACCAGACAGAGCAGTGATCAATGCTTACTCAGGCATACGCTGCAAACTCGAATCCCCAGAACACGGCGGACTAGCAGACTACAGAATACAGGAAAGCAAACAAACACCCGGTCTAATTAATCTTCTTGGAATCGAATCACCAGGTCTTACTGCTGCACCAGCTATCGCAAAACATGTTACTGAAATTGTTTCAAAAAACATAGAAATAAAAAATAATACTAATTATAAAAAACCAAAACCAAGGATGAAACGCTTCGCAGAAATGAACTCTCAACAACAATCTGATCTAATAAAAAAAGATGCACGCTATGGACGCATAGTCTGCAGATGCGAACAAGTCACAGAAGCAGAAGTAATAAACGCTCTAAATAACCCACTAGGTGCACATACTCTCTCATCTGTTAAATACCGCTGCCGTGCTGGTATGGGCCGCTGCCAAGGCGGTTTCTGCACACAACACATAGTAAGACTACTAGAAGAAAACTATGATGTTAATATTAATGATATTAAACTAAAATCACCAGACTCATATCTATTCTCAGGCAGAACCCATGAGGTGAAAAAATGACCACTGTTGACGTAGCAATTATAGGCGCAGGACCGGCAGGTCTTGCTGCAGCAGTATCAGCAAAACAAAATGGTGCAAAAAACGTAATAATCCTAGATAGAAACAGCTGGCTAGGCGGAATACTACCACAATGCATACATGATGGTTTTGGTGTAATAGAAACAGGCACATCAATGACAGGACCAGAATACGCAAATATGTACATACAGATGGCAGAAAAACACAAAATAACACTACTGTCTGAAACAATGGTTCTTAGTCTTGACAAAAACCTAACTATCACAGCAGTAAACAAAAAAGGTTTACAAAAAATCAAAGCCAGATCAATAATCCTATCAATGGGATGCCGTGAGAGAACACGATGGTTCGCAATGATACCAGGAGACAGACCAAGCGGGATCTATACTGCAGGTGTTGCTCAAGCATTCATCAACCTCTACAACATCATGCCTGGGAAAAACATAATAATCCTAGGCTCAGGAGATGTTGGTCTAATAATGGCACGCAGACTAAAATTCGAAGGAGCCAACGTCCTAGGAGTTGTAGAAATACTACCATTCCCAAGTGGCCTACCACGCAATGTCGTCCAATGCCTAGATGACTATGACATACCCCTGTATCTGAACCACACAATCACATACATACAAGGCAGAGAACGCCTAGAAAGCGTAACAATCGCTCAGATAGACAAAAACAGAAACCCCCTACCCGGAACTGAGAAAAAAATCAAATGCGACACCCTACTTTTATCACTAGGCCTAATACCAGAAAACGAACTAGCAACAAACATTGGAATAAAAATTGATAATATCACTGGCGGCCCTGTTGTTAACCAGTTCCTAGAAACATCAATACCTGGTGTGTATGCCTGTGGTAATTGTCTCCAGGTTTATGACTTAGTAGATGAACTATCATCTGATGCCAAGAGAGCAGGAAAAAACGCTGCACAGAAAAATAATCTTAAAACAAAAAAAATAATAAAAATAAATCCTGGTAAAGGAGTCAGATACGTTATCCCACAAGTTCTTACAACTCCAGGGAAAATACATTTCAGCCTAAGAGTAGAAAAACCAGAGGAATCAAAAAAACTAATAATAAAATCAGATGGTAAAGAAATATTTAGCAAAAAACTAGCATGGGTAAACCCAGCTAACATGATAAGCTTCGATGCAGAAATACCAGCTGAGCTTCTTGAAAAAGGCCATGATGTGGAGGTGCGTCTTGATGACTAATGAAAAAAAGATAACCTGCATAGTATGCCCCATCGGATGCAAAATCCTATTAAAAACAGATGGCAAAAACTTCGAAGCAATCGGTGGTAACAAATGCAAACGCGGAGTTGAATACGCAAAAAACGAGGCACTTGACCCAAGACGCATGCTAACAACAACAGTCCTTGTCAAAAACGGCCAATGGCCCCTAGTAAGCGTAAAAAGCACAAAACCTGTTCCAAAACAAAAAATATTCGAGGTTCTAAAAGAAACAAAAAAAATAATACTCAAGGCACCTGTTACTTCTGGTCAAGTTGTTTTAGAAAACGTCTCAGACACCAAGATCAATATTGTTGCAACAAAAACTATAACTAAAAAATAAAAAGAATAGATTAGAAATATTAATTTTTACAGATTATATTCAATGTTATATTCCCCAGGATCCCCGTCTGTTATCTTGAATTTTTTCTCACGACAAAGCGTTATCATCGGCACATTATCTTTTAGAACAACACCAAATAATTTTTTCAATTTTTTATCCTCAGCAATCTTAATTGTAAAATCAACAAACTCTGACCCAAGACCAAGCCTATGCCATTTGTCACTAACAACAAGTGCAAACTCAGCTTCATCATCATGCCCAGGTCTACTAATAATTCTTGTTACACCAATAATCTTTCGTTTATTTTTTTCTTTTACTTCTGCTACAATACCCATTTCTCTATCATAATCAATATTACAATAACGTGTCCTCATCTCATGTGGTGTGTCTTTTATTATCCTGAAAAACCTGTATCTTACTGTCTCCTGTGAGAAACTGTCAAACATATCCTGCCACATGTATTCATCCTCAGGTTTAATCGGTCTGAGTGTTATCTCTGATCCATCTTTTAGTTTAACTTTTTTAATATATTTAGTAGGATAAGGACTGATTATAAGATGAGGTTTATCCTTCGGGTTTTTGTCTATCACTATTCTTGCATCAACAGCGGTTAGCTCATCATCAACTGCGATAAGTGGATTGATATCAACTTCTTGAATCTCCGGATGATCAATTATCATCTGTGAAAAGTTAATCATTGTTTCCTCAACCTTATGCATATTAACAGGTGGTATTCCTCTAAAACCTTTTAGAAGCTCATATGCCTTTGTTTGTTCAATAATCCGTTTCACAAGCACCTGATTTAACGGTGGGAAACCTATAGCCTTATCCTTAAACAACTCAGTGAATATTCCACCTAAACCAAACAATATTACTGAACCAAAAACAGGGTCTTTTTTTGATCCTAGAATAAACTCTGAACCCTTGTTCTTAATCATTTTCTGTATTGTTATACCCTCGATTTTTGCTTTTGGGGCTTTCTCTTTTACATTTTTCATTATTTTTTTAAATGAGTTTCTTAGTGTTTCTTCACATTGCACATCCAAGACTACTCCACCACTATCACTTTTATGTGTTATATCAGGTGAATGAATTTTCATTACAACAGGGTAACCTATTTTCTGAGCAAGTTTTACAGCATCGTTTTCTGTTTTTGCAATTTTTAGCTCAGTTGTTTTTATCCCATACATACTAAGGAATTCTTTTGATTCATCCTCGTTTAGAATTGTTCGTCCTTCATCTAATGCTTTTTTAAACATGTTTTTAAGTTTTTCTTGATTGGATGGTGAAGGTTTTATATCACGCTCAGCAGGTGTTTCAAACATTAGTTCAAGATTTTGTTCATAACTATATAGATACATGTATGACTCAACTGCTTCCTCTGGTGTTGCATAAGCAGGAATATTATTTCTATTCAAAAGTAATCTTGCATGATACACACTTTCCTCACCAGGGTATGATACTAAAATTGGTTTAGTTGTTTTTTTGGATATATCAATAAGTCTGTCTGATAATATTTTCGGGTCTGTGACAACCTGTGGAACACAAATTGTTAACAAACCATCTATGTTTTTATCTTTTAAACATATCTCTATTGCTTTTTGATATTTATCTTCATCTGCATCTCCTATTAAATCAATAGGATTTGCTTTACTCCAATGCGGTGGCAAAAATTGATTCAATTGATTCATTGTTTCAGATGAAAGCTCAGCTAGTTTACCCTTATTCTCTATTATTGAATCTGTTGCAAGAACACCAGGTCCTCCAGCGTTTGTAACAATGGCTATTTTTGATCCAGTGGGTCTTGGTGATTTTGCTAAAATTGATGAGCAATTAAAAAGATCGATAATTTTTTTGACTCTTACAATCCCCGCTCTTTTAAACGCTGCATCATAGATAGCATCTTCTCCAGCCATTGCACCAGTATGAGAGGATGCGGCTTTTGCTCCTTCTTTGAATCTACCAGATTTAATTACAATAATTGGTTTAACACGAGCAAAACCTCTCGCTGCACTCATAAATTTTTTCGCATCAGTAATTGACTCAACATACAATACAATACTACGTGTATGAATATCCATACCAAAATAATCAATAAGATCACCAAAATCAACATCTATCATTGAACCCACTGATATAAAAGAACTGAATCCTACATTTGATGCTGCTGCCCAGTCTAGAATCGAACCGCAAATAGCTCCACTTTGTGAGAACAATGCAATGTTTCCCTCAAGAGGCATCGAGGTTGCAAAAGTTGCATTAAGATTAAGATACGGTAAGATAAAACCAACACAGTTAGGACCAACAATTCTCATACCATACTTTTGTTTAATTTCCAAAAGCTGTTTTTCAAGGGCTTTACCCTCTTCACCAATCTCTTTGAAACCCGCTGAAATAATTAATATTCCAGTTATCCCTTTTTTTCCACATTGCTCAAGGATATCTGGAATTGTTTTAGCAGGTGTAACAATTATTGCTAGATCAACTACTTTTGGTACTTCCTCTATTGATTTATATGCCTGAACCCCTTGTATACTCTCATGATTTGGATTCACAGGATAGACAATACCCTGATACCCTGACCCTATTAGGTTCCTAAAAATTCTAAAACCCGGGACTCCCTCTTTATTGCTAGCCCCAATTACAGCGATACTTTTTGGCTTAAAGATTTTATCAAGTCTTTTAATTCCCATTTTAACAACTCCCACCTATAATACTAGTATGACCTGCTCCTCCGTAACTAAAAAGAATTAATAAGCCTATTGATTGAAATTATAAACTCCAATGATTTGATAAATTATTTATTAAATCTGAAACCAAACCATCTACTTCCACTGATTTCTCATCAAGTATTTCTTTTTCTTTCACATACTCTTTTTTATTTAGAAGACCACACATGATATTATAATAAGAAACAACACTTTCATCACTATTATACCCACCGCCAAAACACACAAGCAGTTTCTTACAAGTCTTATCAGATAACTCTGCTATTTTTCTTGCTAGATGATAATATATCTGATGTGTTAACATTATGTCAGCTAAAGGATCAGAATGATGCGTGTCAACCCCACTCTGATAAATTATTATCTCTGGTTTAAACTGTTTTGTAAGAGGAGGAATAATTGTTTCAAAAGCCCTTAAATAAGATTCATTACCAGTCCCAGGTGGTAATGGTAGATTTACTGTGTACCCCTCGGCTTCGTCTCTACCAGTTTTTTCTAAACTACCAGTCCCAGGATACAATGTTCGGCCATCCTGATGAAACGAAATATTTAGAACAGATGGGTCATCATAAAAAATTTCTTGTGTACCATTAGCATGATGAACATCCAAATCTATTATTTCAAAACGGCTAAGTTTATATTTTTCTCGCAGGTATTCAACAACAATAGCAATGTCATTAAAAAAACAGAACCCTGATGAAAAACTCCTGCTTGCATGATGAAAACCTGCAAGAGGATTTATTGTGCAATTATATTTTTCAAACACTTTTTCCCCAGCAAGAATTGTTCCACCAGCTGCAAGACTTGCTGTTTCAAAGATACCAATAGGTGCTGGTGTGTCCTCGGAAAGCATCCCACCTGTTTTACTTAGTTGTTTCACTCTATTAACATATTCCTTTGAATGAACCCTTAACAGGTCTTTCTCGGTTGCTTTCTCAGGTGTAAATAAATCAAGTTCATTCAGTATGTTTTTACTTTCAAAAAATTCCATTGTTTTTTTTGGTTTATCACCTATTAATGGGTGATCAGTACCTAGATCATATTTATTATAATCTTCGTGATAAACTATTGCTTTCACAGAGAAAAGGGTAGTTAGGATGCGATTAAATATTTTTCTAATATTCCTAGTTTTATTGGATTTTAACCATTAAATGTATAAAATTTTCCAACAATTATAAATAGTTGAAAAAACATATTACTTATAACATGATACTAAGATGGGGGAGCTTAGATGAGCGAAATTGAAAAATTTCGAAAACAAAAAAAATTTTGGAACAAAGAAAGGAAAAATATAGCAATAGTAGTTGTTGTATTAATTATAATTGGTGTGGTAGCATATAGTTTTTTAGCACCACGTCCTAAATCAATCAAAATTGAAGGAGCATATGCACTTACACCCATGATGGAAAAATGGGCGCTAGAATATAAAAAAACCCATCCAGATATTAATATAGAAATTACAACTAATGGAGCAGGTCTGGGTATGGCAAACGCCCTAAAGGGAATTGCAGATATCGGAATGGTATCTAGAGAAATTAAAGACTCAGAGATAGATCAAGGTGCATTCTGGGTATCTGTTTGTAAAGATGCGGTTGTTGCAACAATTAATTCTAATAACCCTGTTATTGATAAAATACTTGAAAAAGGCGTAACAAAACAACAATTTGTAGATATCTTTATTACAAGAAATATTAGAACATGGGGACAGCTTGTTGGGACTGATAACAATGATTTAATCGAAGTATATACACGAGATGACATATGTGGTGCAGCTGAAACATGGGCAAAATACTTGGGGAATTATACACAAAATGATTTAACAATTAATGCAGATTCAACAATAGAAGGAGATAATATCCTTGCTGATAAAATCATAAAGAAAAGATATGCAATAGGTTATAACAATATTGGCTTTGTATACTTAAAAAAAATCGATGATAAAACAGTAGTGCCCTTAGATGGAATAATGCCAGTCCCTATTGATCTCAATGAAAGTGGGACTCTTGATGAAAATGAAAAGGTCTATTCAAATAGAAGCGCTATTGTAACTGCTATAAATGACTATGTTTATCCTTCTCCACCAGCAAGAGCATTACATCTTGTAACAAAAAATAGTTTTACTGGTGATATAAAAGATTTTGTTTATTGGATTTTAACTGAAGGACAACAATATGTTCTAGATAAGGGTTATGTTCCTTTACCTCCAGAAACAATTGCTGATCAGATAAGCTATCTGCAAAATGGGACAAGGCCAGAGATAAAATAATCCAAATATTCAAAAATATTTGAAAAATTGGTAAATATGAATAAAAGAAAACTGCGTGATATTATTGGTACAAAATTGATGTTAATCGTCACGCTTTTTGTTTTTATTTTGTTTTTTTTGATATTTTTTCTGCTTATATTTGGTTCTATCTCAGTATTAGAACATGCTTCTATTGGCGAACTATTGTTTTCTTCACCATGGAATCCACCTAAAAACTTTGGTCTTGCTCCCATTATTATAGCCACAATATTAGTCACAGGGATAGCTCTACTAATAGCAATACCTATATCCCTTATGAGCGCAATATATATTGCCGAATATGCTCCTAGGAGAGTTAGACAAATAATACGACCTTTTATCGATGTGCTTGCAGGTGTTCCATCGATAGTATATGGGTTATGCGCCTATCTTTTTTTAGTCCCTCTCGTAGATAATTATATCGCGCCATGGTTTGGCGTAAGGAGCACAGGTCTGTGTATATTCACTGCTGCGGTTACTTTAGCAGTAATGGTTTTTCCTATCATCATTTCTCTATGTGTTGAATCCTTTAGTGCTGTCCCACTTGCATTGAAAGAAGCCTCTTTATCTGTTGGAGCAACAAAATGGGAGACAGTAAAAAAAATAGTGTTTCGTGCTTCAGCCCCTGGTATCCTTTCTGCAATCTTACTTGGTTTTGGACGAGCATTTGGTGAGACCATAGCAGTCAGTATGGTGGTCGGAGGTGTTCCTAGTATTCCTGAATCATTGTTTTCTCCAGGTAAAACACTTGCATCGTTGCTACCAAGATATGGTGAATTGATAACTATACCTCTGGAAGGGTCTGCTCTTATACTGGTCGCTCTGGTCTTATTTATTGTAGTTTTTCTCTTTAATCTCCTTGGTATCCTTCTTTTAAGGAAAGCAAAAAAGAGGTGGAGCTATTGAATAAACGAATACTTGAAGAAAATTTGTTTAAACTTTTTATGATCATTTCTGTTTGTATTGTTTTAGGTAGTTTAATCATAATTTTTGGAATTGTTACTTTCAATGGTGCTTCATATATAAGTATTGAAATGGTGACACAGACACCCAACCCCAATGATGCTCTTAGAGGAGGTATATTAAATTCGATAATTGGATCTATGCTTCTTGCTCTACCTGCCACTGGTTTAGCATTTTTAATAGGACTAGGAATCGCACTTTATCTCCAGAAGGATTTCACTCCTTCATGGTTTTCAGGTTTTATTAGATTCACCCTTGATGTGTTATGGGGCATCCCATCTATTGTCTATGGAATTTTTTGCTTCACAATCATGCTCTATTTTGGGTTAGGAGGCTCTATTCTTGCTGGCATTTTTGCACTGACCTTACTTGAAATTCCTATCATCACTCGTTATATAGATGAAGCAATCAAGATGGTCCCAAAAGGTCTAAAAGAAGGAGCATATTCCCTTGGGTCAACAAAATTTGAGACTTCTATGAAAGTTATAAGAAAACAGGCCTTTCCAGGAATCCTTTCAGGTATACTCTTAGGATTAGGTAGAGGTATAGGAGATACAGCCTCAATCTTGTTTACCACTAAAGCTACAAATCGTATTCCAACATCACTTTTAGATTCAACAGATACTCTACCAACTACCATCTATCACTCTTACCAATTACCAACCGGTCAACCAAAAGCCTATGCCGCAGCCTTTATACTGCTAGTTATAGTTCTATGCATCAGTATACTCTCAAGAATTCTTTCAAAAAAATTCACAAAACATGTAATAAAATAAAAAAAGAGGTAAATTATGGCAATAAACTCAAATATCCATATAGAAACAAAAAATCTTAATGTTAGTTATCATGAGCATCATGTGCTTAAAAATGTGAATATTAAAATCCCTACAAATCAGATAACAGCTATTATCGGTCCATCTGGTTGTGGAAAGACGACTTTACTTAAATCATTTAATCGACTGTTAGAGATAGCAGATGAGGTTAAAATTTCTGGTGAAGTTCTTGTTGATGGGAAAAACATTCTAGAATGTAAAGGATATGAAATACCTGATATCAGAAAAAAAATGGGATTACTTTCACAAAAACCTTATCCTTTACCTATGTCAATTTATGAAAATGTTGCCTATGGTTTAAAAATTCATAATAATGTTTCTGAGGATAAACTAGATGAAACAATTGAGCATTGTTTAAAAGAAGCAGGTCTATGGGATGAGGTAAAAAAGAGACTGGATGATCCTGCTACACGACTTTCTGTTGGTCAGCAACAGCGTCTTTGTTTAGCAAGAGCAATAGCTGTAAAACCAGAGGTATTACTGTGTGATGAGCCAACATCAGCATTGGATCCAACAGCTGCGCAGCAGATAGAAAAACTTTTACTAAAACTAAAACAAGAATACACAGTGGTTCTTGTGACACATACTTTACGTCAAGCAAAAAGACTAGCTGATTACGTGGTTTTTATCTACTTTGGGGAAATTGTTGAACAAGGACCAGCAAAGGAAGTTTTTAAAAACCCTAAAGACCCAAGAACAAAAGCATATATGGAAGGAGATATTAGCTAAGCTAATTTCTATGATTATTTAGTGTTAAAAAAAAGTTGATGTGGTGATATTATGAAAGTTGATCTTGAAGAAATAAGATGTGTCACAGACACTGCTATAACAATTAGAGGCTCTAGAAGAAGAATTACTGTTCCATCTGAGGTTGTTGAAATCTTAAAACTTGAAGATGGAGATAAGCTTCGCTGGGTTGTTTTTAAAAACGGGGAAATTCATATTACTAAGGTTAAAAAATAACTATTTTTTTAACAGATGTCATATTAAATTTTAGCAGCTTTTAAATAGGGATATTTGATAAGAACTCCCCGAGTCTATTTGTTAGTTACAAAACACATATATAATTAACACGTGTTAATCGGTGTGGTTTCAATGAGTATAATAGATTTGACTTCTATGGGGG
>Ga0172363_10003363_pt1 | contig 13018 bp, 10 predicted proteins | sample LakKivs2_kivu2a2_FD_114541 | JGI IMG/M metagenome (GOLD analysis project Ga0172363, IMG submission 114541) | Sediment microbial communities from Lake Kivu, Rwanda - Sediment s2_kivu2a2 | ecosystem: Environmental > Aquatic > Freshwater > Lake > Sediment | place: Rwanda: Western Province, Lake... | reverse complement strand
CCCCCCTGCGCGACGTGTGGGGAGGGCTACGCGCGCAGGTGGTCGCCGGGCGCATCGCCGGCGCCACGCTGCCGCCCCGCTCGGCGGCCGTGCTGGCGGTGGACGAGCGCGGATAGAGAAATACCCGATTTCCGGACTCTCCGCCTCCGGACTCCCCAACTTGTTGGGGCCTCTGTGACGACGCACTTGCATTGTGCCAACAAACGTGATAAAATATATATTGCTGACAACAGTTGCTCAAGTGAAATAGTACGGAGCGTGAGCGTGGGTGTCTCAACAAGCAAGGCTGCCGAGGAGGCAGAACCAAAAGGCGCACGTCGTCCAATAGGGACGCGTGCGCCTTTGTATTGCGATCAGACGCTTTCCACGTTGTCATCGGCCAGGGGGGGAGGCGACACCACCCGCTCTCCCACCGGCAATTGGGGGTCACCGGAGCTCACCACGATAGCCTCATCCCCACATTGAGGTTGGTAGACGGCCATCCATGAGACACAGGGGGCGTAGGTCAAGGCCAGCGCCGTATAGAGCCAGAGGGGCAGTTTCCCACTGAGCACAATGCCCTGGTGGAATGGGACAGGAGGAACGCTCAGCCCTGCAACCCCGGTATAGTCCAGGTGCGTCCTGGCGATGGTGAATGCCAGGTGCGTATGGTCAGCCCGGGGCTGCGCGTGAGCCTGCACAGGCGCGTCGTCGGGAGGCATACCCAGGCGCAGCGCCGGCGGTCTCACCCACCCCAGCCGAATGTCGAACTGATAGAATGGCTCAGGGTAGGCCAGCAGCGCCACGGCCGTGTAGAGCCAGTTGGGCCCCCGGCCATAGAGGCCCACAGGCGTGGCTGCGGGCAGGTAGTCGAGCAGACCGGGCAGGTGATGCGACTGCCAGACGGCTTTGTCGCCAGTAAATGGGACCCCGAGGGTATGGGCCAGGCGGTCCAGGTCAATCGCGGTTTCGACCGGCGCGGAGGCCAGGTGGAAGCGGCGCAATTGGACAGGATCATAGGCAAAGAGACGGGCGATGCGCTCGACCAGCGCCTCGAAGGTCGGGCCGCCGATCCGCTGTCCCCATTCCAGCCCGGCGATGACACCCTCCAGCACCGGCTGTGTAGCCTTCACGCGGTGGGTACCGTGCAACTCCGAGCGCAGATCCGCCAGCAGAATCACGTGGTGCCGGTTGACCAGGTCCAGCCACGCCGCGCGAGCCGGCTCATCCGGCGTGAGCAGAACGGCATGCGTACAGGAGTCAAAGATGGCCTCCTGCCAGACCGTGGGGCGGCCGCCCGCGTCCACGATCAAAGGCAGGGGGCGGTGGGCCAGGCTCTCACACACGTGTTTCACGAACGCGGGCGTCCAGGTCCTGGGGACCAGGATGGTGCGCATCAGGTCCCGGTTCACTTCGCTGGCCCAGTCCCCCTCACCGTCAGGGGCAGCGCGCAGGACGTAATGCTGGACGCCGCGTTCGCGCAAGGCCTGGGTGAGGTTATAGGTCAAGACAGACTTGCCGCTGTTGGGAGGTCCCCCGATCAGCACGGCGGGAAAGAGTTCCATAGCGCCATTCCTTTCCTCGTGGAGGACAGATGATGACGAACCAGGCGAGCGGCGGCACGCTGGTCGCGACGATGGCCGGCGGCCCGCAGGTGGTGACCTTTGCGCTGGACGAGTTGCTCCAACGGGGTGAAGTAATCCACGAGGTGCTCGTGGTCCACCTTTCCCCGCAGGCGGACGCGCTCACCGCGCAGGCTCTGGTCAAACTGGCGGCCGAGTTCGTGGACAATCACTATGCCGGCCGGCCTTGCCACCTGCACTTTTCCCCCATCCGCAAGGATGGCAGGAGGCTGGACGACGTGCGCGACGACGCGGCGGTCAACGTGGCGTGGAGCGCTATGTATGAACTGATCGCGACTCTGAAAACGCAGGGGCGGCACCTGCACGTGTGCATCACTGGTGGGCGGCGCATGCTGGCGCTGCTGGCGATGAGCGCGGCGATGTTGCACTTTGACCACGACGACCGGCTCTGGCACATGTACACGCCGCCCGAATTCCTGGAGCGGGCGTACAACGGCGCGATCATGCACGCCCGGCCGGAGGACGGCGTGCGGCTGCTGCAGGTGCCGCTGGCGCCCTGGGGGGCCTATCTGCCGGCGCTGCGCGCGCTGGCGCAGGCTTCGCCGATGGACGTGGTGGCGGCCCAGACACGCTGGCTTGACGGCACCGAGCGGGCGCGCTGCCAGGCAGCCGTGGCGCAACTGACGCCCCGCCAGGTGGACGTGTTGCGGGCGTTTGCCGCCGGCCAGAGCCCGCAGGAGGTGGCCGAGACGTTGTGCGTGACGGTCAAGACAGTGCATGCGCATAAGACGGTCATCCTGGGCGAGTGCCGCAATGCCTGGAAGTTCCCGGAAGACACGCGGCTGGATTATCACTTTCTGCGCGAAAAGTTCGGAAGGTATTTTGGGTGAATGGCGAATGGCGAATGGCGAATCAGCGAATGAACGAATGAACGAATGGCGAATAGCGCATGGACGGTGCTTCGAGATGATGGCAGTCTTATGATAGCATGAAGGGAGAGGGAAAACATTGGAACGAGTTCTAAAATAGATTGGAAGGAGTTCTATTGTAGGAGGGTGGATGGCGCTGTATACTGGACACAGCGAGTCGAGTAAGGAGCGCAAGGGTTGCTGATTGTTCTATACTCAGAGGAGGTGACCTTTGGATGAAAAACGGCGTATGGAAGTACAAGAGGCGCTGCTTGGCTGGGCAGTGAGGGCATTGGGGCGATGGGCAGGGATAGCCCCGGGGGACTGGCCAGCCGGACTGCCACCCGACGAGGAAGGTGCATGGCTGGTCAACTACGGCTTGCTTCTATCGCCGGCGTGGTGCCCAGACGGGAAGGGAGACCGGCTGCAATCCATCTTCTCGCTGGTACGACCAGAGGGGGGTGAGATGGTGCAGCCAGTCTTTGTGGAGCCCCGTCCTCTCTCTTTGGAGACGCTGCTGTCGGATAAGGGGGTGGAGCCTGCCGCACTGTGGGAGGGGTTTGTCGCCGAGTTTGGACGGCTGCCAGTGGGGGCGAACCGCTTTGAGACTTTCACGTACCTTTTCCACAAGTACGCCTGGGCGGTGCCGTGCACGTATGGCGAGGCGGGTGTGTCGCTGTACGAGGAGTTCAAGGCACTGGCGGCGCTCGTGCATGCCTCCGATGGGGCTGAACAGCCGGCCGAGAAGTTTCTGCTCGTGGGGGGCGACATTCCGGGCATCCAGGATTTCGTTTACACGATCACGTCCAAGGGGGCAGCCAAGGGTTTGCGGGGGCGGTCATTCTTCTTGCAACTGCTGGGGGACGCGGTGGTGCGGCGGCTGGTAGCGGATCTGGGGCTGTGCTCGTGCAACGTGGTCTACGCAGCGGGGGGAAATTTCATGGTGCTGGCACCTGAGAGAATGGGAACAGTCAAGATGGTACAAAGGGTCAGGTGTCAGGTCAACGCCCTTTTCCTGGAGGCCTTTCAGGGCGAAACAGCATTGGTGGTGGAATCCTTCCCCGTCGGGGCCAGGGATCTGTTTACACCCGGTCAATTCCAGGCGGCGCGGGAGGCACTGGGGAAACAGATTGCCGAAGCCAAGAATCGCCCGTTGACAGATCTGATCACCGACTGGGAAAAGGTGTTTCAGCCCAGAGGCAAGGGCAGCGACCTGGCTTGTGCAGTATGTCGGGTAGAGGTGAACGAGCAGACCAGCAAGCCGCTAGAGGAAACAGGCGAAATTCCCGAGGGCACAGAACCACCCCGCATTTGTTACCTGTGCGACAGTTTCGGGCGGCTGGCCTACGACATCCGCCACCGGGACCTGTGGATGGCAGTAAAAGAAAAAACAGAGATCTTGGGTACCGGGGCGGAACCCAAAGACGGCTGTGGCGAGTTGCTGACACGGATGACCGGGGTTGAGTACCGGTTTTACGACAGTCGGCCAGCAACGACGGACACGACTCTGGTCATCAACCGCACGGATTTCTTCCAGATGGGAACGCAAGGGTTCCGCCTGGTGGCCAACGTGACGCCTGTGGTAACCCAAGTTGACCTTACCTATCTGCGAGAAGAGGAAAAACTGGAACCCAGGGACATGCCCCACGAGGGTGACATCCGAAGCTTTACGCTCCTGGCTCACGCAGCCGCAGGGGCCATTGAGCAGGTGGGAGTGCTAAGGATGGATGTGGACGGGTTGGGCCGGACCTTCAGCGAGGGCATGCCCGACATGACCATGCCCAAATTGAGTGCTCTCAGTGGTGGTCTGGACCTGTTCTTCAGCGGTTATCTGAACGTCCTCGTCCATGACCACGGGGGTAACGATCTATACATCATCTACGCCGGTGGTGACGACCTGTTCATCGTGGGTGCCTGGCACCACTTGCCGGAATTGGCACAGGCAATCCACGACCAGTTCAAGGTCTTCACTGGCAGCAACCCGGCGTTGAGCCTTTCTGGAGGGATCACGTTGGAAGGGGCGCGGTTCCCGCTCTACCGTGCAGCGGAGCGAAGCGAGGCAGCCGAGAGGGAGGCCAAGGGGTACGTGCGCCAGGTCAATGGCCGAGAGCGTCGCAAAGATGCAATCTGCTTCCTGGGGACGGTCGTGGGGTGGGAAGAATGGGACCTGGTGCGGCAGCAGAAGGACAACTTGTTATGGCTCATTGGTGAAGACGAGCAGAACAGAGTCAAAGCTGAAAGTGAGCGGGAAAAACGGCTGTCCCGGGCACTGCTCCAGGTGGTACAGAGTATCCATCAACTCTATCGTACTGGCCTAGGGGGCGCCAGAAAACGGGCGCGTATGGACAAGCGACCGTTACCTGATCCTCGCATGTACCTGGGACGTTGGTCGTGGATGCACGTCTATAGTCTGGCGCGTATGGTGGAGCGAAGTGGAAAGCGAGTCCCGGATGCGCCTGCACGAGTTACGGAACTACAGAAGCAAATCATACAGCCAGCCACCGTGCGTTATAGTGGGTTGGCAGCGCGGTGGGCGGAGTATCTGACACGAGGCCATCGTGTAAGGCAATGAATCTCCATCGACTTCAATGGGACCAGGAGAATGAACCAGTTCGATCCCGAATTGTTCAACCGGCTGCGTGAGCGTTGGCGATTGCGTGAAGGTCCCCTGGTGGATTTGAAAGCGGAAATCTACCATATTGTGGGGGATATCACTTCCCTGGCAGAGTTCATTCGGGATATGATCGCCTTTGCCAATACAGCGCGGCGACGTGGTAAATCAGCGTACATCCTGTTCGGCGTGGATGACAATGGCCACATATTGTTACGAGGCATCAAAGGCCAATGTACACGGATATCTCTGCCAGCCGATTGGGACGATGATGATCCGGCTAAATTTGAACGTCAGCAAGATTTGATCAGTCGCGACCTACACGCCCAGGTGGAACAATACGTACGTCCCGGTATTAACTTCGACTATATACCAGGTGTAGTGAATGGGGTCTTGGTAAGTTATGTGGCTATCCGGCCAGAGTTGGTTCCTCAACCGTTCGAGGTGAAACGAGACTTACCAGATAGGCGAACAGGTAATATGCTCTTGGTGAGGGGCCAATGTTGGAAACGGGAGGGTGAGAGCAAATACGAGATTCCTGAAAACGAGAAGGCTTTCTTGTACCGGTGGACAGACGTCCCCCATATCGGCAAGGTGCAGTGGATTCAGCATCTGAGTGTTCTGGCTAGCGCTTTCACCGATGAACCAAGTACTTATCTAGACTTGGCAGTCCAGGACTCAGCGGAGAGCACATCGCTGGATCAGCGCGTGGCTCAGTTCCTGGCCTTGGACACGGAACGGGTCCTGTTTATAGTCGGTCGTCCTGGCGCAGGCAAGACACGTTACCTTTATCGGTTAGTGCACAGCCTGGCTGAGATTGCCGGGCAAAACCTGGAAACTGCATCGTCTGAACAGCCTCAAACACCGGTACCTGTCTTCGTCAACCTGAGTGGTTATGCTGTCGAGACCGGCAAGCCATTCAAGCGAAAAGTGGCTCTGTGTCTGGACAGCGACGGTATCTTCGGGTTTAACCAGGCTGTTGAGCCAGAGAAGATCCTGGCAGATCGGAGCCTACGACTTGTCATCTGTCTGGATGCTTTTGATGAAGTAGAGCCGGGAGTACGAAATGTCAGAGCTGTTGGCGATTTTTTGGAGGAATTTCCTAACCTGAAGACCGTCGTGACCACTCGTCCAAACGCCCCATCTTTAACCTGGCTTGACCGATTTACGACGGCCAATATCGCATCTATGAGCGAGAGAGACGTTTTTAGCTACCTGGCTGCGGATCTAAAACGTCCAGAAATGGCTTACGAATTCATCAGACAAGATGCCGAGCTGTTCGAGGTGGCATGCGTGCCTTTGGTGCTGAAATATGTGAAAGAGTATTGGCAGGAATATGAGCAACAAATCAGCAAGGAAGCGGGTGAGATCTCGTTGCCCTCTCTGGGGGAGCTGGCTGATCGGCTCTTCCACCGCATGCTCGAGCGTGAATATGGCGAGAAAGAGCTGACGCAGACTAGGAAACTGGACGTTGTTCGACAGATGGAATCGTTGAGTGCTCTGGCACTGTGGTTGGATGGTCGCTTTTACTTAGCCAGTATGGAGGAAGTCCGCAGGTACCTTCGGCTCAAAGATATTACCCGGTTACAGAACTTGGGTATCATACAACTGGAGGTGGATGGTTTTCGTTTTTTCAATGAACTGATTCAGGCCTACTTTGCGGCCATAGCTCTCAGGCGTGCCTTGAGTAGAGGCCGAACACAATGGGTACTGGATCAGATCACAACAAACCGCACCTTCTGGCAAAGATGTCTGGACATTCTACATGGTCTGCCTCTGTTGGCTGACCTTGACCCGCTGTTTCAGCGAATCTCAACCCTGGAGACGTAAGTCATTATATGAAAGGAGGCTCAAAAATGCGTGAGAAGAGTTATGTAAGCGGAAAGCCTGGGGCCCCGACAATACCGATGCCGCCGCCGGCCGATCTGCAAGCCATCATCCGAGAGAACCGAGCGGACCTGTTAGTGAAGTGGGCTGAGGAGATCGGCAGAGGATTAGCTCACCAACTGACCACATCGCAGATCCGTAACGTCTTTGGAACAGTGCGCCAGATCGATATGCGTTGGGTGCCAAAGGCCACGGACCAACAACGTAAACATGCTGCCCGGCAACTGATCTTGCTCAAGCCGAAGTTAGCTTACCAAGCCAGGCGAGAGCGAGGCAGTGGCGTTCAGCAACTGGCCAACGTCCTCATACCCGCGATTGACCTGGTAGGCGACAGCCGAGAACGTTTCCAGAACTTCCTAGACTTCTTCGAGGCTATCCTGGCCTATCACACCGCTGAAGGCGGGCAGTAGAGCATTTAGGGAGGAGTAACAAATGACTGACAAAAGTGTGGACCTGTACGGCCGTATCTTCGTGTGCGGCAGAATCAAAGCGGTCACCGGCCTGCACATCGGTGGCTCACCTACTGCACTGGCCATCGGCGCAGTAGACAATCCTGTCATCCGCGACTCGCTGACAGGCCGGCCCTATATCCCTGGTTCCAGCGTGCGTGGCAAAATGCGTTCACTGTGGGAGAAGATGACTGGCATGCGCCAGAATTGGTCTATCGGCAAGGGTGTCAACATTCACGTCTGTAAAGAGCAGGAGGACTACGAGCGGTGCCCGGTGTGCCAAATTTACGGTGTGCCGGGGCAGCTGGAGGCCTCCTTCCCCACCCGGCTGGTGGTGCGCGATGCGTTTCTCTCCGAGGAAAGCGAGGAGGAACTGCGGCTGCGTGCCAAGACTGACCTGCCCTACACCGAGGTCAAATGGGAAGCAGCGATTGACCGCGTGACCTCGGCGGCGGTGCCCCGCCAGATGGAGCGAGTCCCTGCCGGTGCAGTCTTCGACGGCTTCGAGATGGTCTTCTCCGTATACGACGAGGGTGACCTGGAGCGCTTCGTGGACGTTTTCGAGGCCATGCAGTTGTTGGAGGATGACTACCTGGGCGGCCAGGGTTCGCGCGGCAGCGGCAAAGTGCACTTTGAGCAGGTGCGCGTGTCTTGCCGCAACCGAAATGCCTATGCAAGCGAAGTGCTGTGGGACGGCACACCTGAGCATGCTGAGGTAGGGGTGAAAGACGTCCTGGCCCAGAGGCAGGCACTGCTGAACTGGCTGCGGGCCAACATCCGGTGCGAGGATTACCGGCCGGCAGAAAAATGAAAGGAGGCGCCCTATGAACGCGACGGCCTATCATCTGGAGGCACGGACGCCGTTCCACTTTGGTGTGCGCGGGGTTGGCATCGAAGCAACGGAAGTGCATGGGCCATCGGACACCCTGTTCTCGGCCCTCTGCCACGCTATGCGCCAGCAGTTCGGGACAGTCGTGTTGGAGGAGTTCCTGAACACCTATACAGCAAGCAAACCGGCACTATCACTCTCCTCGGCCTTCCCCTACGTGCTCGCCCGGCGCGAAGAGGAAGTGCAGGACTGGCGCCCCCCTGAGCCCTTCGATCCAACCCGGGTAGTGCGTTTCTTTCCCCGCCCGCTGGAATCACCGCCAGGCGTGCCGGACGACCCTGGTCAGCGCAAGGATGTCAAGCGGATCAACTGGCTCTCAGAAGACATCTTCCGGGCCTGGATCAGTGGGGAGAGCCTGGCTGGCTACTTTGCCAAGCATAACTTGGTGCAGAGTGGACATGCCTGGCTGACGGGGCTGGAACGGGAGAAGATTGCTGGCTGGCGTGACGAAGAGACAGACGCCATCCGGCTCTGGTCAGTGGGTGACGTGCCCCGTGTCACGGTGGACCGGCGGGCCGGTACTTCTCAGGTCTACCAGGCCGGGCAAGTCTGGTTTCAGCCAGGCGGTGGACTGTGGCTGCTGGTACACTGGCGGGAGGACTGGCAGAAGAGGGGCGAGCTGGTGCTACAGGTGCTTGGCGACGCCGGAATAGGTGGTGAGCGCAGTACAGGGCACGGCCAGTTCCGGCTGCATGGCCCATACGACATACCCTCTCTACCCGACCCGACACCCGGCAAGCGATTCGTGGCCCTCTCGCTCTACTATCCAACCTGCGATGAACTAGTGCAAGTGCTCGGCGACGACATCCGCTACCGGCTGGAGATGCGGCGTGGATGGATGGCCTCACCCGATGTAGTACAAGCGCCTGGCGGGAAGATGGTACACGGCAGCGGTCTGCGGCGTAAGGCGGTACGAATGTTTACCGAGGGCAGCCTGCTACGTTGGCCCGACGGTAAGACCTGTCTGGGCACACTGGCCGACGTGACGCCAGACGTCTTTGCCGCACACAAGGTTTGGCGCTATGGCCTGGCATTCCCTGTGGGTTATCACGCCCGTGAAGGAGGCTCGCGATGAGTGACCTGCACACCGAATGGACCGCCGAGGTGACGACGCTCTCGCCGTTGCACATTGGCACGGGCGACGAGTTGATGCTGAGCTATGACCTGGTGCCGCACCGGGAACGTACTTACCGGGTGAACGAGGATGCCCTGCTGGATGCCATGCTGGTGCGGGCCGAGGCAGAAGGGGCCAGTGCCGTCAACCGCGTGTTGATGGGCCGGTCAGCGGCGGAACTGCTGACCCCGGCGGATTTCGATGATCCCACACTCTTCCGCTACGTGCTGGCTGGTGCGCCTACCAAACACGAGGGCAAAATCCCCGAGCAGATCAAGGACGTGCATGACCACCCCTATCTGCCCGGCTCGTCACTCAAGGGAGCGTTGCGCACTGTGTTAGCCTGGAGTTTCTATGCCCGCCAGAAGCAGCGACCGGACCTGGGCCGGTTGCGCCGCAGCCGCTCGTGGGCTGCGCAAGATCTGGAACGGAATATCTTCGGCCAGGATCCCAACCACGACTTCCTGCGCGCCCTGCACGTGCAGGACAGCGCACCGTTAACTGAGGCAAATGCACTGCGCCTGGAGCAAGTCCAGGTCTATCCCGGTGGCACGCCTGTCGAGATGGAAGCGGTACGCCCAGGCGTTGCCTTTCGTCTGACCATCGCGGTGGACGAGTACGGCTTCCAGCAGGAGACAGCACGCCAGTTGGGCTGGCAAGGCAAACGGGCCTGGTTAGGCCAACTGGTCACGCTGGGCAAAGAGTACGCCCGCGAGCGACTGCTCACCGAGGCCGAGTTCTTCAAAGCCCACAGCGGCCCCCAGGCCACCCTGGGCTTCTACGCTGCTTTGGTCAAGCAAATCGTCGAGGGCAAACTGGCCGAGGACGAATTCCTGCTGCAGGTGGGCTGGGGCACAGGATGGGAGTCCAAGACACTAGGCTCAGGGCTCCTACGCCAGAATGACACTGCTTTCGAGCGATTGTTGCGTGAGTATCGAATGACCAAGGAACGTAACCGTGGGCCCGGCGATCCCTTCCCCAAAAGCCGCACACTGACGCTGCGAGGTGGCAAGCCGGCTCTCCCACTGGGCTGGGTACGGGTCAAACTGGTCGGTTTTGTGCCCGGTGAGGAACCCGTGGTGACTCCACCTCAACGTAAAGAGCGTCCCGAACCAGCACCTGGACCGTCGCGCCGGCCCGAGGACTTACGTCCGGGCGAAGTGCTGGAAGGGAGGGTACGCCAGGTCGCCTCCTTCGGTGCATTTGTGGACGTGGGCGTGGGAAACGATGGGCTGGTGCACATCTCTGAACTATCTGAGGAGCACGTAGCCAGCGTCGAGGACGTGGTACGGGTCGGCCAGCGGGTACAGGTGAAAGTGCTGAACGTGGAGCGGCGCGAGGGGAAATGGCGGATTGGGTTGACGATGAAGGAGGTAGAACAGGCAAAGTGATGATCATTTCGGTGGAAGTCGCCGGGGGCTAAAGGCCCCCGGCTCAAAAGCAAAGCCCCTTCGGGGCTCAGGATCAGCCCGCAGGGTTTTGCTATTCAGCCCGGTGGTTTACCGCCGGGCGGGATCGCGGCATAAGGAGCAATTCGCTGCCGGACAGGAACCGCACAAGACGCGAGGCCGCCGAGGGCTAAAAGCCCCCCGGCTCAAAAGCAAAGCCCCTCCGGGGCTCACGACCAGCCCGCAGGGCTTTGCCATTCAGCCCGGTGGTTCACCGCCGGGCGGGATCGGGGCATAAGGAGCAATTCGCTGCCGGACAGGAACCGCACAAGGCGCAGGGCCGCCGGGGGCTAAAGACCCCCGGCTCAAAAGCAAAGCCCCTCACGGGGCTACAAGGACCAGCCCGCAGGGCTTTGCTGTTGAGCCCGGTGGTTTACCGCCGGGCGGGTCATGGTCACGCAGGACTACCGGACGGACAGCAACAACACAAGTCAGATTCGCGCACAGGAGAGTCGTCATGCCATACTGGCGCCTGTTCTACCATTTCGTGTGGGGGACCAAGAACCGTGAACCATTGATCGCCCCACACTACACACAGCCCCTGGACAATGCTATCGCCGCTAAGGTGATCGAGCTTGGGGGGATTGCACACGCGGTGGGCGGGATCGCCGATCACATCCACCTGGTTGCGTCCGTGCCTCCCAGGATCGCCCTCTCCACGTTCATTGGACAGGTAAAGGGAAGCAGTTCCCACTTTGTGAACCACGAAGTTCGACCTGAGTATCTATTTGCCTGGCAAAATGAGTACGGGGTTGTCTCATTTGGCGAAAAGCAGTTGGGATGGGTAGTACGCTACACCCACAACCAGGCACAACATCACGAACAGGGTACAATCGTCGCACGCTTGGAATGCACTTTGGAATCGTAGGGTAGCCCGCAGGGCTTTGCTATTCAGCCCGGTGGTTCTGGTTGGCACGGCTTCGCCACGAAGTAAAGCCTCTGGCGGGGGTGCCGTAGCTACAAAGGAGGAGGAGTGGACACACTGGAAAGGCTCTGGGCGCATATTGAGGCCGGTGACGAAACACCGAAAATTGAGTTTAAATGCTTGCTCGACCTCAGTAAAAACAAGGACAAGGCCGAGTTCGCCAAGGACATTTCAGCACTGGCCAACACTTCTGGTGGTGATGGCTATCTGGTTATCGGTGTGCTCGACAAGAAAGAGTGCCAGAGGCAATCGCCCGAACTCTCTTTGGACTTTCTACTTGGAGTACCAGAGCGTTCTCCAAAGGATATTGGGGAGTTAGAGCGGCAGATGAACCAGGTGCTGGAAACGTACTGCAGTCCGTCTCCCAGCGTCGGCTATGAGCAACTGTGGTGTGAGCAGAATGCCAAATGGATCGGTGTGGTCACGGTCCCGCGCACCTCTCAGCGTCCACATGTCATTGTCCGAGGTGGGGAGGGCATCCAGCCACAGGATATCTGGGTGAGACGTGGAGAACGTGACGCATCCTGCTTCAAGGCAAACAGAGCCGAACTGGAAGAAATGTTCGCTGAGAAAGGCTATACGGTCACCAGCCACATTGATCCAACTAGCAAAACCCAAGCAAAGCCAATAGCGCTCGCCATCGGACTGGGAGGTAGCATTCAGGGAGCAGTGATGAAATGCCTATACGACCATGAACTGCAAATGCCCGTTAAGGACTACTCTATAGACGGCTTCATCACCGACGCTCAGTTTGAGGAGATCATACGTGACTTCAACACCGTTAAGGCCGAACTGACCCAGCAGGGAGTAACCGAGGTACACCTGTTTTACAAAGGGCCGGTGACGTTGGCAATGGCCCTTGGTTCAATCTTCAGCAACTGGGTGCCACTCAAAGTGTACTCCTTTGCAGAGGGCGGTTATCGCCTGCAGATCAGATTTGACAGAAGGACGGTCAGAGGCTTATGATCCTCCTCAACTTCTCCCACCCCCTCACCCCCGACCACCTGGCGCAGGTCGAGGCCCTGGCCGGGGAAAGAGTCGAGCGCGTGATTGACGTCCCCACCCAGTTCGACCACGCCCGCCCCTTCGCCGCCCAGGTGGAAGCGCTGGCGGACGGGATAGGCCTCACCCCCCAGGAATGGCAGACGACGCCGCTCCTGGTCAACCCGCCCGCGCTCAACCTCATCGCCGTCACGCTGCTGGCGCACCTGCACGGGCAGATGGG
>Ga0172363_10003361_pt1 | contig 13023 bp, 16 predicted proteins | sample LakKivs2_kivu2a2_FD_114541 | JGI IMG/M metagenome (GOLD analysis project Ga0172363, IMG submission 114541) | Sediment microbial communities from Lake Kivu, Rwanda - Sediment s2_kivu2a2 | ecosystem: Environmental > Aquatic > Freshwater > Lake > Sediment | place: Rwanda: Western Province, Lake... | reverse complement strand
GCCTATTCGGAGATACTGTACTTATGGATAGGCTTTTTAGAATCTATCATAATTTTTGGGATAATCGGAAAAATCAAAGAATAATTGTTATTTAATAAAGTTAACAAAACCTTTATTGCCCCCGCGAATGAATCCTTATTTGTTGGCTTAAAAATATTTCATTAACCCTTTCTATTATGTTTCGGAAAAATAAGTTATAAAAAACAAACTTATATTTATTGTGTTCTTTGTGCCAAGCCAGAATTTTGGACTTTTAACTTTCCTGTTCTTAGGTCTTCAAGCAGTCTTTTTACATCCGCTACACTTATCATCAAATCAATTCTCTCTCCTTCTTGCGTAAGTCCCATTGTCTTTACTTCTTTTGCCCCATATTCTCTCAATAATCTCTCTCCTTCATTTCCCCTGACATTGAATCCTTCTTGTCCTAAGACAAAATAAACATGGTTAGCACTCATTTCTCCGCCATATTGCATTGATGGTTGTTGTGCCATTTAATCACTTCAAAAAATGAGTATTAAAAGTTTTCTCTTCTTTAGAATATACTTCATTTACCAATTTTCAATATCTTTTCGCCGCCTTTTCCTTCTTTTCTTTCCATCTTCTCTTTCTTCTTCCCTTACAGTTGCCACAACTTTCTCCGCCACATTATATGTTAATGCTCCAACAAGATTCCTTGCCACCCCATATCTCTGTTTTGCAGGGCAATCAGGCAATTTTGCAGCAAGCCTATCCGCATCTCCCTGTATATCGGGCCAAACACAAAATAAATCTTCTTGATAATCATTAAATCCTTTTCTTATAATTTCATTTACCTGCTCCAATGCCCTTTCCCTCGCTTCTTCAGATTTGGGCATGCCCTTATCAAAACCTTTGCACAACCTTATGATAGACAAAAGATACCTTCTTTTTTCTTCAAGAGTGGCTGCTTCAAGCAAGCCTTTTTTATTTTGCCTTATTGCAATTAATTCTAGCCCAAAAATTTCCTCGTCAGACAACCTTTCTAGTCCAGTCCAATCTGCTTCAAACTTTCTTTCATTTACATACTTCGCTTTCCCATACCATTCTGGTTCTGTGTATTCTTGAGTTTTTCTTTTCATCTTGTTACATAAAATACATGCCTTTAATAATATGACCCCGACGGGATTTGAACCCGCGACACCTGGCTTTCTTCCTCCTGAAAATGTCCTTTGGAGGTATCGGAACCTTTCTAAGGTTCTGACTTTTAAAAGGCCAGTGCTCTACCAGGCTGAGCTACGGGGTCATGTTCAGACTATCTACTCTTCCACATTGCTGGACGTGGCCGAGTAGAGGTCATGTACATTTTCAAAGAAACCAAACACATTTTTAAAGCTTTTCAGAACCCAAAACTATTTTCAAAATCATCCCCAAAATCTTACAAAACCTTTTGGAGTAGCACCATCAAATCTCTGAACTTTAATTCCTGCTTCATCAAGTTGTTCTTTTGCCATTCCCCCGCTTTCATATCCCCAGAGATATTGAACTTCCACAATGCCTGCTTGAATAATATCTCCTGCACAGGATGAACAAGGATAATTTGTGCAGAACAGTGTTGCACCCACAACGCTTCTTTCTGTTCTTCCTGCATTGAGTATGGCGTTTATTTCAGCGTGTTTTGCATAGCATTTTTCTAATTGCTGTCCAGAAGGTATCTTTAACTTTTGCCTTAGGCAGCCTCCCCTCTCTCCGCAATGCTTTATCCCTCTTGCAGGCCCGTTATATCCCTGGGAAAGTAGAACATTCCCTTCAGCAATAACAGCCCCAACATGCCTTCTTAAACAAGTGCTTCTCAGGCTCCATTCAAATGCCTGCCTCATGAACACTTCATCAAAATTTGGCCTTCTTCTCTCTCCAAACTTTTCAATCAGATTAAAAAATCCTTTTTTTCCTTTTGTGAACTCGATGTCTGCATCATATGCATTCTGATGGTCTTTCCAGAAAAAATAATCTGCATCATCCATGCACAGTCCTACCTGCTGTCCTTTCATGTCTTTCCCGTCTCCAAAATCTCTTTTCTCCATCTCTAAAAATCCCTCCCAGTTTTTTGGATCGCTTGCCCTTCCTCTTTTTAGAAGCCTTTCATATCTGCCTTGTTGAGGAGCATCAACTGCAACCAGATAAAATTCTCTTCCAAAATCTCTTAGAACCTCAACTTCGCCGGGATTTCTTATCCCGTCGACAACAATATCATCTTGTTTTCCTGCAGTATCAAGAGTTATCTTTGCCAAAATTCCCGGGCCTTCTGCTCTTAGCTCATCTCCAATATCCTGCAGGACCTTGACAGAAGGTTCTGTAATGCCCCTCCTGCTTGCCTCTTTTCTTACTATGTCAGACAACGAGTAATAAACAAATCCTTTTGCTCCGAAAGTTTTTGCCAAAACACTCTTTCCAGAAGCTTTTGTCCCGGTCAATCCGATTATCATACTTATTTTTTGTTTAAAAACTATTTAAGTATTTATATCAATTAAAACATACTTTATCTTGCTCTTATGTTTGGCAGATGCTTTTGCATCGCCTCATAAATCCTTGCCATTAAGTTTTCAGGAGTTTCATGCATTTCTTTGGGCAGTTGTTCCTTGCTCAATCTTTCATCCATCATTTCTTCTTTGCTTCTTGCAACAAATCTCTGCAGAAAATATTTATGCTGATTGCTTCCTGCAGTTCGAACAGTCCATTTTGCCATTTCCTCTGCTTCTTCAACAGAAAGCCATCTGATTTTTCCATCTGGCTGGATAACAGGAACAACAGTAGTCCTGAACTCATAATCTGGAAATTTTGAAGAGATTTTCATGCTTTCTTCTACTTTTGAAACATCTGCTTCGATTCCAGTAACTAGAGGATAAATTTCTCTTGGCCCTTTGATGTCCATAGCAAGATAATCAACAGATTTTCTTCTTAAGGCCTCTTCAAGAACATCCGGCATTGAGCCGTTTGTGTCAAGCTTTACTCTTGCATGTCGTCTTAGTTTTTCTGCAAATTCCTGCAGATCTGCCTGCAAAGTCGGCTCTCCGCCGCAAATGACAATCCCATCAATCCATCCTTCCATCGCTCTTATCTTTTGGAATATCTTTTTTTCATCAAACATCTGGCTTTCATCTATACTAGCATGCACAACTTTTTTTGAATGGCATGCAGGGCATCTGTAATTGCATCCAGAAGCAAATGCTACAAATGCCATTTTCCCGGGATAATCTATAAAAGTGCTGGATATTGCTCCTGCAATTTTCATGTCCATAAAATGAAACCATATCCTTTAGGATGTAGTTTCATTGAGTTTAGTTGTTTCAATTTTGGATATTTGGTAACATACAAGGATTTCTTGATTTTCCAAAAAAATCTGCCTGGCTTTTATAATTAATTGTGCTTTATCAAGTATTTTCAAGGATTATAACCTCCTACAGCATCCATCACTGTTCTTGCTCCAATCATGTTTGCTTTTCTGTCACGATATTCTGTTTCATGCCTCAATAAAACTTTTCCATCTTTTCCAACAAGAACAACTGCTGGAAGCCTTGAAGGATTGACTCCCGCAACCATAAGATTCACAAGCCCCTCTTCGCTGTCTGCTTTGTAAACATCAATTGACATTTTTCTTCCAAGGTCTTTTTCAGCTTTTCCAGACACGTTATAAAGCATCCTTGAAGCATCATCGCAGACTTTGCAGTCACTTTTTCCGATAACAACTGCCCTTATATCTCCGTTATTATTTGCCAAAGCAGGCAGTTCAACATACTGCCTGTCCGGGCCTGTAATTGAATACCGCCCATTATGCCTGTCTTTAAGCTCTGCCTGTTTTGAAGGGTTCCATTCCTCTATTGTACTAAAATATCCAACAATTCTTGTCATATGCTCAATCAAAGCTTTTTCAGAATTTCCGCAGTCTGGGCAGGTATCTTTTAATCCTCTATGAGTTGTATTGCATTTTTTGCATATTGTAAATTCAGGGCTTATTGTTATTTGCGCGCATTGTGTATTCTTGTAAAGTTTTTCAACAAGCGAATAAATTGCTTCTGGGCTTGGTTTTTCTTCTCCTATGAATGCATGGACTATCGCTCCTGATTCTATTGCAGGATGAAACATGCTCTGCCCTTTTATCCTTGTTACCAAATCAACGGGGGCATCTGGCTTGAAGTGTATTGAATTAGTGTAGTATGGCTCTTCACCCCCATTAACTGTGTTTTTTGCTTCAGAGAATCTTGCCAAATCAGATTTGGCCAGCCTTCTTGATGCTGATTCAGCAGGAGTTTCTTCAAGGCTGAATTTCAACCCGTGTTTTTTCCCATACTCTTTTGCTCTCAAGTTCATATGAGCCACAACTTTTAGTGCATCTTCATACCCTCTTGCATCAAGTTCGTGCAGTTCTTTTCCGCAAATTACTTTCATTGCGTCATTTAATCCGATTAATCCAAGAATATACGTTGCCCTGTCCACATCCACATAAGGCTGGCCGTCTTCACTGGGCATTCCTGTCTGCCATTGGGGCAGGCCTGGCTGCTGTAAACTTTTGACAAAATCTCTTTTCTCAAGATGCGCTTTTACAGCAGTATCCATTGTCTTGTCAATTTCTTCCAATAGTCCATCCAGGCTTTTCTTTCCGCTTCTCACAGCCCTGTATGCTGCCTGCGGAAGATTTAATGTCACGTTCAGGAATCCGCAGAATCTCATGCTTTCAGGATGTTTCAGGACATAATTGTCTTCTACAGCAGTCCTTAATCTGCAGCAGGCTGAAAGAGTGACTTCATCTCTGTCAAATATAAAATAAGGCGACCCATTTTCGCTTGCCATTTCACATGCTTCTTCTAAAAGTTTTCTTTGTTTAGGGTCAGTAAAACTGTCTTTATTCACATGCAAATCAAATTTTGGAAATGGAAACGGAGCTCCTCTTGAATCTCCTTTTTTCCAGACTTTCATTGCTGCTTTTAATATTTTTTTGGCAAGCCCGTCATAATCTCCATAAGTTAAAATTTTTTCTCCTTCTTGAAGATTTATTCTGTCCTGAATTACCTCTGATTGAAGCCTTCCCCGGCTTATCTCTTCTGTTATATCTTTTTCTTCTTCTCTTAATTTATCAGCATCAACACTTTTCCCGGTTTTAGGGTCAAAGAATTCGACTCTTTCTTTTATTACTACTCTTCCAGTTTCAGGATCAACCAGCTCCATTAAATGATATCTTCCATCAGCAGTCTTTTCTTCAAGCTTTCTTTCTTCCAAGAAAACTCTTCTGCCTTTTTTTCTCATCATGTATTTTCCTCCGGGCCCGATTGCAAGAGTATCCCTCAGATATTCAGGAACTCCTGTATGCATGTTAAAGTCCAGGAAAAGGGTCTGCCCGCCTCTTGAAAATGCATTCTGCGATGCAGAGAATTCTTTATATTGTTCTTCCTGAACCAATAGCTTTTGAATTTCTTCTTCTATCAAAGCATCAGAAGCATGCCCCTTTAATTCTGCTAATTCTTTTTCTTCTTGTTCAAGCAGTTTTTCTAAATCCGGATTGCCTTTGCCCTTTTCCTTTAATCTGGCAATCCTTCTTTCTGCAAAATCTATTCTGTTTTCTCCTTCATCTTCTAAATCTGATTCTATTAATGGCGCATAAAATATGTTCATGTAGCCTATTCCAAGAGCCCCTGCATAATATGCCTGCATGCTGGCAAGAAAAGTATTAAGATGTCCGGTTAATGTTCTTGCATGCTTCGCAGGGCCGGAAGATGACTGCAGGTTTTCAAGCTTTAATCCGAATTTTTTTAAGTATTCCAAACTATGGGAAGAGCAGTAAACTCTTACAGGAGCTTCAAGATTATGAATATGAACCTCTCCTTTTGTATGCGCATCAGCAACTTCAGGAGAAAAAACCCCTCCTGCCAAAGCAAATTCTTTGAATGTCCTTCCTGAAACAGTATAACCAACTGCTTCTGGATTATTTGACCTGATGTTCGCATTTTCCCGGTTTTTAGTGCCTATAGTGGACTCTAAATCTGCTCTTGGAATTCCAAATGTCTTGTATCTTTCTGCACTTTCTCTTAAGCCAAGCCTTAGCATTTCAGTATGCGCAAGCTCTCTTACTAAAGAAGTAGTAATCATCTGGATTCCTGATAAAACAACTGTATTTTCTATGCTTTTTGCAACTCTTTTTGCATGATCTAAATCAACATCTGCCTCAGCAATCAATGATTCTATTATTCTTTGCCTGTCCCAGCTATGAGACATCTCATCAGATGTCGAGCTGACCATTAAAAATTGATCTGTTGTACTGCCCCCAGAAACCTGCCCTAAAATTCTAAGTTCTTCATCAACTTTTCTTCTTTTATGCGCATAAATTTCATATGCATTTGCAGTTCCGTCATAGCCCATTTCCCTTAGAGCATCTATATTTGCTTTTGTAAGATCTTCATGAGTAGGAATTCGGATTCTTCTTTCACCAATGATTTGTACTGCTCTGTCTGCAACCTTTTCTGCTATAGCCCTGTCTGCTCCACCGCTCCCGCTTACAACCTCTGCAGCAGCAAAAATAGCATCTACAATCTTTTTTCTGTTGAAAGGAACCAGATTGCCGTCTTTTTTTCTTACAACTCTTAACAATCCATTTCCATTAGCCATTTTTCCTCTTTTAACCTCTTTTTTTGATTCTCTTTTTTATTCTGTTTGTTTTGTTTTTAAATATTTGTGTATTAATTCTTTTATTTTCCCGTCGATTTCCCGTCGACACACTCAGAAATCCAAGATTTCTGATGTTTTAAGCCGAGGTGCACACAAGGACTTTTTGATATTTTTTAAAATAAACTTCTTTTTAATCAATTTCTTTTATTTCTGTTTTGAAATCCGAAATATCATCAAATTCTTTGTATACAGATGCAAATCTTATGTAAGCTATTTTATCCATTTTTTTTAAATGTTTCATAACAAGTTCTCCAATAATGCTGCTTTTAACTTCTCCCCCTTTTCTTAGCAGATATTCTTCAATTTTTTCCACAGCCGCATCGATATTTTCTTTGCTTACAGGCCTTTTCTCGCATGCTTTCAAAAAGCCTGCTTTAAGCTTGTCTCTGTTAAATTCCTGCCTTGAGCCGTCTTTCTTTATAACATTGATGTCAATTTCAGGCCTTTCATAAGTTGTGAATCTTCTCTTGCACTTTAAGCATTCCCTTCTCCTTCTTGTAAGTTTTTCAGCATCTCTTTTGTCAGTTACCTTTGTTTCCTCGTAACCGCAGTATGGGCATAGCATTTTATAGTATTTTTACCACTTTATTAAAGATACAATATCTTGTATATTTTTATCTTTCATAATACAACTTATTGTATTACAACAACAAGGAGTATTTAAATCTTTATTTGCACTTTTTAGTGGCATAATACTATTTTTTAGTTTCAAAAAAGAAACTGAAAACCCAAAAAATATTTCAAAAGGTTTATAAAAACCTTTTTTTATATAGCTACATGAAAGTAATCATAGATAAAAAGAAGTGCATAGGTTGCGGCGCATGTGTTGCTGTATGCGAAAGTGTTTTTGAACTCAAAGATGGCAAGGCTAATGCCAAAGAGTCAGAAACAGACCAAGATTGTGCAAAAGAAGCAGCATCAAGTTGCTCAGTTAATGCGATAACAATAACATAAATTTTCTCAATTTTTGCCCTATCAAAGCATTTATATACTTATATGAATGTAATTTCATATGAATCATTACTACATATTTTTTAGCAAGCTTGCGAATCCATTAAGGATGAAGATACTATCGAGCCTAAAAGATAAGGAAAAATCTGTTGGCGGACTTGTAAAAGAGCTTAAAATAGAGCAGTCAAAGCTTTCACATGCCCTGCAGAGCTTAAGGGCTTGCAATATAGTTTATGTAAAAAAATCTGGAAAACATAGGATTTACAGCCTTAATAAAGAAACTATCTTGCCAATATTCAACCTGATAGACAAACACGAAAAAAAATTCTGCAAATCCTGTTGTTATAAAAAATGAAAATATATTTAGATAATGCCTCAACAACTCCCTTGGATAAAGAAGTCATAAAGGCAATGCTCCCTTTTTTAAAAGAAAAATTTGGCAATCCATCAAGCCCTCATTCTCTTGGGCACGAAGCAAAACAAGCAATAGAAAAAGCAAGAAATCAAGTTTCAAGCCTGATAAATGCAGAGCCAGAAGAAATTATTTTTACTTCAGGCGGAACAGAAGCAAACAATCTTGCATTAAAATGTTTTCAAGCAGAGAAAATCGTTACTTCAAGCATAGAACATCATGCGGTTTTAGAGGTTGCAAAAGCTTCGGGCAAGCAGGTTGTTATTATTCCAGTAGATGCAGAAGGCATAATCAACATTAACGAATTAAAATCCAAGATTGCCCCAAACAGCCTTGCCAGTATAATGCATGTTAACAATGAAGTTGGTGCGATACAGCCAATAGAAGAAATCTCAAAACTTTGCAAGCAAGCAGGGGCAATTTTCCATACAGATGCTGTCCAGTCATTTGGCAAACTCAATATCGATGTCAAAAAGCTTGGAATAGATATGCTTTCTGCTTCTAGTCACAAGATAAATGGGCCAAAAGGCATCGGCTTTCTTTACATAAGAAAAGATTTGAAAAGCAAGTTAAATCCCTTGCTTCACGGCGGCGGCCAGGAGTTTGGCTTGCGTTCAGGAACAGAGAATGTTGCAGGAATTGTTGGCTTTGGCAAGGCAGCAGAGCTTTCAAAAAAGAAAATCATGCAAGCCGGCAAGTTAAAAGAATTAAGGGATTACTTTATAAAAGAAATGCTTAAAATTCCCGGCGCAAAGCTCAATGGCTCATTTGAAAAAAGGATTTTCAACAATGCAAATTTTACAATTAAAGATATAGAGGGCGAAGCCCTTGTTCTAATGCTTAACCAGTCAAAAATATATTGTTCAACAGGCTCTGCCTGTTCTTCACTTGGCCATAAATCAAGCCATGTGCTAAAAGCCATGGGACTTTCTGATGAAGAAATCCACAGTTCAGTAAGATTTTCTTTAGGATTCCAAAACACAAAGCAAGAAATTGATTATGCTTTAAAGAAAATCAAAGAAAGCATTATAAAGCTGAGGAGGCTTGCAGGAAAATAAAAGATGAGAGTAAGATTTTGTCCAAAATGCAAAGGCACAGAAATAGGTCTTTTAATAGGTGGAATTACAGGACAGTATCAATGTCAAAAATGTGGGCTTGTGTTGCCTGCCTTTCCTGAAAAGGATATCCAAGACATTCGAGAACCTAAAACCCTTAAAAAGAAAAAATAAAACCAAAAATGAAAACAACAAAAAAAGCCAAACAGGCAATAACAAAAGATATGATTATATCTGACATAGTCAGCAAACATCCCGAACTTGTTGAAACTTTTTTCAGGAATGGATTGTTTTGTGTGGGCTGTCATCAAGCAGCTTCTGAAACACTTGAACAAGCATGCCAAGTTCATGGAATTGACATTGACAAACTTCTTAAACAACTAAACAAGTCCAAAAAGGCAAAGAAAAAAAAGGAAAAATAAAATGAATTATTCTAAAAAAGTCCTTAAATATTTTACGCATCCAAAAAACCTCGGCAAAATCCAAAATCCAGATGGCTTTGGCGAGGTAACAAACCCTGTTTGTGGTGATACAACAAGATTTTACATAAAAATGGGAAAGAAAAAAGTTGGGGGCAAAGAGATAGAGTATGTTAAAGACATAAAGTTTGAAACTTTAGGATGTGCGGCTGCAGTAGCAACTTCAAGCATAGCCACCGAGATTGTTAAAGGCAAGCCTCTCGAACAGGCAAAAAAGCTTTCAAAAGATACAATAATAAAGAAACTTGGCGGACTTCCATTGCCAAAAATACACTGCTCTCTTCTGGCAATAGGTGCGTTAAAAAAAGCCATAAAAGATTACGAGAAGAAAAAGTGACAACAAACATTTTTAAACTCTTTTTTCTTGCTTAATTTATGTTTTGGTGGATTGCAATAATTGTTGTTGTGGTATTAATATTTGTATATTACTTTAATAAATTTGTAGTTCTTGGCAATAGAATCGATAATTCACTTGCCCAAATTGATGTTCAGCTTAGAAAGCGTGCAGAGCTTGTTCCTAACCTAGTAAGTGTTGTAAAAGGCTATGCCAAGCATGAAAGTGCAATGATACATAAAGTAACAGAAGCAAGAAAAGCATTAGTAGGAGCAAAAGACATTGTAAGCAAGATGAAAGCAGGCAACCAGCTTGAAACTGCATTAAAAAGCATTTTTGCCCTCGCTGAAAATTATCCACAATTAAAGGCAAATGAAAATTTTGCAAGGCTTCAAGAGGAGTTGGCAGCAATAGAAGACAAGATTGCATATGCAAGGCAGTTCTATAATGATTCTGTTCTTGACTATAATAACTCAACAAAAGTCTTCCCTGCAGTGATTTTTGCTGCACTTTACAGAGCAAAGGAAAAAGAATTCTTGCAGCTGCCAGAAGCAAAACGGGCAGTTCCGAAGGTTAGCTTTGACTAACATTTCATACAAATTACAAAGCTGGCCTGAGTAGAAGGTAGAGTTCTAAATTAAGCTTTAAGAAAAGTCCATAACTGCGAAAAGAGGATCTGGGCTATATGGACATTCTTTAGAAACAGGAAAAGCCCCGCGAATTTGTTTTACACTTTCCTCTAACTGAGACTTTGTCCTTGCAGTTAGGTCAATGGCAATATTTATCATGCCTACATCTTCTAAATCAGGGGGCGTATCTACTCTATAACGAAGCGAACAGTCTTCTAAATGATAAAATCGCTCTCCTTAAAAAGAAGCATTATGAGTAAGATAGTCCCTGATTTGGCTTAAAAAAACAAACTCTTGTTTTTCTGCTATTAAAGCCACCCTTTCATATCTATCAGCAGGCCAATCTTCTTGGCTTTCATCAGTCTTGCTTACAGTTGTTCCTTCACCCATATTATTAGCTAATTTTCCAAGTATATAAGAATTTGTATCTCTAAAAACATATTTTCTTCTTACTTTTTCCAGTATCTAATCTGCCCAAGCAATAAAAACAAAGTGAAAAGAACATAAAGCCAGACATTTGAGATTTCTGTAAAAAAGAAGCCCATATCTATAATTTCAGAATTTGAATTAAGCCTCATTGTAAATCCAATAACAAATAATACTAAGGGCAATAAAAAATAAGCCATCAAGCCTTTTCTTTCAAATTTTCTGAGAATCAAAACTAAAAATAAAGCCAGTGTAAAAAATACAAGCCCTTCGATGACTAATTGAAAATAAAACATTTTATTTATATATTTTAATATATATTTTATAATATATATAATAAAGTATATATGTCTATTTAAGCATTTTTATGATAGAAAATATACATTCCAACACACTATTCAAACCTTGCTATTCTTGTTGTTCCTCTTATGCTTGTTCTTGTTCTAGAAGTTTTGGCAGAAACTTCATCCAATATTTCTTGTCTTATCCTTGTTGTGTCTGCTGCTTTGTCTGGCTCATCTCTAAAAAACTCCTCTAATCTTTCTTTAGCCTCATCAACATAAGCAGGATCTAGTCTGCCCTGGCCGTCTTCTGGCCTTGCCAATGGCGTGGCAGATGCTTTTTGTCTAAGCTTTTCATAAAAGCCAGTGTCTCTTGATGCTTTCCTAAGCTGCAAGAAAACCTTCATTTTTCTGCTTTGTTCTTGTTTTGTTTCATCGATAAAAGAATTAGACACCCCTAAATATTGAAATACCTTGTCAGAAATAGGATGGTTTGGGTCGTTATCTGCATCGCCTTGCATAAGAGGCTCTACCCACATATGTCCCTCTGGAGCACGTGTAACACGGTAAATTAAAGGAGCAATCTCTTCGTATCTTTCCTTGCCTTTTGGAGTTTCTACTTCTTTTACAAATGTATGCCTTCTTCCATTATATTCTACACCAAGAATAACTATTTGCACAAGGTCTCCTTCCTTTAAATCCCACCCGCTTTTTTCTGCTACCTCTCTGGCAACAAACCCTGCCGAATAACTGCCTTGATATTCTTGGATTTCTACTTCCCCTAATCTAAAACTGGCTGTTTCATGGTCTATTTTTTTGTGCTGTCTCTTATTCTTCCCCCTATTTCAATATCTATCCTAGAATCCTTTTCCCTGCCATTTCCATCTCCATATTTTTCGTTTGCCATTTTGTCCTTTTTATTCAAACCTCGCCATTACAGAGCCGTCTTTTAATTTCACAGAAGTAGTCTTCCTTTTCTCTTTTATTGCTACTTCTTGTCCTTGATTTGTATTAGTCTGTTCTTGATAATTATTTGGATTAAACATCCTGACATCCACAAGCATTCCATCTTCTTCTTTGGGCGTGAAAGGTTTTCCTGTTTCTGAATTAATTCCTATTTTAGCTGCAACAAACTGCCCAAGTCTTTCAAAATATTTTTTATTCTCATTTGCAGGCCTTGCTGTCAATCTTCCATCTGCAGAAATTATTTGGTAATCTGTTGTTGCACATAATCCATATTTTGTGTCATGTCCTAAAAGATACCACTTTCCTCCAGAGCATGCCTTTGTTGCCTCAATTTGCAGTCTTCCCCCTGCGCCTAAACCATGCCCTTTGGCGAAAATATCAACAATCTCCTCAATAATATGCATTCCTGAAAACCTTTCTTCTCTTACAATGTCTTTAGAGCCGTTTGGCATATAACCTCTCCTCTTGCTAGTATCAGCCATAGTAGGAATTTCACTTTGAGGTATGATTTCTGTATCTATACTTGCACGACTATCCAAACTCCTCCCTTTTTCGTCTTGTTCCTGAACTTCTTCGGGTGGAAAAACCTGTGTTTTTATAGGGGCTTGAGGAACATTTCCATTACCTATCTCAACTATTTCAGGCTCGGCTACCAAAGCTTTGTCTATGTCTTCCATTTGCCTTTTGTTAAAGGCTTCGGTGCTTTCTCCAAATTTTCTTTTTGACATTTTTTCTCTAATTTATCCTATTTTTTATAAGCTGTCCTAATTAAAATAAGTTTCATGAAACCTATTGAAACTTAATGAAACTTTATTATT
>Ga0172363_10003360_pt1 | contig 13026 bp, 11 predicted proteins | sample LakKivs2_kivu2a2_FD_114541 | JGI IMG/M metagenome (GOLD analysis project Ga0172363, IMG submission 114541) | Sediment microbial communities from Lake Kivu, Rwanda - Sediment s2_kivu2a2 | ecosystem: Environmental > Aquatic > Freshwater > Lake > Sediment | place: Rwanda: Western Province, Lake... | reverse complement strand
TCCGATGGGCATGGGTTACCAAATAAGCCAAATTTTAATTGCTATTGGTTCGGGCGGAATATCGGGCTTAGGTCTAGGAATGTCCAGTCAGAGATTTGGTTTTATCCCTCAAACAATGACCGATTCTATTTTTGCGATTTTCGCCGAAGAAACGGGTTTTATCGGATCTTTAATTTTAATTTTTCTTTTTCTCTTTTTTTTCTGGGCTGGTTTGAGAATCGCGAAGAGATCTAAAGATAAATTTACAAAACTTTTAGTTATGGGAATAAGCTGCTGGATTTGCCTCCAGGGTTTTATTAATATCGGGGCAATGATTAGTCTTCTGCCTTTGACCGGGATTCCTCTGCCTTTTATTAGTTACGGCGGATCTCATTTAGTTTCCGAGCTGATTGCAGTGGGAGTTATTTTAAATATTTCTAAATCTAATAAAAAATGATAGAATAATATAATATGAAGATAATTTTTACCGGCGGAGGAACCGCTGGCCATATTTTTCCTATAATTGCGATTGTCAGAGAAATAAAAAAAGCTTATCCTTACGGTGATTTCCAGTTTTTTTATTTAGGTCCTAAAGACAGTTATAGCGGAAAATATCTTTCTCAGGAAGGAATAGAAGTAAAAAACGTTTTAGCCGGAAAGTTTAGAAGATATCTTTCTCTCAGTAATATCACCGATATTTTTAAGATTCCGATCGGAATTATTCAAGCTTTTTATCATATCTTTATTATTTCTCCCGATCTCATTTTCAGCAAAGGCGGTTATGGTTCGGTGCCGACCTGTTTGATCGGAAAAATTTTAATGGTTCCCATCTTTTTGCATGAATCGGATATTTGTCCGGGATTAGCCAACAGAATAATAAGTAGATTCAGTTTAGAGATATTTACTGGTTTTTCTATTAACGAAACTGAATATTTTCCGAGCAAAAAAATGCTTTCAGTTGGTAATCCGATAAGATTGGGAGTTTTAAAAGGATCTAAAATAGAATCAAAAAAAATTTTTAAACTTAGTGAAGAAAAACCAATAATCTTTTTTTTGGGCGGATCTCAAGGAGCTCAGAAAATAAATGATGTGCTTTTGGCGGTTTTGCCTCAGATTTTAGAAGAATTTGAAATAATTCATCAAGTTGGAGAAAATAATTTTGCTCAGGTAAAAAAAGAAACAGATTTGATACTTTCCGATAGATTTAAAAAATATTATCATCCTTTTCCTTTCCTCAGCGAAAAAGAACTGGGTAACGCCTACTATTCGGCTGATTTGGTTATTAGCCGGGCCGGAGCCGGAAGTATTTTTGAAATTGCCGCCAATGCTTTGCCCGGTATTTTAATTCCTTTAGCCGGAGCGGCTCAGAATCATCAAGTAAGAAACGCTTACGCTTATGCCGGACGAGGAGCGGCTTTAGTGATAGAAGAAGCGAATTTTAAACCTCATTTTATCTTTGAAAAAATAAAATATTTATTCAGCCGGCCGGAAAAAATGGATCAAATGTCGGAGAAAGCAGCCCAATTCGCTCGCCCGAATTCCGCCCGGATTATTGCCGAATATCTCATTGCCTATCTCAGTCAATAAAAGAGCGGATAGTTGGTGTAAAAAATCGACGATCGTCAATTTTAATAGACGGACTTATTTAATAGACGAACTTAATTTTAAAAATAAAAATGGTTTGTTTATAAAATGACGCGATCGCGTCATTTTATTATCAGACATAATTAGAGGTCCAATACAGGTCTAACAAAAACTTGTTTTTGTTTTGGGGATAGTTTACAATAAAATAATGGCGACGATTGATGAAATAAGAAAAAATAGGGTGAAAAAACTAAAAAGCATTGAAAACGCCGGACTTTTGGCTTATCCGGTTAGTTCAAAAAGAACTCATACTTGCCAAGAAGCGATTGAAAATTTTATTAAATTGTCTAAAACTAAAAAAGAAATAGTTTTGGCTGGCAGGATAATGTCTTTAAGGCATCACGGCGGGCTTGTTTTTTCTAATCTTAGAGATGGAAGCGGCCAGGTTCAGATTATAATTAGAAAAGATTTATTAGGAGAAAAAGGGTTTGAATTTTTCTTAGATTATTTTGACATCGGTGATTTTATTGAAACTAAGGGCGCTTTAATTAAAACAAAAAGGGGAGAAGAAAGCTTAGAAGTTAATGATTATAAAATTTTAGCCAAGTCGCTTTTGCCCTTACCGGAAAAATGGCACGGATTAAAGGATGTTGAAGAAAGATACCGAAAAAGATATTTAGATCTTAATTTTAATTCTCAGGTTAAAACAAACTTTATTTTGCGTTCCAAGATAATAAAAAAAATCCGTTCTTTTTTAGAAGAAAAGGGTTTTTTAGAGGTAGAGACACCGATTCTTCAGTTGCTCTACGGCGGAGCCAGCGCCAGACCCTTCAAAACTCATCTTAATGCTTTAGATATAGATCTTTATTTAAGAATATCTCCGGAACTTTATTTAAAACGTCTCTTAATTGGAGGGTTCGAAAAAGTTTATGAAATAGGAAGATGTTTTAGGAACGAAGGCATGGATAAGTTCCATAATCCCGATTTTACCATGCTTGAGTTTTACTGGGCTTTTGCTGATTACAAGGATTTAATGAATTTGACAGAAGAAATGTTCGGTTTTTTGACAAAGAATTTATTCAACAAAAAAGAAATCAGCTACGAAGGGAAAAAAGTTAATTTTGAAAAGCCTTGGAAAAAAATTGAGTTTAATCAACTGTTTGAGAATTATACCAAAATAAAATTAGATGAGATTCATTTAGAAGCCTTAAAAAAAGAAGCTGATAAATTAGGAGTTGAAGCTAAAGGAGGGAAATTTGAGATTGCCGACGAAATATTTAAAAAAGTTATCAGACCCAAAATAGAACAGCCTTGTTTTATAATCCATTATCCAGCCGAGGGGCTTCCTTTAGCTAAAACATTGGACAAGGATGCTACAAAATCAGCCAGTTTTCAGTTAGTTGTTATGGGTTTAGAATTAGTCAAGGCCTATTCCGAACTTAATAATCCGGTTCTTCAAAAAAAGAGGTTTGAAGACCAGGAAAAAATATTAGAACAAGGGTTTGAAGAAGCTCAAAGAATGGACGAAGATTATATCCAAGCCTTAGAATACGGGATGCCCCCGGCTGCCGGCTGGGGAATGGGAATAGATCGGTTGGTGGCTTTGTTTACTGATTCCCATAGTTTAAGAGAAGTTATTTTGTTTCCTACTATGCGTCCAAAATAATTAATAAAAGCCCGTCCCTCTAAAAACCCATGTTAGATATTAAATTTATCAGGGAAAATCCAGAAATTATCAAAAACTCTTGCCAAAAGAGGGGAATTAAGTGCGACGTAGAAAAATTACTAAAAACAGATGAAGAAAGAAGAAAATTAATGGCTAAAATAGAAAATATTTCAGCTGAGAAAAATAGAGCCAGCAAGGAAATTGCCAAAGCAAGCGATAAAGACAAAAGGAAGATTATTGCCGGGACGAAAAAAATTGATAAGAAGGGCGATAAGCTAAAAGAAGATTTAGAAAAAATTGAAGAAAAGTTTAATGAATTGATGCTGATTATTCCTAATATTATATTTGAAGGCGTTCCTGAAGGAAAAGACGATTCCCAAAACGTGGTATTGGAAAAAGTAGGGGAGCCAACACGATTTGATTTCTCGGTAAAAGATTATATGCAATTAGCAGAAAAGCTTGACTTAATTGATACTGAGAGAGCGGCTAAAATAGCAGGTTCTCGGTTTGGGATATTAAAAAAAGAAGCGGTTTTATTAGAGTTTGCTTTAATAAACTTCGCTTTCGAAGTTTTAATTAAAAAAGGATTTATTCCTATTGTTCCGCCAGTAATTATCAAACCGGAAATGGCCTGGGCAATGGGGTATTTAGAACAAACGAACAAAGATGAAGCTTACCATTTAGCGCAAGACGATTTATATCTGATTGCCACAGCGGAACAATCTTTGGGTACAATGCGGGCAAAAGAGATTTTAAAAGAAGAAGAACTGCCCTTAAGGTACGTTGGTTTTTCAACTTGTTTCAGAAGAGAGGCCGGTTCTTACGGTAAAGACACCAAAGGAATTTTAAGAGTGCATCAGTTTGATAAGATTGAAATGTTTAGTTTTGTAGAACCCGAAAATTCTTTAAAAGAACATGAGTTTTTACTGGGGGTTGAAAAAGAAATGATGAACGCTTTAAAACTTCCTTACCAAGTGGTGCATAATTGCTCTGGGGATTTGGGGAATCCGGCAGCGGAAAAATTTGACATTGAAACTTGGTTTCCTTCGGAAAACAGATACAGAGAAACTCATTCTGTATCAAACTGCACTGATTTTCAAGCAAGAAGATTAAACACGAGATATAAAAAGAAGGATGGCAGGCTGGAATTTGTCCACACTTTGAACGGAACCGCTTTTGCTATCGGTCGAACTTTAATTGCGATAATTGAAAATTATCAGCAAAAAGACGGAAGCGTCAAAATCCCCGAAGTCCTCCAAAAATACGCCGGTTTTGAGGTTATAAAATAACAAGAGAGAATAATTAGGAGAATAATTAGATTAAGACTTGGATTGAGATTAGATTGAGACTTAGATTAATAATTAGATTAAAAAAAGAATTTAACTCTTAATTCCTACGATCGTATAAATTAGGAGTCGGTTAATAAATAGTTAATTTGTTAACTAAAAATATAATAAAAAGTTTACCAAGTTTAATATTGATTGTAGGGAAAGGTTTTGGTATAAAGAAAGAAGAGCATGAGATGTTCAGTAAGGAGTTTAAATATTAATTATAAAGTTTTCGGGGAGGGGAGACCCTTCCTGATTTTACATGGCTGGGGTTCAAAAAGCGATAATTGGCAGAAAGTTGGGGAATTATTATCAACCAGAGGAAAAAGGGTGATTATTCCGGATTTGCCTGGTTTTGGAACAAGCGATAAGCCTAAAACCGCTTGGAGTCTTGATGATTATTGCGATTTTATAGAAGAGTTTATTAGAAATCTAAATTTAGAAAAAATTTCTCTTTTAGGTCATTCTTTTGGCGGTTCTTTATCAATCAAATGCAGTTTAAAATTTCCGGGAAAAATAGAGAAATTACTTTTGGTTTCTCCCGCTTGCTTCAGAAGAAAAAGTATTAAAAAAATAATTTTATTTGTCATTGCCAAGATTTTTAAGATTTTTTCTTATCTTCCCTTTTTAAGAAAGGCATTTTATAAATTTATTGTTAGAAACAGCGATTATTCTTACGTTCAAGGAATTATGAAAGATATTTATTTAAAAATAATTAAAACCGATCTTTCCGGTCTTTTGGAAAAAGTAAACGTTCCAACTGTTATTATTTGGGGAGAAAAAGATAATATCACTCCTTTGCGGCAAGGGAAAATTATCAATCAAAAAATAAAAAACTCTCAATTAAAAATTATTCCTGAGGCAGGGCACAATCTTAATCTGAAAAATCCAGAAGAATTAGTCAAACTAGTTTAAAATATGAGCAATACCGGAATCACAATTTCTATTATCATAAGCGTTTTATGGTTTATTAGGACAAGCAAGATTGTTCTTTTTTATCTTTATCTTTGGCAGATGAAAGAATATCATATCAAGCGCTTTCTTTCTCATTTTAAAACAGCCAAGGGTTCAAGCTTGATATTTAATTTGCTTAATTTTATAAAAATTTTCCTTTTATCAAGTTTAATGCTTTTGTTTTATTTGTTGCCGATAATCTATTTTTCCGAATCACTGAGGGTTTTTCTTGATTTTTATAAAAAAAGATTAAAAAAACCGATTATAACTAAAAAAACAATAATTTTAATTGCCGCTGTTTTTTCCTTGGAGATTTTATTTATTATTGTTCTTTTTTTGACTCTTGATTTTATCATTTGGTTTTTAGTTTATTTTTTAATTGCCGATCTTTTAACTCCCTTAATAACTTCTTTAATCGTTCTTTTTTTCCAGCCCTTAACTTATTTATTAAGAAGAAAAATTATTTTAAAAGCTCAGGAAAAAAAAGAGGAATTTCCCAATCTTTTAGTGATTGGGATAACCGGAAGTTACGGCAAAAGCGCTGCTAAAGAATTTCTTTACGAGATTCTTTCCGAGAAATATAAGGTTTTAAAAACTCAAAAAAATATTAATGCCGAGATTGGAATAGCTCAAACAATTTTAAGAGAGCTAAAACCAGAACACCAGATATTTATTGCAGAGATAGGAGCTTATGAAAAGGGAAAAATAAAAGAGGTTTGCCGGATGATTAAGCCCAAAATTGGAATTTTGACCGGAATCAATGAACAACATTTAGCCACCTTTGGCTCTCAAGAAAATATTATTAAAGCTAAGTTTGAATTAATAGATTCTTTGCCTCAAGACGGAACGGCTATTTTAAATATAGATAATAAGTATATTAAAAATAGAATTAGGAATCAGGAATTAAGAGTTAAGAATTTTAAATTTTCTTCAACTTCAGAGAAACTGGATATTTGGGCTGAAGAGGTAGCAGTTGAAAAGGAATCTATTATTTTTAAAATAAAAACAAAAGATGGGGATTCGGCCGATTTTAGAGTGAATTTAATGGGTAAACATAATCTGGAAAATATTTTATTAGCTGTTAGTTGTGCCAAAGAACTGGGAATGAACTTAAATGAGATTTCCGCCGCTTGCTGGAAGATTAACTCGGCTCAGGGAGGGATAGATTTTTTAAGAAGAGCGGAACCGATTGTTTTGAACGCTTCTTATTCCGCTAATCCGGATGGCGTAATTGCTGATTTAGAATATTTAAAACTTTACCCCGGCAAAAAAATAATTATTATGCCCTGTTTAATTGAATTGGGTAAAACCTCAAAACAAGTCCACCAAAGAATCGGGAGAAAGATTGCCGAAGTCTGCGCCTTGGCGATAATTACGACTAAAGATTATTTTGAAGAAATAAAAAAACAGGCTCCCAACGCCTTATTTATTGAAAATCCGGAAGAGATTGCTGAAAAAACAAAAGATTTTGAAGTTATTTTATTAGAAGGCCGCGTTCCCCAAAAACTTATTAAACTTTTAAAATAAAAATGTGTAAAATTTGTCAATATTTTAAGCCCATTTCTATATCTTTAAGTCCGAATACGGAAAAAGATGATGTTTGGTTGGCTTTTAAAATGATTTTTAGGCCCTGGCTCTGGAAAAAAGGCAAGGCGATTTTAGAACTGGAGCAAGAATTTAAAAATTATTTAGGGGTAAACTACGCTTTTTCTTTCAACAGCGGAAGATCGGCTTTATTAGCTATTTTAAAAGGGCTTGAGTTGGAAAAAAGAAGCTTCGGTTCCACTGAAGCTTCGGCGGACAAGGAAATTTTAGTTCAGGCTTTTACCTGTAATGCCGCTGTTAATCCGATAATTTGGTCCGGATTAAAACCAATTTATATTGATTGCGATGAGAATACTTTTAATATTGATTTAAGAGATTTAAAAAGAAAAATAACCCTTAAAAGTAAAAGCCGGGTTTTAATGATTCAGCATACTTTTGGCTTGCCGGTCAAAATGGACGAAATTTCGGGCCTTATAGAACGTTATAATTTAATTTTAATTGAGGATTGCGCTCATGCGCTTGGGGCGGAATATAATGGTCAAAAAGTTGGTACTTTTGGCAAGGCGGGGTTTTTTAGTTTTTCCCGGGATAAAGTAATTTCTTCAATTTACGGAGGAATGGCCGTTACTAATGATCTTTCGCTTGCTGAAAAGATTCGTCAAGCTCAAGAAGGTTTCGGATACCCGTCGTTTTTTTGGGTTTTTCAGCAGTTGCTTCATCCGATTTTAGTTAATTGGATAATTTTGCCTATCTATAATTTTTTAGATTTAGGCAAGATTTTTCTAATTTTATCCCAATGGTTTCACATTCTTTCCAAAGCAGTTCATTGGAAGGAGAAAAAAGGCGAAAAGCCGGCTTATTTTCCTAAACGTTTACCCAATGGTTTGGCTATTCTTGCTTTAAACCAATTTAAAAAATTAGATAAATTTAATAACCACCGGAAAAAAATTGCTGATTTTTACTACGAAAAATTAAAAAATTATTCTTTTATTCTTCCTCAAAAAGATAGTTCTATTTTTTTGAGGTTTACGATAAAACATAGAAAGGCTCACGAAATAATCTATCAGGCCTGGAATAAGAGAAATATTTTAATAGGGGATTGGTACACCAGTCCGATTGCCCCTGATGATACTAATTTAGAAAAAATGGGCTATCAAATCGGTTCTTGCCCCAAGGCGGAAAAATTATCTAAAATTACTTTAAATCTCCCAACCCACATAAATATCTCTTTAGAAAAAGCTCAAAAAATCGTCGATTTTCTGAAAAGATATTTTTGACTAATTTTAATATTTATGGCAATATAGGAAATCCTATAAATAAGAAAACGTAGAAAAAAGTCGCCAATAGGCGATTTTTTTTTGCTGAAATAAAAAATAATTTTTCTCTGCCACCTTCTAAAAAACAATATCTTCCTTAAAATAATATAAATAATACTTTTTGAACATATGCAGAGAAAGTGTTATGATTAAATATGAATATCTTTTTTATATTCTTGCTATCTATAATTTGATTTTAAAGTTTTTGCCAGGTGAAATTTTATTGATATCTAATAAATAATTTACATATGTGCAAAATATATTATTAATATGAAAATATCGATTACCGAACAATTTTTGTGGGGTTTATATAATATCAAAGAAAAAATTATTGATATTGATAGAATATTCAGAATTAAAAGTTTTAGGGAACTTGTTGACGATCGAGAGTTTTGGAGAAATTTAAAAAAGAAAAAAGAAAGAAAACAATTCGCTCAATTTATAAATTATCTTAGAAAAAAAGGATATATAAAAATAGTCGCCGATAAAGGGTTATTAATAACCCCTAAGGGCGAAGAAAAAATTTTAAAAATAAAGTATAAATTTTTAAACAGAAAAAGAAGAATTGATGGACGATGGATAATGTTAATGTATGATATTCCAATAAATAAAAAAAGGGAGAGATATTTATTAAGACGCCAACTTCAATATTTAAGATATCAACCACTGCAAAAAAGCATTTGGGTTTGTCCTTATGATGTATTTAAAGAAACAGAAGAAATAATAAATTCAATTCTCATATCTAAATTTGTGAAGATATTTTTAATTAAAGAAATTAAAATATGATAATAACACTTTTTGAACATATGCGAAGAAAGTATTATTTGGTTTTTGCAATAATTATTTTGGCGGTTGTTTTTTTAATTATTTCTTTTGTTTTCGGGCAAAATAATAAAAACATTAAAGATAAAAACATCAAACTGGTTTGTGCTAATGAGTATTGTTTTACAGTGGAAATAGCCGATGAACCAGAAGAAAGAAGCAGGGGATTGATGGATAGGAAGAGTTTAGATTCTGGTAAGGGAATGCTTTTTATTTTTGGTCAGGAATCAAAATATTATTTTTGGATGAAAAATACTTTGGTTCCTTTAGATATAATTTGGCTAAATAGCAACAAAGAAGTTATTTATATAGAAAAAAATGTTCAGCCCTGTCAAAATGATCCTTGCCCAACTTACGGGCCGGATAAAGAGGCAAAATACGTTTTAGAAATAAATGCCGGCCAATCAGACCGAGCCAACATCCAAATCGGCACTAAATTATCATTTGAATTTAAATAAAAAAGAAAAAGAATACGGGTTGTTTTTTTTAAAAGATAAAGATATAATAAAATAAAGAAATAACCGAGCCGGGATTAACCAAACCGGGCTTAGGACAAAATTTATGAAAGAAGCTATTAGGGGATTTAACAATCAAATTAAATTTGAGCCGAAAATTGAAAACAAAAAAAACCTTGCTTTATATAAAAAATTTATTGTTTCCGGCATGGGCGGATCGCACCTTGCCGCGGATTTAATTAAAACCTGGCAGCCTTCTTTTGATTTGATTATCCATCATGATTACGGTTTGCCGGCAACTCCCGATGATTTGAAAAATTATTTAGTAATAATCAGTTCTTATTCCGGCAATACGGAAGAAGCTTTATCGGGTTTTGAAGAAGCAATTTCTAAAAAACTTCCCTTGACCGCCATCTCTATCGGCGGAGAACTTTTGAAATTGTCTAAAAAGCATAAAAAGCCGTATATCCAAATACCGGATACCGGCATTGAACCGCGGTCTGCTTTAGGTTTTAGTTTGATTTCTTTGCTTAAAATAATGAGCCAGGAAAAAGCACTTTCAGAGATTAAAAAGTTATCTTTTGATATGGATGGATTGGAGCAAAAAGGAAAAGAACTAGCCTTAAGGTTAAAAAACCATATTCCGGTTATCTACACCTCCAATATTAATGGACCGATCGGTTATAATTGGAAAATAAGATTTAATGAGACAGGAAAAATACCTTGTTTTTGCAATACTATTCCCGAACTTAATCATAACGAGATGGTTGGTTTTGACCGGGAAGGAAAAAGCAGAAGACTCTCTGACAAATTCTATTTTATTTTTATTAAAGACAAAAACGACCACCGGCGCAACTTATTGAGAATGGACATTTTGAAAGATATTTATCAGGAAAAGGAACTGCCCGTAGAGATAATTAGACTCAAAGGAAAGAATATCTGGGAAAAAATATTCTCTTCTCTGCTTTTAGCCGATTGGGCTGCGTTTTATACTGCCGGACAATATCAACTTAAGGCTCAAGAAACGGAAATCATAACAAAATTTAAAGATATAATTAAGAAAAAATGAAAAAAAAAGAAAGGGCTCTGGTTGTCGTGGCTCATCCGGATGACGAGACAATCTGGATGGGCGGAATAATTTTAAACTCTAAAAATATCAACTGGACTATATTTTCGTTCTGTCGGAAGGACGATCCGGATCGGGCGCCCAAATTCAGAAAAGTTTGCCAATATTATAAAGCTAAAGGAATAATTTCTGATTTAGAAGATGAGGATATATTGAATGTTAAAAAAAGCTTGCCAGAGATAAAAAAAAGAATTAAAAGAGAATTAAAGACAAAAAAATTTGATTATATTTTCACTCACGGACCAAAAGGGGAGTACAAACACATCAGGCATATTGGAGTTCATAAAGTAGTGAAAAAAATGGTTCAGGAAAAAGAACTATCCTGCCGGCATTTATTTTTTTTCGCTTACAAACTTAATTTTAAAAAAAGAATTATTAATTATTCAAACAACTTTGTTAGTTTGGTTTTTAATTTAACTTCTGAAGAATTAAAAATTAAAAAGAAAATTATAAAAAAAATATACGGCTTTTCTCAAAAATCTTTTGAATATAAAAGTTGTTTAAAAAAAGAAACATTCACCCGTTTATGAAAGTCCTTATTCTTTATGAACATCCAGATAATTCCGGCAGTCTTTCTATCCAGGGCCATTTGCTTTATAAAGGCCTGATTGAGAACGGAATTGACTGTCAGGGTTGCCACTATAAACAGAGAAAAAAAGAAAAAGAGTGGTATTTTAAAATCCTTAAACCAGATGTGGTTATCGGGATTGGCTGGTGGGTTGATACTCCTAATATTATTGAAGGGCCTATTAAGTTTGGACTTCAATCCTTGCCCTGGCTTTTGGCTGATGGCTGGGTTGCCAACTATCACCAGATATTAAGTAATTTGCCTTTAGTTTTAACAACTTCTCAATGGGTAAAAGAGACATATCAAAGAGACGGGGTAGATATCAAGAATTTTGAAGTTCTTCATGTCGGCTACGATGCTAAAAAATTTAAACCTTTGCCGAAAGATCACCCGGGGATTAAAGAAATAAGAACTATGTACGGAATTAAAGAAAACGAGAAAATGATTTTAACTGTTGGAGGAGATGTCACTTCCAAAGGAGCTCAGGAAATAATTAGAGCGTTGGCAAAAATAGACAAGCAGTTTCCAGATTGGAAATATATTTGCAAGGCAACGGCTAGCAAATGCGCCCGAGACCACCATAAAGAGGAACTTGTTTTGATAAATGAATTAGGCTTAGACCCGAATAAAATTATTTATGTTGAGGATGATTTTCACCACGATTTTATGCCTTATCTTTTAAACGCTTGCGATATTTATGCTGCTCCCAGTCGGTTGGAAGGATTCGGAATGATTCAGGTGGAAGCAATGGCTTGTGGCATTCCGGTTATCTCTATTGACGCAATGGGGCCCAAAGATACCATTATCCACGGCAAAACCGGCTTCTTGGCTAAAGTAGGTTCAACCGTGGACTTAACAGAAGAGTGGGTTACTAAGGAAATGGGATTTAAAGAGGTTTTTAGAATGAAATTTGATAAACCAAAAACTTTAGCTTACCGAGCCGATGTTGATGATTTAGCAAAATACACTTTGCAGTTATTAAGTGATGATAAATTAAGAGAAAAAATGGGAAAACAGGGAGCCCAGTACGCTTTAGATAATTTTCAATATCAAAATCTTGCTAAGAGATGTGTTAATTTAATAAAAGAAAAATTAAAACTTTAGAAAAAAGGAACCTGCTTTTCCTTTAGACACTTATAAGCAAAAAGATAGGTTCCGGCTGACCAGCCCTGATAGGGAGCTCCTTTTGGTTGGCCGGTTTTTCCATCAAGCCATTCATTAAATTCCCATTTTCTTTTTTTGCCTAAACTATTGGAAGCAGCCAAATTTTTTAATTCTTTTTTTGCTTGAGAATATTTTTTGGTTTTTATTAAAGCCGCGACATAAAACCCGCCAATAAAAGGCCAGATACCGGCATTCAAATATTGATATGGTTTTTTAGCCGAACATTTGGAAAAATAAGACCGCCATTCTTTATCTCCTGGTTTTATCGGCGGACAAATGGCTTTGCAAGGAAAGGGCTTGTTTATTTTCTCTTTCTCCATATGATTTAATATTTTTTTTGATATTTTTTCAGTGGCTAACCCAAAAACAATTGTCAAAAGATTGCCAAAAGTATCAAACCACTGTTCTTGCTCTCTGTCTCCGTCGTGATTTTTCCAAATCCAGGGAAGATAATAGCCGAGTTCTTTGTCATATAAAGATAAATATTGTTCTCTCTCCCCGTTAACTACTTTTTTTATT
>Ga0172363_10003358_pt1 | contig 13031 bp, 5 predicted proteins | sample LakKivs2_kivu2a2_FD_114541 | JGI IMG/M metagenome (GOLD analysis project Ga0172363, IMG submission 114541) | Sediment microbial communities from Lake Kivu, Rwanda - Sediment s2_kivu2a2 | ecosystem: Environmental > Aquatic > Freshwater > Lake > Sediment | place: Rwanda: Western Province, Lake... | reverse complement strand
TCGCTCATCTTCTTGCTGCTCCTTTTCTGTGTGCCTGACTATCTCAGGGGCCTTTTGCAGAATTCGGTCGGCCAATCCGTAATCTATTGCTTCTTGCGCACCCAGCCAAAGATTTCGGTCGCAATCCTTTTCGATTTTCTCCGGGCCTTGGCCGGTGTGTCTGGCTAATATCTCGTATAGTCGAGTTCGCAGCCGGATTATCTCCTGTACCTCGATATCCAGGTCGGTGGCAGGCCCTTCCAATACGCCCGTAATCAAAGGCTGGTGCAGGAGAATTCTATTGTTTGCCAGCAGGAATCGTTTGCCGGATTTGCCGCCGGCCAGAAGCACCGCTGCCATGCTTGCCGCCTGGCCTATGCAATAAGTCGCCACGTCGCATCGCAAGAACTGCATGGTATCATAGACTGCCAGGCCGCTTGTGATCGAGCCGCCCGGAGAATTGATGTAGAAATGGATGTCATTCTTATTGTCCTCGTTGCTCAAGAACAGCATCTGGGCGATGATCAAGTTCGCGGTTTGATCGTTCAGCACGCCACCGAGAAAGACTATCCGGTCCTTCAGCAGTCTTGAATAAATGTCATACGCGCGTTCGACTCTGCCGCCTTTCTCGATTACTATCGGCACTAAATTCTGATTTACAATCATTGTGGTTGCCCCTATTGCTCGATTGAGGAACCCCGCAATAAATTGCGGGGCTAAATATTTGATTTTTTATAATTTATTGTGGGGTTTTATCCTTTTTATCATCCTTTTTGGCTTTATCTTCTTCGTGCAGCACTTCGTCGATAAGGCCATACCGGCACGCCTCTTCCGCAGTCATATATCTATTTCTTTCGGTCTCGGCGGCGATCTTTTCTACCGATTGACCGGTGTGCTTTGCCAGGATTTCGTGTATCATTTTTTTGGCTTTGAGGATTTCTTCGGCCTGTATTTTGACGTCTGCTGCCTGGCCGCTAACGCCGCCCCAGGGCTGGTGCAGCATAACCTTGGCGTGCGGCAGAGCGTAACGCTTGCCTTTTGTTCCGGCTGCCAGTACCAGAGCGGCTCCGGACTCGGCTCTGCCAATACAATAAGTTGCTACGGGACAGGCAACAAAGCACATTGTATCGTAAATAGCCATTGTATCGTCGACGCTGCCGCCGGGCGAGTTAACGTATAAGCTGATTTCAGTGCCCCGCTTGAGATTGTCCAGATACAGTATCTTCATAATGACCTCAGCAGCCCTGGCGTAGGATATTTCTCCGATCAGAAAGACGATCCGGTTCTCCAGCAACATATCATCGAGGCTCATCTGGCGGTAACGCTGATATGGGCCGTACTGGTCGTACATGTCGAAATTCTTAGCGGAGTTTCTCGGCGAGCGTTCAATAGGCATTGGCTATTTCCTTTTAATTCGCTACGGAATTCATTATTCTTCGGTCTCCTGCACAACGGATTCACTCTTTTGGTCTTTATCCGCTGAACGCACGGCGGGTTTAGCTTTTCCTTTAGCCGATTTTCGCTTGGGCTTTTTAGCGGTTTTAGCTTCTGGTTCTGTCTCAGTTATTTTTGCCGACTCTAAGAGTTTTGCGATGCACTTACTTTCGCGTACCTGTAATGTAAACTGGGCCAATAAGCCCTCACGAGCTATTTGCTCTCTCATCCTTTCGGGACGCTGCCCTTGCTGAATAGCTAATTGGGCAATCTGGCCGTTAATCTCCTCTTCGCTCACTTCGATGCCGAGATTCTTTGCAACCTCATCCATAATAAAAAACGTCTTGAACTGCTCCTTGGCCTGTTGTTCACTGCTTGCTCGCAGACGATCCATGTGCTCTTCAATTTGTTCGCGCGTCAAACCTCGCATCAGCAGATTTCCATACTGTCTCTGCAGCAAGGTAAGCGAATGCTCGCCAACAATGTCCAGAGGCAGGTCGAAATTGGTTTTGTTAAGGAGATACTTATAAATTTGCTCGGTCATATCTGCTTTCGTTTGCTGTTCTAATCGGCTCTGCAATCTATCGCGGATATTGTCGTGGAGTTCATCTTCATTGCCGACGTGATACCTTTTGAGGAAATTCTCGTCGGGTTCCGCAGGTTTGAGCCACTTAATTTCCTTGACGGTAATGCGGATATCGATCTTTTTGCCGCGATATTGCTCTCTGAAATATGTTCTTGGCACTTCGACGCTGGTTTCTTTGACGTCTTGCGGCTTGGCGCCCACGAGAAGCTCGTCGAGTTTCTCCACGGGGACGGCTTCGACAAAGCCGTTGTGCCTGATGTATATTTCGACATTGTCAAGCTGCTCTTCTTTCTCGGCGTCGGCAATCTTGAGAACCACATCGGCTATGATCTGGTCATCGAGCTGGGCGTCTCCAGTCTCGCGTGGCGTCCATACGCCGGAGAACTTGCGCAACTGCCCGATTTCCCGGTCGACTTGCTCGTCCGTCACTTCAAGTTTTACTCTGGTCACAGGTATGCCTTCGAGCGGCGGCAGGTTAATTACCGGCCTGACCTCCACCTCAAAGTCGAACTTCAGCGGGCCGGTCTGGGGCATCTCTATCTTTTCATGGTCAATGGAAGGATCGCTGAGTACGTCCAGCTTATTGTCTTTTATAGCCGAGTCACTGGCCTGGATGAGCAGATTGAGTTTGATTTTCTCCACCGCTTCTTTGCCGAATCTTTTTTCCAGCAGTCGTCGCGGCGCTCGACCTTTTCTAAAGCCCGGCACCAGCGCCTCTTTACGCAGGGTATCGTATTGCTTATCGGTAGCGTTTTTTATCGCTTCCTCTGGTATTTCTACGGTGACCTTTTTTTTGCATGGCCCCGCCTCTTCAATAGCGACGATGTTCTTCGGCTCTGCTGTTTTTTGCTTGTCCTCGGTCGCAGCCGATTGCTCGTCCTTGGTTTCGAGTGCAGCGTGTTCTTCTTCGGCCATTTCTCTGCTCCTGAACGCTTTTGTTTTGGCAGCTCTGAAACATTAAATAAAAAAGGCGTCAGGGTTACAACTTCCCTTAGCCATATAAACGCAATTTTCGATCCTATCCTGCCAGACGTGCGGCTGCCTGGCATAGCGATTATTCAGGATCCCAGCATATCGGCGACCCGCGCCGCGCTACTACTTAGCCGGTTTCTCGCCGATATTATCTCAGCGCACATATCACAGACGCACAAGCCATAAACTCTTTTGCCTTTGCGCTCTTTTTCACAGCGGGTGATGAGGTTCGAACTCACGACATCCACCTTGGCAAGGTGGCGCTCTACCACTGAGCTACACCCGCGGATTCGTGACTCGTCGCTCGTGCCGCGGGCTTCGAGTCAGCTTACATTTGGTACAATTATATGGGCTGTTGGCCTCCATGCAAGGGCATTTTTTTCAAGATTTTGGCCTTATATCGGATATTTAGTTCCGCAATTCATTGCGGGGTCACTTAGAAAATCAGTTTGGTTCTCATTGGCTCATGCGTTATTATATAGCTGGTAGCTGATCAAAAAACCGGATGCTGGAACCATACGAATTAGGAAAGGGGGTGTTTTAACAAATGGCTGCGAATAATCCAGAACTGGCGAGAAAATGGATATATTTGTCTCTGTCTTTGTTAACGCCACTTGCATTGTTTGTCGGTATCGTCGTAATCAAAAGTGCAGCCGAGGTCAGTCCGCTTCTTTGTTCAGAAAACAGCAGTTCTGATACGGCTTCAAAGTCCGCCGATCCAAATCTACACTCCCAACAGCAGGACAGTGACCCAAACAACAAGAAGCCGCAGCGTCCGGAACATAAACATCCGGCTTTTAGCCAGCGGATCGAAGAGCGAGCCAGGATGGTTGCCGACCAAATCCAGGCACGGGATGTGAACGACCCCAATGTGCTAAAGGCGATGCGAATAGTACCGCGGCACGCCTTCGTTCGGCCCGGCGAGCAGGCCTATGCCTATAACGATTATCCCTTGCCGATTGGACTCGGCCAGACCATAAGCCAGCCGTACATTGTTGCCTTTATGACCGAGGCCTTGAATCTCGATCCAAATGATAAGGTTCTTGAGATCGGCACCGGCTCAGGCTATCAGGCCGCGGTCTGCGCCGAAATCGCCCAGGAGGTTTATACAATCGAAATCCTCGAAGAGCTTGCAAAATCCGCCGCCAAGAAGTTAAAAGAGCTGGGTTACCGCAATGTATTTGTCAGGGCTGGCGACGGCTATCTTGGCTGGCCCGAAAAGGCGCCATTCGATGCCATCATCGGCACGGCTGCCGCCGGGCGCGTACCTCCGCCGCTGATTGAGCAATTAAAGCCGGGCGGCAGAATGATCCTACCTGTGGAAGGCCGCTTCGGCTTTCAGTATCTGGTGCTGATAACCAAGGACAACAAGGGCAATCTGCACCGGACAAATGTCATGCCGGTCCAGTTTGTGCCTATGACCGGCCAGGTTGAAAAGAGCGAGCGGCAGTCAAAGAAATGACCGCGGGCGCTCTTTTTCTTCTTGCAGTCTGTGCTTCCTTGATGCTCGGTACGTTGAATCCGATTCCAGGATATGCGTGCTGCCGGGAGATTTTTGCTCAATTTTAGTCGGAAAGTTTGCAGCTTTTTCTTGAAATTAGGGCAGCTTATCTGGTATAAATAAGTCTGCCGAATTGCGCGGATTGACCTTTGTGGCCAAAGACACAGTTTTTGTACCTTTTTGAAGGAGGACTATCATGTGTAAAAAATTGATTTGTGTAATTTTCTTTACCTTGGTGTTAGGTACAGTTCAGGTACAAGCCCAGGGTTTTGTATGGGATCGCGCCGCCTACTGGGACTCGCGATATCCATACGCTTGGGGTGGAGATGGCGTGGCCATGAGAGATGCTTTGAAGGCTGCGGGCTACACGATTCTGGACGCGGACCAGCTCAAGACGTGGATGACCGCTCGCATCGCCGACAAAAAACCGAGCGTGGTCGTGCTATGTAAGGACATCGTGCCAGACACCGTTGCAGAGACGATGTCGGCCACTTGCACGCTTCGAAAATATCTAGACGCAGGTGGCAAGATTGTGTTTTACGCGGATATTCCCTTCTGGAACGTGGGGCACAATAATGGCAGCTCGACCAACTGGGCAGGCTCCGGAGCGCCCGCCGTATTGGGAATTCCTGAGGTCATACAGTGGGACAGCTTTACCCAAGTGAACATTACTGGTGCTGGAATGAGGTGGGGGCTGACCGGAACGTGGGCGTCACAGAGGCCGATTTCTGGTGCTGGTCTGACTGTTTTGGCTACGGATGCCTCTGGAAATGCCGCCGCCTGGGTGAAGCACTTTGTGACGGGCGATAAGTACCGAGGATTTGTTCGCCTGTTTGACACAGTAGGCACACCCAGCCCAGATGATGTTATCCGTCTGGCAGAGTACTATGGATACTTTAAGGCGACAGATCCCATCCCAGCCGATGGTGGCACTGGTGTAGTGACGCCGCTCTTACAGTGGACGGCTGGAGATAATGCGGCATTTCACGATGTGTACTTTGGCACTAATCCGACGCTTGGAACGGCTGATTTCAGGACCCGAACGACCTGGACCATGTACTGGCACGGCCCAGGCATTGTTCCCGGAACGATTTACTACTGGCGTATTGATGAGGTCGAGGCTGACAGCGTAACCATCCACGCAGGCGATGTCTGGAGCTTTACCGCTGCCACCTTAACAGCCCAAAACCCGAACCCGGCTGACGGTGCTAAATATGTCGCGACCGATGCGAAACTTAGCTGGACTGCTGGCGCCACCGGCGTAAAGCACGATGTCTACTTTGGCACCGACCAGACTGCAGTGGCTAATGGTACGGGCGGTACATTGAAAAGCAGCCAGCAGACAGCGCTAACCTACGAGCCCGGAACGCTTGCAAATGGTACCACCTACTACTGGAGGATCGATGAGTACAACTCCAGCGGTACTAAATATCCAGGCGATGTCTGGAGTTTCAAGACGTTACCGAATATACCAATTACCGACCCCAATCTGCTCTGCTGGTGGAAGCTTGATGAGGGCGAGGGTACTACTGTTTTCGACTGGTCCGGTCATGGCCATCATGGCAAATTCTATGGTGACCCGCAGTGGGTAGCAGGCTATGACGGGGGCGCGCTCGATCTTGATGGAGGTGGCGATTACGTCGATTTTGGTAGTATCGCTGATCTGCCATCCGGCACCTCTGCACGTAGCATGTGCGGATGGGGCAAGACCAATACCATTGCTGCCGGCTGGCGCTGGATCGCAGCATACGGCTCGCCCAACACCAGTCAGGCTATGTTCATTGGTCTATATGGCGCAGACCTCTACGGCGGAGGCTACGGCGATGATGTCATGGAGGCCGGCTTTTGGGAGATCGGGGTCTGGCACCATATTTGCGTGACCTATGATGGGGCTACGGCCAGATTGTACGCTGATGGCATCCAAGTTGACTCAGCGGCGAAGACCTGGAACTTGGCTCTCAGTCTTGTGCACATCGGGCGACAGGTTAATACCGCGGCTGAATTCTGGAATGGTTTGGTTGACGACGTTCGCGTTTACAAAAAGGCGCTGACGCCGGAGGAAATTAAGCAGGTTATGAGAGGTGACACAACACTGGCCTGGAATCCCAAGCCCGCCAATAAGGCGATAACGGATGTAGAACGGGCGGTGCCGCTTACCTGGTCGCCGGGCGAAAAGGCGGCCCAGCATGATGTCTACTTTGGCACCGACCAGACCGCGGTTGCTAATGCTACTACCGCTTCAACAGGCATATATCGAGCAAGACAGGCTGCCGCCAGTTATACTCCACCCGAAGGTCTGCAATGGGGCGGCGGGTCTTATTATTGGCGAATAGATGAGTACAATACCGACGGCACTATCAGCGCCGGCAGGGTCTGGAGCTTTACGGTAGCCGATTATCTGATTGTGGACGATTTTGAGGGTTACACCGACGATGTTGGCAGTAGAATCTTCCAGACCTGGAAGGATGGATATGGATACACCCAACCGCCGCCCGGCTATGCTGGTAACGGCACCGGCTCGGCTGTAGGTAATACAAATCCTCCTTATGCAGAGCAGTCTACCGTTCATACTGGCGGCCAGTCGATGCCTTTGGCTTACGATAACAGCGGAACGACCGGCAAAGCCCGGTACTCAGAGACGTTCCGAGAGTGGACCTCGCCACAGGATTGGACCAGAAACAGTGTCAAGGCATTAGTGCTATACTTCTACGGCGAACCTGCTAATGCCCCTGAGGGGCTCTACGTGGCGCTCGAGGATAATGCCGGCCACATCAAGGTAGTGAACTATGACACTCTACAGGCAGTCCACGCAGCAACCTGGCAGCAGTGGCCCATTGCGCTGAGCGATTTCAGCGCTGGTGGCGTGAATCTTGCTGCCATCAAGAAGATGTATATTGGCCTGGGCAACAGAACCAGTCCCACGGCTGGCGGCACGGGCAAGATATACATTGATGACATCCGGTTATATCGAAGGGGACGTTTTCCTTCGGAGGCAAAGCCCACAGCCAGTTTCAATGATGATTGTATAGTTGATAATTTAGACCTCCAGATAATGGCAGGGGACTGGCTCGTTAGAGATGTTACAGAAGCTGCTTGGAATGGTGCCTTCACCAGCCAGGATATTGGTGCTGGTACTGCCGTCGGCAGTTTCAGCTTCGACGGCAATGTCTATACCATTGCGGCCGATGGGGCTGACATCTGGGGTACGGCTGATGCCTTCCGTTACGCGTATAAGCAGCTAAGCGGTGATTTCCAGATGACCGTGCGTGTAACAAGTCTTGATCCTGTAGATGTATGGTCCAAGGCCGGTGTAATGGTACGTCAATCGCTGGATCCGAATTCTGCCAATGCGATGGTAGCTACATCCGGCACTAGCGGCGGTGGTGCGACCTTCCAGTGGCGGCCGACAAAGGATGCTTCTTCCAGTTCACAGCGTCTTTTGGAGAGCACCTATGCAGTGACAGAGCCTGCGTGTATTCGCTTGGTGCGTCAGGGTAGTACCATAAGTGGCTATGTCTTCATAGATGGCAGATGGCAACTGGAAGGCCAGACGACGGCGGTTGTTTTGACTGACCCTGTCTATGTTGGCTTGGCGGTGACATCGCATGTGGACGGCACATTGACTACCGCAACGTTTGACCGGGCGTGTGTATTCTCTGCCTGCGATCTGCGTGCGGACGGCATTGTGGACTTCAAGGACTATGCTGTTTTGGTGGATTCTTGGCTTGAGGTGGTTTGGTGGCCGTAACCACAGTGTGTGCGAATGTTTAGCCCCCGCTCCTGGCTTCCGCCAGGAAGACGCGGGGGCGTCGGACCCCGCAGTAAATTGCGGGGCTAAATAATAGCATTATTTCGGGGCCTATTCCGGCGTATGGGGATAGGCCCCGTCTGCTTTGTGCCGATGCCGAACACAAACTTTCTTGTAATTTATTGCCAAATTTTGTATCTTAGATTCATGGACGTAGCGTGTTGCGAGTCTCGGGCGTGCCAGCGCGGCGGCGATCGGTCGGGGCTGATCCGCCGGTTGTGTAGCCTTGTGTCTCCGCGGGCTTACAGCGTGATTATGTTCGCGGCGCTATTCTGCACGTTGGCGGTGAAATTATTTCATTCATGGCGCTACGAGCGTACTGGTGAGTACTTTAGCTGGATACTTGCGGATGTCTCTGTACTGCTGGGCCTGGAAGTCATTCTGGCAATAGTCTGTTTTCGCTGGCCGCGACGCGCCTGTCTGCGGACATGTGTGGTGATAGCTGGTATTATGTGCACCTGGTCGGTAATAAATGCCGGCTGGCTCATAAGAACGGGAACACAGATCTTGCCGGCGGAGTTTTTGCCGTTGTTTCGAGACCCGCTGAATTCATTACGGATCATTATGGTTAATCTTGTCAAGATGCCCGGCACAGCGGTCGTTCTGCTTGGGCCCAGTGTGGTCGCTCTTGGCTTTTTGTTCTTCGTTTTAGCAAGGCCGGTGAACCCGCGTTACAACCACAGGCGTTTTGCCGGCAGAATCACCGTCTCTGTCATCGTAATTCTTGCTGCTGCGGCAGCGCGTGGCACTGCTGCCGGGCGAGGATCGGCACAACTGGCTTCTGTGGGGCTGCGTTTTAACTGTCAGGCCAGAGCTGTCATGAGTTTTCTTTCACCTGATATTGGGCATCTGACCCGAGCAGATTTCGCCAAAGCTACGCGGACGATACCGGCTTTTGACCAGGTACAACCTGCGCTAACGGCTCGGCAGGTAGGCCATAATGTAGTATTGGTTATCCTTGAAGGTATACAGTACAATTTCACTTCATTGGGCGGAAACTCAGGACAATCTTTGGCGCCATATCTTGGCAGTTTGGCTAAATATGGGGTTGAATTTACAAATGCTCGTTCGACAGTTACTCATACTACGAAAGCGTTGTTTGCGCTACTGACGGGGCGGTTTCCTTCTGTATTTCAGGATATTGCCGAGACGGTCCCCGCCCCAAAGCATTACGCCAGCATCGCCACCGTGCTTAAGGATAGGCTGGATTTTCGCACTGCGTTTTTCCAGTCGGCTAAAGGCAACTTCGAGTCTCGCCCCGGATTGGTCTATAATCTTGGCTTCGACAAATTCTGGGCCAGAGATGACCTGGGTGATCCGAACAGCTTTCTGGGTTATCTTGCCTGCGATGAATTCTCTATGTTAAAGCCCGTCACCGAATGGATAAGGGCTGACCAGAAGCCTTTCTTCTTGACGGTTCTCTGCTCGGTCACACATGATCCGTACGAGGTGCCGAAGTGGTTTGCCGAGCCGGCTAAAGAGCCGGTAGACCGTTATCGGCAGGCGATTTTTTACACTGATAAGTTTTTAGCTGCGCTGGACGTGGAGCTTGCCAATCTGAATCTTGCGGACAAGACGATTCTCTGCGTTATCGCAGACCACGGCGAGGCATTCGGCGAGCACGGCCTGCTGGGGCATGAACGAATAGCTTTCGATGAGGTTTTGCACGTACCCTGGGTAATACGTGCTCCATTCTTGGTCGAGCCGGGTACAAAAGTAGTAGAACCGGTTAGCTCCGTCGATGTGACGCCAACTCTGCTGAGCCTGTTGGGCTTTGATACCAGCACTGCGGATTTTGACGGCGTTAATGCGCTGGGGGACATTCCCAAGAACCGCAAGATTTATTTCTCCGGATGGATGCAGCAGGGGCCGGCTGGCTTCGTGCAGGGCGACCGAAAGTTCGTATATAATCCGACGAACAAGACCGTTTCTGTGTACGACCTCAGGGCTGATCCGCTCGAATCGGTTAGGAGTGAGTTGGCTGAACACGAATCCGGTGAAGCCGCTGAGGATATTATTGCATGGCGCAGGAACAGCATCTTTCGGATCCCCGCTTTCGCGGGGACCGAGCAACGAGCCGACAAAAAAATGCTCTTCGACCGCTGGCTTTGTAATTGGGCTGGACGAACTTGCTCAGTCAAGTATCAGAGGCAGGGTTAAGAATGCGCAACTCAAAACTCAAAACTAAAAACTCAAAACTGTGGAACTATGTTTCTTCTTGGTTGCTATTTGTCCTGTGCCTGAGTGGCGTCGTGCGAGCCGCCTGTCCGGTGGGCGATATGAACGGCGACTGTAAAGTCGACTCGCTGGACCTACTAATATTCGCCGAGCAGTGGTTGACTGCTCCAGCCCAGGATTCGGCATATCCGCCGGTTGATCTGAACGGCGACAGCCGTGTCGATATGGCCGACTTTGCTCTGGCGGCGGCGAACTGGTGCAAAGACGGTGTTGCCTTGGTAATCAACGAGTTTTCGGCGTCTAATAGCAAAACTATCCAGGATCCGCAGGGCGACTATGATGACTGGATCGAGCTTTACAATGCTGCGGATTATGCCATCAATGTAGGTGGCATGTACCTCACAGATGACCTGGAACAGCCTACAAGATGGCAGATTCCTTCTAATAATTCTGCCGCAACCACGATCCCTGTTCACGGCTATCTTTTGATTTGGGCAGACGGCGATACACAGGACTCTGGCCTGCACGCCAATTTCAGACTTGACGCCGATGGTGAAGAACTTGGCCTTTTCGCCGCCGACGGCGTTACGGTTATTGACAGCGTTGTCTTTGACAGCCAGACGGCGGATATTTCTTATGGTCGATACCCTGATGCCTGCTGCCACTGGCGGCTGATGGCCTCTCCCACACCTGGCGGCGCCAATGTTAATGTTTATCAAGGAGTTGTAGCCGAGGTGGAGTTCAGCCACGATAGCTGCTTATGTTACGCGCCTATATCTGTGGCAATGACCACGAAAACCGAGGGGGCTTTCATATACTATAAGCTTGACGGCAGCAGCCCTTATAGTTATGCGCGTGGCATCCCGATGGGAGTAGCCTACACAGCTCCGATCACCATTGGCAGAACCACGACTCTTAAGGTCGTAGCCTGGAATCCCGGCTGGAAGCCTTCCGATGTGCAAACACGCAGATATGTGTTTCTTAACAGCGACGTGCAAAGCTTCAGTTCCAACCTGCCGATAGTCGTCATTGATACGCTTGGAAAGGCCCCAGTCCAGGGGGAAGAGACACCGGCTTTTGCCTGCTTTATTGATACGACATCACAGGGCAGGGCAAGGATTACTGACAAGGCCGACCTTGTGTGTAACGCCGGCATCAATATCCGCGGTAAAAGCTCAGCCGGTTTTCCAAAGAAGCAATACCACCTGGAAACGCGGGATGAATTCGATCAGGATAGTGATGTCTCGGTCTTTGGCTTCCCCGCCGAATCGGACTGGGTTCTCCAAGCCCAGTATTCCGACAAATCACTGATGCGTAATTTTCTGGCCTACACGTGGAGCAACGATATTGGTCGATATGCAGCGCGCACGAAGTTCGTTGAGATGTTTCTCAACAGCGACTCCGGGTCGGTTTCCTTGAGCGATTACATAGGTGTGTACACATTTATGGAAAGGATCAAGCGGAGCCCGGACCGCGTTAACATCGCAAGGCTTGAGCCGCATCACGATGCTGAGCCTGAGATCACCGGCGGTTACATTATAAAGAAAGATAAGCTCGATTCGGGTGAGCCGACATTTTACACCAGTACCGGTTTGCAGTTGATATATGTTGAGCCGAACGGGTCCGGCATAACCACGCTGCAGCAGGCCTGGATCAAGGCTTATCTGAACCAGTTCGAGTCGGTTCTCTACGGGGCAAACTTCAAGGACCCTGTCAATGGATACGCCAAGTACATAGATGTCGATTCGTTCATCGACCACCATATCATTGTGGAACTGGCCAAGAATATAGACGGTTTTCGCCTGAGCACCTATATGTTCAAAGACCGGCTCGGCAAGCTGAACATGGGACCGGTCTGGGATTATGATTTGTCTCTGGGCAACGCAAATTATCTGGATGGGTGGAAACCCGAGGGGTGGTATAACAGCTTGCTTGGTGACGGCGATTACCCGTGGTGGAGACGCCTGTTCCAAGACCAGCAATTCCGCCTGCGTTACGCTGACCGCTGGTACGCACTGCGCAGGAATTTATTTGCCACCGGTCGGCTGCGCGGGAACATAGATGACGCTGCCAATCTGCTTAATGAGGCACAGGTTCGCAACTTCAATCGCTGGCCTATCCTTGGCATATACGTTTGGCCAAATTGGTTCATCGCGACCACCTATCAGGAAGAAATCGACTGGATGAAAGGTTGGCTCCTAAACCGGCTTATCTGGATGGATGGTCAGATCAGCAGCGAATTTGCCCCTGTGCCTCCTGTGTTCAACCAGCAGGGTGGTCACGTTACGCCGGGCTTTAAGGTGGCAATCAGTAGTGCTTCGGGCAACATCTATTACACTCTCGATGGCTCCGACCCGCGTATGCTGGGCGGCGCTGTCAACACCGGCCATGCAACCATGTACTCTGGAGCTATCAGCCTCGCTCAGAGCACACAGGTCAAGGCACGGGCACTCAGCGGCAGTACCTGGAGCGCTCTTAATGAGGCGACCTTTGCGGTTGGGCCGGTAGCAGAAAACCTCCGCATAACCGAGATTATGTACCATCCGCCAGATACCGGCAACCCCAACGATCCT
>Ga0172363_10003353_pt1 | contig 13040 bp, 9 predicted proteins | sample LakKivs2_kivu2a2_FD_114541 | JGI IMG/M metagenome (GOLD analysis project Ga0172363, IMG submission 114541) | Sediment microbial communities from Lake Kivu, Rwanda - Sediment s2_kivu2a2 | ecosystem: Environmental > Aquatic > Freshwater > Lake > Sediment | place: Rwanda: Western Province, Lake... | reverse complement strand
TAAGAATATAACGGGTATCGGAGAAACCGTCATAAACAGCTTTAATGCTTCCAATGAGCGATGGTATTTTCTGAACTTCATCGAGAATTGCCTCAGGATAAATATGATGCCATTGGGCTGCTGTAAGGGAAGAATATTGTCCTGAAAGCATAGGGTCATCCAGTGCAATATATTTCATTTCCGGGAAACTCAGCTTCGCCAGCGTTGTCTTCCCTGTTTGCCTTGCACCGGTCAGGATAACGATCCTGCCTGTCACAGACCTGCTTTTCCTGATAATTCCGTTTTTTATCGCTCTTGATTTCATAAAATAGCGTAGTATTTATATAATGAGTAGCAAATATACGCTATAAAATGCAATAAACAAAATCTTCCTGTCTGAATACTATGGTGTAGCTGCACAACAGTGCACTGATGCAGCGGAATGTAAGTGTGCTGGTTAGTCAGCTGAATGTAAAAACCCGGGATTAATTCAAATCTCCCGGTTTGCATCCGGATTACTAATTCGCCAGCGACCGGCAAAGAGAAATGCATTGATTCTGTTCCTCATTCCCCCCGGATACTTCACCTCCTGCTTTACGGGCATTCATGGCTTCTGCTGATCTCCCCATCGCCCGGAATTTAGGATTAACATCTTCCTCCCATCCATACGTGGGAATTGTGATAGTACCTTCCCAAGCCTTTACCTGACTTTTCGCAGGTTCGAAGGTTCGTGCGTTCGAAGCTTCGTATGAACTTCTTAAAGGCCGCGTTATTTTAGTAATTTAGCAGGACTATAGTTCTGAGATTACAAAACACGTGAGGTATGACCAATCAGATTTTCAGGAAAAGTATAAAACTCTTTTTCCTGTTCATGGCAGCGGTACTGTTTACCAGCATCGCGATAATTCCCGGGAATGATGATCTCAGTCGCGCAAAAAGCACGCTCCGGCAGATATTGAAATTCTATGATGCAGGACATGATAACCTGCTGAATGAATATTATCCGGTAAAACCCGAGGCAAAAGTCAGTTACCTGGAAGGCAATGATACTGTAACCGGGACAAGGGTAGCGTACCTCTGGCCAACTTCAGGAGTATTTTCTGCTGCAAATGCACTGTTGGGGACAACAGCCAGCAGACAATATCTTCGTCAGGTGGAAAGAAAAATCCTTCCCGGACTTGAACATTATTATGATACATTGAGAAAACCTGCCTGTTACCAGTCATACATTACTCTTGCCGGCAAATCGGATCGCTACTATGATGATAATATCTGGCTGGCCCTTGATTTCTGCGAATTGTATTCGTTAAGTCAAAAGTCGGTTTATCTGGAGAAGTCAGTCAGCATCTGGCAATTTGTCATCAGCGGCTGGGACGATAAGCTTGGCGGGGGAATTTACTGGTGCGAACAGAAGAAACAGTCAAAGAATACCTGTTCCAATGCGCCAGCTGTAGTGCTGGCCCTGAAACTCTTTGAAGCGACCGGCGACTCTGTTTTCTATAACAGGGGACTTCGTATTTATAACTGGACAAAAAATAACCTGCAGGATTCAACAGATCATCTGTACTTTGATAATATTAATTTGTCAGGAAAAGTCGACAGGAGGAAGTACACATACAACTCCGGGCAGATGCTGCAAGCTTCGGCAATGCTGTACAGACTGACAGGAAATAAAGATTATCTTGAAGAGGCTCAGCGTATTGCACAATCTGCAATCAACTATTTTACAGAAGCCTATACAACAGCTGATGGAAAAAATATCAGACTTTTCAAAAATACCGGCAACTGGTTCAATGCTGTCCTTTTGAGAGGTTATGCGGAACTGTACAGGATCGATAAGAATGATCAGTACCGTTCTGTCTTCAGGGACAACCTGGACCAGCTATGGGATCATGTACGTGATAAAAATGGTCTGTTCAGCAAAGACTGGAAGGGATTGAAGAAAGATGAGTACAAGTGGCTGCTCGACCAGGCAGGTCTGACGGAAATGTGGAGCAGATTAGCTGGTCTCTGAATATTTCAAAGAAGCATCCAATCTTGATCCGGATTACAATTTTGTCTGTTCATAGGAGAGATTGCACAATTGTTCGGCTATCTTAAAATAGTTACATTTGGATCATGAATAGAAAACAAGACAGGCTTGTTCAGCTGCTGAACAGGGAAATGAAATTGCTCCTGGGTATAACATTCGGAGTTTTCCTGTTCATTCTTTTTTTTCAGCCGTTCCCGCTGCAGAAATTCGACTTTGACAACAGCCTGCTTTTTATAGGAGGATTTGCGGGAATAATCCTTTTATTCATGTTCCTGATGCGAATTATCATTCCATGGATCATCCTTAGAAAAGATTGTGAGGGTGAAGAAAATTCCCTTAATGCTTACCTGGAGGGTTTTGTAATACTTGCTTTATCTTCAGTTGCCTTTTCATTCTACCTGCGGTATGTAGGATCGGTGCATATATCCTTTTATATAGAATTCAAGATTATACTTATCTGCCTGGGAGCAGCACTGGCATTAAGAATTTATGATAAGAACAGGGAGATGGTCAGACAGAATGAGTCACTTGTCTCAGAAAGAAAGGCGATCCGGAAGCAGATCGAAAAATGCGAGGAAGAGAACCTGAATAAATCGATTGAATTCATTTCGGAGTCTGGCTCAGAAAACCTTAACCTTATTATTTCTGAGGTGGTATTTGTCCAGTCTGCTGACAACTACGTGGAAATATCATATATGGATGCCGGTGGTCTAAAGAAAACACTCATCCGCAATACTCTGAAAAATGTAGAGCTTCAGATCAGACCGTATTCGAATTTCGTCCGCTGCCACAGGACGTGCATAGTGAATATGCATTACATCGAAAAGCTTAACCAGGATTATGGCAGACACACCCTGACCATAAAAGGATACTCTGAAAAAATCCCTGTTTCACGGCAGTACCTTCTGAAGCTAAGAGAATCCCTTTGATGCTTTCGGGGCGAATGGCATCCCCCCCTGATAACTGGCATTTATCCTGTTTTTATATTGTCAATCCCTTATTTACGGTAGTTCGTCCCATTTTTTTGCGCTGGATTTATCATGGAAATACTTTTGGCAAAACTTTCTTGCCTTATGAATATTCTGCTTGTTTATCCCGGGCATCCGGATACATTCTGGAATTTTAAACACGCCCTGAAGTTCATCTCCAGAAAAGCATCCGATGTTCCCCTGGGTTTAATTACCGTGGCAGCATTGCTGCCTGAGAACTGGAACAGGAAGCTTATTGATCTCAACGTTACAAATCTGAGAGATGAGGATATTACCTGGGCCGATTATGTTTTTATGAGCGCCATGTCGGTACAGAAAGCTTCTGTCAGGCAGGTTGTAGACCGGTGCAGGCAACTTAATACCAGGATAGTTGCAGGCGGTCCGCTTTTCACAGAAGAATATGAACAGTATCCCGAAATAGATCATCTTGTCCTTAACGAAGCGGAGATCACACTGCCTTTCTTTCTTGAAGACCTCAGGAAAGGAGGGCCGGAAAGGATCTACAGGTCGGATGAATTTGCAGATATAACAAAATCACCTCTTCCTGATTATTCTCTTATAAATTCCTGTGATTATGCGACTGCCGGGATCCAGTATTCAAGGGGATGCCCGTACGATTGTGAATTCTGTGACATAACTGCTCTTTTCGGACGGCGTGTAAGGACAAAAACAGCCGCACAGGTCATAGCTGAACTCGACCAGCTCCTGGCTATAGGATGGAAGGGCAGTGTGTTTTTCGTGGATGATAATTTTATCGGGAACCGGAAGAAACTGAAATCTGAGCTTCTTCCCGCAATAATTGAATGGATGGCATCAAATAATTATCCTTTCCGTTTCATGACAGAAGCATCCATTAACCTTGCTGATGACAGGGAACTGATGAACCTGATGGTAAAAGCAGGATTCACAAGGGTATTTATCGGTATAGAGACTCCGGATGAGAACTGCCTTATGGAATGCAATAAGCTTCATAATAATAACCGTGACCTGAAAGAGTGCGTGAATATAATCCAGGACCACAGGATGGAAGTGTTCGGCGGATTTATAGTTGGATTTGATAATGATCCTCCAAATATCTTTCAGAGGCAGATAGATTTTATCCAGAAGAGCAGCATAATTACAGCTATGGTCGGGCTTCTGAATGCTCCAAGGCTGTCAAAATTATACCGGCGGTTGAAAAGTGAGGGCAGGATAACCGAGGAATTCAGCGGCGACAATACAGATTATTCTATAAATTTTATTCCGGCCATGGACAGGGAAGAATTGCTGAAGGGATACAATAAGATAATTCAGAGCATTTATTCCTGCAAATCATATTATGCAAGGGTGAAAGCATTTCTGAAGAAATATGATCCGCCGTACCGGGATCCTTTAACATTGGCAAGATTTATGGCTTTTATAAAATCTGTTTTTTATATCGGTATTTTGAAAAAGGACAGCTTTTATTACTGGAAGCTCCTGGTATGGAGCATCTTCAACAAACCAAAAACATTTCCGCTTGCAGTCACGTACAGTATCTACGGATATCATTTCAGGAAGATTTTCAGCGATGCAGTATAATTAGTGGAGCAGATCCCTGATTTGAATTCAGAATTATTCGCTGCAGGTTAATCAAAATAAGGATCAAATATTTCCGGTCCTGCCATTGCTACTCCGACCGGGTGCAGCCTGAATAAAACCTTGATTGTATTGCCCTGGTACTTCAGGACTTCATCGAGGCTCTTATAGCATTCCGGGGCTTCATCTGCGTCGCCTCCACGGAGCTCGATCCTGAGGCCGGCCATCTTCATTCTAACCTCATCATAATCGACACACCCTTTCCTGATAACTTTCTGATAGCTTCCGCCTTTTTTATCCCTGACCCATTTTTTCTTCCCGGCGGATTTTGTCCTCGACATCACTCTCCCGGCTCCATGAACGGTGGTATACAACGCTTTCTTTGATGTATCGCTTTCAACACCTTCAATGATCACCGAATCATCTTCCATAGTGGCTCCGATGAATCCTTTCTGTCCCGGGAAAGCAGGAGTGCATCCTTTACGGACAACCCAGTATTTTTCCCCGTGATGTTCCTCCCTCCAGGCGAAATTGTGGTTATTGTGAACCTCGTATGTCAGTTTCGGATTGCCCAGAATTTCCAGGACTTTTTTAACCACCATTTCCCTGCCGGCATAGGCATATTCACCTGCAAGATTCATCGCTTCGATGTATGACCGGCCAAGGTCAGAATTTACATCAAACAGTACTGGAGGAGAATCCATACTGCCTTCTCTCACCCTTTCACCGAAAGGCAATCCGCGTGATAATGCAATGAAACCCATTGTGGTCTTATGTCCGAATCCCCTGGAGCCAAAATGAACTCCTGTCCACATAAAACCGTCATCATCTTCAAAAAGATCGACAAAATGATTTCCACTGCCGACAGTTCCCAGCTGTTCTTTGGCAAGGTTGAACAGTTTTCTCTGGGGATTGAAATCTGCCTTCCGTATCTTTTCCAGCACAGGGTGATCGACAGGTTCATTATTGAGCCTTCCGATGCCGAATGAAATCCGCCTGACGATCTCATCCATAATTTTTGGAATATCGGCTTCTTTCGCGGGAATTTCCGTCCTGACGGCATAATTACCGCAGGCAATGTCGAATCCAACACCGGAAAGAGATATCTTGTTTTTATAGGCTACAGCGCCTCCGATCGGATGACCATATCCATAATGGGCATCAGCATTAAGAACTGCAATATCATCTTCAGATGTTATACACCTTTCGATCTGTCTTATCGAATTTTCATCAATTAGTTCCCTGCCGAAGATTATGATGTTTCTGCCACCACCCATTGTTTCCTATTAATAAAACAGGTTCTGTTTGCAAATTTCATGCTTTTTAACAGTTTTTAAATAGTTTTACTTCTTTAAAATTTAATCAGTTTTTCAGAACTATGAAAAGGATAATTGTAATTTCAATTCTGGGATTTTTTATTTTTTCACTATATATTTCCGGATATATAGAAATAAAGGGTGATTCAGGCAGGAAAGTAAAAGGCAAGGGTGCCTATTATACCGGTAAATACAGAAATCTCTTTCTTGAGAACGGACACTCAAAGAAGGAAATCCTTGACCGGAACGAGGCTGCATACCGGCAGCTTTTCCACGGTGATTCGGCTACGCAGGCTGTCGTTTTCAAGGCAGGAAGAAATGCTAACGGACCAATGATGTATGTCTGCGATGTTCTTCACAATGATGTCCGCAGCGAAGGAATCTCTTATGGCATGATGATAGCAGTTCAGATGAACCGGAAAGATGATTTCGATGCGATCTGGAACTGGGCGATGACATATATGTATATAAGCAGGAGCGATCATCCGTCGGAAGGATATTTTGCCTGGTCGCTGAAAAGGGACGGAACACCGAATGCCGAAACAGCTGCCCCTGACGGTGAGGAATATATGGTTATGGCACTCTATTTTGCATCGGGCCGGTGGGGTGATGGAGAAGGTATATATAACTACCGCGCATGGGCTGACAAGATCCTTACAGCCATGAGGCACAGGCAGGTGAAGAGGGGCATGACGAAATTCGGACCGAGAACAGTCGGCAGCATGGTGGACGAGAATGCACGGATGATCCGTTTTGTTCCCGACAGCGGCAGGTGGGGACATACAGATCCTTCATACCATCTGCCTGCCTTTTATGATCTGTGGGCGATGTGGGGACCGGAACCCGACAGGGCATTCTGGGCATCATCAGCAGATACCAGCAGAAGATTCTTTCACAAAACAACTCATCCCATAACCGGGCTTGCTCCCGACTATGCCAATTTTGACGGAACGCCTGTTGTGACAAGGTTCAACCAGCGCTCGGGCAATTTCTCTTTCGATGCGCGACGAACGCAAATGAACTGGTCGGTGGACTGGTCATGGTGGCGCAAGGATCCGGGTCAGCAGGAGTTGAGCAACCGCCTGCAGGCATTTTTTGCTTCACAGGGCATGGATACCTATGGAACAGAATATTCGCTTGACGGCAAAATGCTAAATAAAGGCCACGCAAAAGGACTTGTAGCCACCAATGCGGTGATGAGCCTTGCCGCAACACATCCTCTGGCAAAGGATTTTGTCGAAGCTCTCTGGAATACTCCGGTTCCGTCGGAATTTAATGAGAGATATTACGACGGATTGCTCTATATGATGGCAATGCTTCACTGCAGCGGAGAATTCAGAATATGGAAACCGAGATAAAACTTAACATTCTTCCGGTCAATGACTCAGTGGTATAGCGGTGAAGATTTTGATCACTTTTTATTGGTTCATATTCATTATTTGCCTAACTTGAAAAGGCTAAATTAACATTTGTACCAAGGTTTTAAATCTGTAAGTCATGTTAAGTTTTTTCCGGCAAAAAGAGGTAAGTCAGATTATTTCATGGATTGTTCTGGGTGCATTTCTGAATCTGACACAGGGTTGTTCCTATTACAAGGTCAGCAAATCTGAAGTTCCGGCGGCTCCTTCATTGACAAAACTTCAGAGTGAAAAGAAATTCATCATTCTGCATCAGGGTAAAAATGCCTGGCATTTTATAAATATTATCACTGCAGATGATTCCGTAAAAGGTTATCTGACAACTCTGGCCGGACATCAGAGATACAAAACCACGGATTCTGAAAGAGTCAATCGCTATAAAGGTAATGATGATGAACCTGAAGTCATTAACGAGGTGCATATATTTTTAAAACCATTCACCAGGAATTCAGATACGGTGAATTTTAAAACTTCTTCCAACGTCTCAGTTCCTGTGACTGCAATAGAAAAAATCGATATTTATGATCCTGCCACTGGAGCCACCGTAGCGTCATATGTTCTCGGAACATTGGGTATAATAGGACTCGGGACAGCAATTGTTGTAATACTTATTGCTCTTCTGAAGGAATCATGCCCTTTCATTTATATCACTGATGGGAACTCATCCAGTTTTGTAGGCGAGATTTACAGCGGTGCATTTTACCCCTCTCTTGAACGTCCGGATTATCTTCCTCTTCCTGAGCCAAAACCAGGGCAGAGAGATTACACAATAATAATGACCAACGAGGTGCATGAGATACAGCATACAAACTTTATTGAGCTGAATGTCTTTGATCATCCGGAAGGAACAAAGGTATTTATTGACAAGTATGGAAATTACCAGACTACCGGTCCTCTTCAGGCACCCCTTAAGGCCACGAATCTTACAGGTGAAAATGTTCTTGATATAATCACCGGCAAAGACACTCTGTCTTATTTTGGTGATTTTGGCAAGGCTCTGCCCCTGAAAGATGGAATTATAATGACGTTTAAAAAACCTCAGAGTGCAGGCTCAGCAAAGCTGGTTCTAAATGCCAGGAGCACTTTCTGGCTCGATTATGTTTTCACCAGATTTCATGAGTTATTCGGCAAGGAGTATGATTGCTGGGCAGATGAACAGCAAAAAATCTCTCCAAAAAAAATGAAGGAATGGATGCTCAATCAGAACATCCCCATATCGTTGTATGTGGAAAATAAAGGTAAATGGCACTTTGTGGATTATTACAATATTGTCGGCCCCATGGCTGCAAAAGAGGATATCCTTTCATTCAGTATACCTGATCTTAAAGCAGATTCCATAAGGATTAAACTTGAATATGGAAACATGTTCTGGGATATAGATTATGCCGGGATCGATTATTCAATCAATATTCCTGTCAAACAAAGTATCGCTCAGTTTAACAGCGCTGTTGACGAGCAGGAAAATGATGTCAGGAACCTGCTGGCATATTCAGACCTTCTATATTATGTCCAGCCTGAAGTGGGCAATTCCGTTGACATGAAATTCACACTGCCTGTGATGAGCGATTCAAGGCAGACATTGATCCTGCACAGCCAGGGTTATTACAAAATACTTCTTGACCTGACAGGAGAACAGCAGAAAAAAGAGCTTCTTTCATTTCTGAAAAAGGGGCATTTCCCTGAGTTTTCAAATGAAATATTAAGAAAACAATCCGGCTGGAACTCCGACCGGTAATTCATCTGCTTTATCTGATGTAATGCTATGATTATAAAAGATAATTGTTCTGTTTGTATCAGGGAATGTAAAAAGGGCCGAAGTTTTTGTCAGAGGAGGGATGAAAATGGTAACCTGAAAGCGGAAAACATGTTCTGTGCCATAGCAGTTGATCATTTATCCGACAAACCGATCATTTACTTCGGAGGAAATGCAAAGGTCCTCTCCATAGGTTCATGGGGCTGTAATTTCAGATGCCTCGGATGCCAGAATGTAAATCTATCCTGGTCTGTAACAGGAGATAATCTTGGCTTAATACTGCTGGAGCCGCAGGGAATAGTGGATCTTGCCCTGAAGAATGAATGCAGGGGTATCTGCTATACATATAATGAACCTGCAATTCTCATTGAAGCAGTGGAGAATATAGCATCACTGGCAAAGGAACATGAATTGTTCAATGTACTTGTCACAAATTCGACACTTACTGAAAAATCTGTCAGAAGGATTGCACGATATATTGATGCAGTAGCAGCTGATATAAAAAGTCTTGACAATGATTTTTATTATGAATATTGCGGTGCAGCAGGGATCCCTGATGTGGCGGCTAAAATTCTTAAATGTATCAGAGCTTTCCCGGAGAATGGATGTCATGTGGAAGTCCGCACAAATATTATTCCTCATGCCAACGACCAGGAAGATAACTATCGCGGCATCGCCAAATGGATACATGATAATCTCGGACCGGCTACTCCCTGGCACATTACCCGGTTTTTCCCGGCGCATAAGCTTTCCCATGTCGGACAGACTCCGTGCGAGTCGATGACGAAAGCTCAGAAAACAGGATATGATGCAGGATTAATAAATGTTCAGATATTTGCTGAAAAGGGCTGTGATTGCGCCGGGGAAAAAGATATGGTGGTTGTAAACAGGCTCCATGAAACACACGACTGCTGTAAAAATAAAAACAAATGAGGTTGATAAATTTTCTCCTGAACACATTATTTCACATGTTACCGGTGCCGTTGCTGGATCATTTACTTAATTTATCTCTTCCCAATACTTCAGGAGCTTTCAGAAGATTCAGCAGGATCGATCCGTTACTTTTTGAATATGTTTCACGGAAAAAGATCCTGTTCATGTTCAGAAGGGCATGCAGGCTTATTCCGGCTTACAGGGAATTCCTGGCGGCAAATGATATTGATCCCAGGAAGATTAGGACAATTGAAGATTTTAATAATAATGTGCCGAATACGACCAAGGAGAATTATATAAAGCAGTATCCCCTGCATGAAAGATGTATTCACGGCAGGTACCCTGAAAATGGTTATCTCGAAGAGAGTGCGGGGACTTCAGGCATGTCAACATTTTGGATCAGATCGCAGGAGGAAGAACAGAACAATATGATGCTCATGAAAGCAACAATGAAACATCTGTATGGCTGCGGATGCGAAAATAACCTTGTTGTAATTAACTGCATGGCGCTGGGAGGCTGGTCGGGAGGTCTCAGATTCGCCGGCAGGGTAGGATCACTCGGGATAGTCAAAAATACCGGTCCCGATCCGCTGAAGATAATAAGATGCCTTAAAGAAATGGGTACGGGATTCAACTACCTTTTGGGAGCATATCCGCCATTTATTGTGGAGTTGATAGAATTCGGGAAAAAGCAGCAAGATTTTCGATGGAAAGACTACCCGATTCACCTTTTCCCGGGTGGTGAAGGATTTACAGAAAACTGGAGAGATTATGTTTCTTCAAACCTCCGCGACGGAGCACGTATTTTTTCAGTTTATGGAGCAATTGATCTGGATGTGGGAATTTCCGTTGAGACTCCTTTTACTGTAGCTATAAGAAAACTCATCCGGGATGATCTGAAAGTACGCACTGAAATTCTGTCGTCTGAACGCAATCCATGCTTCATAGGACAGGTTTCAAACCAGCAGTTTTACGTCAGGGAAATAGTCAGCAGAAACAGGATTAAAGAGCTCGAGATAACGGTTATGAATCTGAAATCTGTTTCTCCCAATCTGAAGTACATTATCGGCGATGAAGGAGGTGTTTTGAGATTTGAAGATCTCTGCAAAAAACTTGAAGAATACGGATATCCGCTTGATAAACTTGTCAGCGGATTCAATATTCCTGCTGTTGTGCCATTCCCTGTTCTTTACCTTTACGGCAGAACCGATGGTACAGTAACGATTAATGGTGCTCTCATTTCTCCTTCAGAAATTCATGAGGCGATCCTTTCGGACCAGGAACTTATCTCATCCTTTAATACATTCAGGATGTTTGTGGAATCGGACAGTGATAATTTCATAAAGCTTTTTATCACTCTCGAAGCCAGGAAGGACGTTACTATCACGGATTCCCTTTCAGCAAAGGCAAATGATTCAATAATTGGCGGTCTCGTTGAATCGAATGAATGCTTCAGGAACAGCTACAGGAAAAATCCGGACCTGTTCAAACCGGTGATAAAGATCATTCCCTTCGGAACAGGCATTCTTTCCGGAAACAACAGCTCTGTAAAACAGGTTTACATAAGCAAAATCTGAAATGGGCAGTTACAGGTCAGAATATTTTTCCGGTGCAAAGGCAAAATTGCCCCTGATGAAATTCAGGTTGTCGTTTTTAAGGTATTTCTTTCAGAGGGACCGTTATCCTTTATTCTATATCAATTCATCACGGGGAGGGTTACTGAGCACGAATAAGATGCAGAAAAAGCTTAAAATCTGCAAATTCACGCGATTTAACAATTATTATTATTTTTCTCTTACTGTACCTCACTGGCCGTCAAAAGCCTTTGACAGAATGGTGGCCGGAGGCGGACTGAATATAACAGCTGCAGGAACTCCCCTTAAGAAACAGATTGATACCGTAATTATGGGCATTACACGTTTGTGCCCCTATAAATGCTCTCATTGTTATGAATATTATAATCTGGCTGGTGACGATACTGTACCGATTGAAATCTGGAAAAAAACTGTCAGTGAATTGCAAAAAGCCGGCGTTAATATCATTACATTCTCAGGCGGAGAACCCATGATGAGATATCAAGGCCTTATCGAATTGCTGAAAACGGCAGATCATTCTCTTTCTGACTTTCATCTTCATACTTCCGGATATGGTGTAACGGAGGAAAGGGCAGCCGGATTGAAAATGGAGGGATTACATGCCGCCGGCATAGGTCTTGATGATGTTGATCCTGTGCGTAACGATCTGTTCCGTGGTTATAAGGGTGCATTTGATCAGGCTGTTAATGCCATAAAATGCTTCCGGGAGGCCGGAGTATTAACCTATATCAATTTCTGTCCTTCAAAGGAAATAATTCAATCCGGCAATATATACAGATACCTTGAAATGCTGAAAGATCTTAATGTCGGATTTGTCAGGTGGCTTGAACCAAGACCCTGCGGGAGATATTCAGATGAATTGCCTGAAGATCTGATAAGCAATGAGGATTGCAGAATCCTCAGGGAAATTTATTTTAATATGAATGCCGGACCAGAATATATGGATTACCCTCCTGTTTCATATGAAGCCCTTACTGAATCTCCCGGGAATATGGGATGCATGATGGCAGGTAATTCACTGCTTTATATTGATAGTCTCGGCAATGTTGAACCATGCGTATTTCTGCCGGTGACATTCGGGAATATAGTAAATGAAGACATTTCAGTAATTTTGGAAAGGATGAAAAGAATAATCCCCCGACCGCTGCATACAACCTGTCCGTCCGTTCTGATGAGCCGGAAAATAAAGTTTAAGAGGGCAAACGGGGCAACCCTTCCCATCAATTATGAAGAACTGACTGATGAGTTCAGCGAACTTGAAAAATCACAAATGACAATTTCAATTTAATAAACTGACGATGAAAAAAATTTTCCTTATCATAATCCTGGACGCCCTTTGTTTTTGCGTTGCTGCCCAGAAGATAGACCGCGCCTGGATGGAAAAGAATTATACCAAAATGGAGAAGATGATCCCGATGCGCGACGGGATAAAGTTGTTCACTTCAATTTATGTCCCGAAAGATAAATC
>Ga0172363_10003350_pt1 | contig 13049 bp, 12 predicted proteins | sample LakKivs2_kivu2a2_FD_114541 | JGI IMG/M metagenome (GOLD analysis project Ga0172363, IMG submission 114541) | Sediment microbial communities from Lake Kivu, Rwanda - Sediment s2_kivu2a2 | ecosystem: Environmental > Aquatic > Freshwater > Lake > Sediment | place: Rwanda: Western Province, Lake... | reverse complement strand
GTGCCACCGCTTGATCATGTGGATCATGGCGTCGATGCCCATGCCGATGGCGACGTTGATGGATGGGGCGGCGATGACGTCAAGCGGCAAGCGCGCCCAGCCAAGCGCCCCCAGGACGATGGTCGGGACGATGCCGATGGATACCGCCATGGCCAAGCTGGTGTTCCAGGATCGCGAGATGAGCCAGCCGATCGCGAAGAAGAGCAGGAGCAAGCGGCCGACCCCCGCGACGAGGCTCACGGAGACGAGGCTGGCCATGTGTCCCTGCAGGACGTAGACCCCGCCGAGAAAGTCCGGCACGAAACCGTGCTCTTGGACGATCTCCTTGATTTCCTGGACGATCTCCTGGCGTGGTCGGCGGCGACCCAGCTCCTTCATCCTCAGGAAGAAGAGTCCTTGGCGCCTGTCTTGGCTCACGAAGACCTTGGTGATCTCGTTGTACCGCGGGCTCTCGAGGATCTCAAGGAGCCACCCCCATGTCAGGAAGAACGCGAAGGGCGCGCGCTTGGCCTGAGCCATGAGGACGGGCAGGGAGAGGACTGTTCCGACCGACTCGTGTTGCTCGAGGGCCTCCTGGAGCTCCCGCATCCGGGTGTAGTTGCGGGCCGAGTGGAGGGGTTCTCCGGTCTGCGTGCGCACCACGACGATGAGGGGGCTGCTGCCGCCGTTGCGGTCAATATACTTCAATCCTTTCACGATTTCGCTTTTTCGATTAAAATAGGAAAATATGGAGGGGTCGCTTTGGAGGCGTCGCATGCCCGGCAAGGTGACGAGCATCAGGGCCGCGAGTCCGATGACGACGGTTTTCTGTTTTCGCCGGATGAGCTGATAGACGGCCTCTTGGGTCTTCTCCGGGGCGGCGTTGTCCGCCGGGCTGCGCCGGACGGACCGCAAGAAGAGGGGGTAGATGATATAGGCGACCGCCATGGCGATGACGCACCCGAAGGCGCCGGAGACGCCCAGTTCCCGCAGGGGCTTGGCCGGCACGTTGAGCAGACTTAAGAAACCCACCAGCGTCGTAAACATGCTCCAGAAGGAGGCAGAGAAGGTCACGCGTATCGCCTCGTCGACCGGATCGGCCGGCGGGCCTGCAGCGTCGGACGGGGTGCGGACGACCTGCTTCCAGTTGAAGGTCAAGAAGACGATGTGGGAAAGGGTCAGGACGAAGGCGATGGTCATGAGGTTGGCCGTCAGCAGGCCGATCTGAATCTTCAGGAGGTCGGCGACAAGGAGCGTCCAGACGCCGGAGCACAGGCAGCTGACGAGCGTCCCGGCGAGGATCCGCCACGAGCAGAAGATCAGGAGGATGGCGAGCGCGAAGAGGACGAAGGCGAAGAGGCTGAAGGTCTTAAAGTCCCGGCGCAGGTTGCGCTGGATGACATGGGCGATATAGGGCGCGCCGGAGAGACGCAGGACGAAATCCTTTGCCTGGGCCTCCCGGAGGGTCTTTTCGATGGCGGGGATGAGGGTGCCGGTGGCGTCTTCCCTGAGAAGCACGATGAGGTTTGTCGCCTCGCCGTTGTCGGCCACCAGCAGGCGTCGCCATAGGGGGCTCATGAGGGCGTCCCAGACGTTCTTCGGGCCGTTGGTCACGGAGAGGACGCTCGTGACGCCCGGCAGCGACGCGATGTCATGCGTGAGGCGCTCGATGCGCCGCGAGTAGGTGAGTTTCCTGATCGGGCCTTCGGCACTGATGATGAGCTGGTCGTCGCGGCGCTGGAACCTTTTGGTGATCTGCGTGTCTTCTTGAAGCTGCGGGTCGCTGCTCGAGAAGAAGAAGCTGCCGCCCACCCGGGGCACGAGGTTTCCGAAGCGCATCAGGACGAAGAGCGACACCAGGGCGAGCGACACGAAGATACTGATCCGCAGGCCCAGAAAACGAGACGGGTCTCTACGCATGAGGCGATTATAACATTGTTTGGCGGTAATTACAAAGAGAGGCGGTCATGGAAGGATTGACATCTTTAGGCACGGTGCTGGGTAGTTCCTGGGCCTCGGGAATAAACCTTTACATGACCGTCGCGGGCCTGGGGATTATGCATCGAATGGGCGTCGTCACCCTGCCGGGCAACATGGAGGCGCTGGCGCACCCCTTGATCATCCTCGCGGCCGTCGCGATGTACGTCGTCGAGTTCGTGGCGGACAAGATCCCGTTCGTGGACTCCGTCTGGGACTCGATCCATACCTTTATAAGGCCTTTGGGCGGGGCGGCGATCGGTTTTCTCGCGATGGCGGACGCCGGGCCGGCGCTCCAGATCCCGGTGGCCCTGCTGACCGGCGCGGTGGCCGGGGACGCGCACCTCACCAAGGCGACGACGCGCGTGGCCATCAACACCTCCCCCGAGCCGGTGACGAACAGCATCGCGAGCGTCACGGAGGACCTTTCGGTCGCGGGTGTCTTGTACCTTATCGTCAAGCACCCGGTCATCGCCACCATCTGCGTCGTCCTCTTCGTCCTGTTCTCGATCTGGTTCCTAAGGAGGATGTTCCATTTCTTGAAGAGGGTCTTCCGCTTCCTTTCCGGAGGCGCCGAACGTCCCGAGGGAAAATGAGACAAAGGTCTGACCTTTGTCTCATTTTCGAGGCTCATGGCTAAGGCAACGATGGTCTTGTATGGGAAGAACTCGGTGCGCGAGCGGCTGAAGGCCGACCCGAAGAGCATCCGCCAGGTCTGCCTGACCCATGACTTCGCGCACGAGGAGATCGAGCGTCTCATTCGCGCGAGCGGCATTAAGGTTGAGCGCCATACGTCGAAGGAGCTCGGCCGCATGCGGCCGCAGAAGGACCTGCAGGGGGTCCTCGCGCACGTTGAAAAATACAGGTACGCGGCGTTCCAGGATCTTTTGGCCGGCGACGGCAAGCAGAAACCCACCCTCGTCTTCCTCGACCGCATCAACGACCCGCAGAATCTCGGCGTCATCCTGCGGACCCTCGCCTGTTTCGGCCGCTTCGGCGTCGTCCTGCCGGAATTCAAGTCCTGCGAGGTGAATGAGACCGTGCTGCACGTCGCGTCGGGCGCCGAGAGCTACGTGCCGGTGGCGAAGGTCGCCAATCTCACGAACGCGATGCTCAACGCCAAGAAGGCCGGCTACTGGTTGGCAGGGGCGGTGGTGGAGGAGGGGGCGCAGGACATCACCGTTCTCTCGCTGCCGTTTCCGCTGGCGCTGATATTGGGGTCAGAGGGCGAGGGGTTGCGTTACGGCGTGGAGAAGCACCTGGACATCAGGGTGCGCATCCCCATGGCCGGGGCGGCGCTTTCCTTCAACGTGGCCATGGCGTGCGCCATTTTCGCCTATGAGATCACGAGACAGAGAGGAGCGTCTTCATAACTCGTTTAGGAGGGACGGCTCAATGAAGGGTCTTTTCGAGTTGATTTTGGAGGCGGGGATGTTGAAACGGGTGGGCCGCTCCGGGTGGTCGGTCCTGGGCATCCGCCCGGCTGAGTCGGTGGCTGACCACAGCTTCCGCTGCGCGATCATCGGCTATGTCCTGGCGCGGCTGGAAAAAGCGGACGCCGAGAAGGTCTTCCTCATGACCCTCTTCGGCGACCTGCAGGAGGCGCGCATCACCGATCTGCACAAGATGGCCCAGCGCTACATCGACGGCCCGGCCGCAGAGGACAGGGCCTTTGCCGAGCAGATCCGCGGCCTGCCGCCTTCCTTTCGCAGGGAGTTGAGCGGCATGCACCGGGAGTACCGGCGTCAGAAGACAAAAGAAAGCCTCGTCGCCCGCGACGCCGACATCCTGGAGTGTCTCGTCCAGGCCAGGGAGTATGAGGAGCAGGGTTTTCCCCAGGCGAACCGCTTCACGAAGAAGGCCCCTGTTTTTTTAAAGACGAAAAGCGCCAAGAAGTTGTGGCGCATGGCCAAGAGCAACAACACGCACGCCTGGTGGGTCAGGCTGAGCACCTTTGCCCGCTAGGCAAAACGTCTCCATACTTTCGCGGCCAGAATGTGGCCGCTCAAGCATGTCGCCAGGGAAGGCAAGAGAAGGGCTCCATTAGGGCTTGCAGGAAGAGGGCTTTATTGTTACATTAGGTAAAGGGAAAACCCCTAAAGGACATAACCAGAGAGAGAGGTCTCATGGCGCCTCAACGACGAAGCGGTTTTGACAACGAGAAGTACCTGAACGAGCAGTCGTCGGCCATCCTGGAGCGGGTGGCGCGGTTCCACAACAAGCTGTACCTGGAGTTTGGAGGCAAGCTCATCTTCGACTACCACGCCGCGCGCGTCCTACCCGGCTTTGACCCGAACGTCAAGATGCGGCTCCTGCAGAAGCTCAAGGACAAGGCCGACATCATCCTGTGCATCTACGCCGGAGACATCGAACGGCGCAAGATGCGCGCGGACTTCGGGATCACGTACGACGTGGACGCGATGAAGCTCATCGACGACCTCAAAGGCTGGGACCTGACCATCCGCGCGGTCGTGATCACGCGCTTCGACGACCAGACGGCCGTCAGGCTCTTTAAAAACAAGCTCGAGCGGCGCAAGATCAAGGTCTATACGCATCGCGCCACCAAGGGGTATCCGACGGACGTCGACCGCATCGTCAGCGATGAGGGCTATGGCGCCAACGCGTACATCGAGACGGAAAATCCCCTCGTCGTCGTGACCGGCCCTGGCCCGGGCAGCGGCAAGCTCGCCACGAGCCTCTCGCAGATCTACCACGACCACAAGAAGGGGGTGTGCAGCGGCTACGCCAAGTTCGAGACCTTTCCGATATGGAACCTTCCGGTCAATCACCCGGTGAACCTGGCCTATGAGGCGGCGACCGCGGACCTCGGCGACTTCAACCTCGTCGACCCGTGGCACCTGCAGGCCTACGGCGAGACAGCGGTCAACTACAACCGGGACGTGGAGGTCTTCCCGGTCTTGAAGAAAATCCTAGAGAAGATCATGGGCCAGGACGCCGTCTACCAGTCGCCGACCGACATGGGCGTCAACAAGGCGGGTTTCGGCATCACCGACGACGCGGCCGTGCGCGAGGCGGCCCGGCAGGAGATCATCGCGCGGTACTTCCGTTACTCCTGCGAATACGCCTTGGGCTTGACCGAGAAGGAGACGATCGAGCGCGTCGAGCGCCTCCTGGAGAGGCTGTCGCTCAAGCCGGAGGACCGGCGCGTGGTGGAGCCGGCCCGGCGCGCGGCCCAGGAGAAACGCAAGAAAGAGATGGACATCATCCAGTGCGGGGCGGCGATCGAGCTGCCCGACGGCAGCATCGTCACCGGGAAGAACTCGCTCTTGATGCACTCGGCCTCGAGTCTCGTCTTAAACGCCATCAAGAAGCTGGCCGACATCCCGGACAAGATACATCTCTTATCGCCCCAGATTATCGACATGATCGGCACGCTGAAACAGAACGTCCTGGGCGCCAAGACCGTGAGCCTGGACTTGGAGGAGGTCTTGATCGCCCTGAGCATCAGCGCCGCGACAAACCCCACGGCGCAAGAAGCAATGAGCAAGCTCAAGGAACTCAAGGGCTGCGACGTCCACATGACGCATATGCCGACGCCCGGCGACGAAGCAGGGCTGCGCAAGCTCGGGGTGAACCTCACGAGCGACACGAACTTTTCGACGTCGAGCCTCGTCAGTTTGAGGTAAGATGGTCCCTGGCGCGATCATCGGGAAGTCGCCCGAGTCATTGTTTCTCAGGAGTCGCGCCGGGGATGATTTGCAGGGAAGGTAAGAGAGGGCAAATCAGGGGGCGAGATGAGTCAGAAGGCGGTGAGGTGGCTCTACCAGCAGCTGCCGGACCTGGTGGCAAAAGGGGTCCTGAGCCAGGAGGCAGCGGATAAGATCAAGCAGCACTTCGGGGAGATTAAGGAGACCAGCCGGACGTCGGTCATCCTCTTTTTCTGCGGGGTCGTCGGCGCCATCTTCATCGGCCTGGGGATCATCCTGCTTTTGGCCCACAACTGGGAAAACCTCTCGCGCACGACCCGGGCGCTCGTCTCCTTCGCGCCTCTCCTCCTGGGCCAGGGTCTGGCCCTGGGCGCCTTGCTCAAGCGGCCGGCCTCGGCCGCGTTCAAGGAGGCCTCGGCGACCTTCCTGAGCCTTATGGTCGCCGCCTCGATCGCGCTCGTCTGCCAGACCTATCACATCCCCGGTGAGACGGGCGCCTTTGTCATCACGTGGATGCTCCTCATCTTGCCGCTCGTCTACCTGCTGGAGGCCTCGCTGCCGGCGGCCATCTACCTTGTCGGCGTCACCTCGTGGGCCGGCAGCCACTGGAACGACCCGGCACGGATGCTGCTCTTTTGGCCGCTGGCCCTCGCTGTCGTGCCGCATTTTATCTGGGCGGTGCGCCGCGAAATCTACACCCTGCGTTCGACGATCCTCTCCTTCGCGATGATTTGTTGCTTTTCCGTCGGCGCGGGCTTCACCCTGAGGAACGCCTTTCCCGATTCCTGGCTCGTCGTGCTCCCCGCCACCTACGCCGTGTTCTACCTGTTGGCCAGCCGTCCGTTTGACACGGCCACGGCGAACTGGCAGCGGCCGTGGCGCGTCTTGGGCAGTCTCGCGCTCTTCGTGCACGCGCTCCTGCTGACCTTCCGCTTCGCGTGGAAGGAGATGGCAGATTTTGGCCTCTCCGAAATGGGCTGGGAAGGGGCCCAGGGCGGCGCGCCGGTTGAATATCTCATCACCGTCGCGCTCATCGGCGCTGCCGGCGCACTCTTCCTGGACACCGTGCGGCGCCGCGACACCCTGGCTTCGCTGTTCGGCGCCCTGCCGTTCCTCGCCATGGGCGGTTACTGCTTGAGAGGGCAGCCGCCGGTCTTTACGCAGGCGTTCTTCAACGCGTACCTCTTCGTCTTGAGTGTCAGCCACATCTTGATCGGCGGCCGCCGCAGCAGCCTCGGCACCGTCAACATGGGCATGTTGATGCTGGCTGTCCTCATCATCACGCGCTTCTTTGACAGCGATATCGGCTTCATCCTGAAGGGGCTGGTCTTCATCTGCGTCGGCGTCGGCTTCCTGCTGACGAACATCTGGCTGGCGCGCCGGCCGGGAGGTGTGCGATGAAAGGCAAGGTCCTCATCGGTCTCTTTTTCTGTCTCGCCGCCGTGCAGATCATCACCCCGCTGGCGATGATCCGCGGTCAGGAAGTCGTCCTGAAGGAGGGGGCTCCCTTCAAGTTTAAGACCGCGCCTGTGGACCCCTTTGACGCCTTCCGGGGCCGTTACGTCGCCTTGCGGCTGGAGCAGGACACGGTGCCCCGGCCCGGCGGGTTGTTCCTGTCTGAGGGCCAGACCGCTTACGCGGTCCTCGGCGTCGATGATCAGGGGTTTGCCGTGTTGACCGATGTCCTGACACAGCGGCCCGCCGGTGTCCCGTACATCCAGGCGAAGGTCAACTATTGCGCTGCCGACAAGATCCAGCTGGACCTCGGCATCGACCGTTATTACATGGGAGAGAAGGCGGCGCCGGTCGCGGAGCGGCTTGCCTGGCAACGGTTGCGGCGCGGCGTCCGCGACGAGCAGGACACCTACGCCGTGGTGAGGGTCAAGGACGGCCGGGCGGTCCTGGAGGCGCTGTACGTGGCTGGCCGGCCCATCGAAGACGCCGTCAGGGAAGAACTGCAGAAACAGACGTAGGGGCGGATGCCCATAAACAAGGAGGGTGTGATGCAGGAGCAAGAGATCGGCATGGTTACCCACTACTACGGGAACCTCAGCGTCGGGATCATCGCGCTGACGGGCGACCTGAAGGTGGGTGAGACCATCCACATCAAGGGCCACAGCGATGACTTCAGCCAGGCCATCGACTCGATGCAGATCGAGCACGCCAGCGTCACCGAGGCCAAGGCGGGCGACACCATCGGCGTGAGGGTCGCGCAGAAGGTCCACCCGAATGACAAGGTCTACAAGGTCGTCGCATAGCCGACGGTCCTCACGTAGATCATGTCGTCGGCCCTAATTTCCGATGGGGGGGTATATACTTTTGAATCAGATGCCTCGTCTTCTGATTGTGGCGCAAGGCATTGCCGGGGTCCGGTCCTGCCTTGGCGTCTCCTTCTTCGCCGTCACAGGCCCTCCGTCGGCCTAAGGTTTCTCACTTGAGCTTCGCTCATCCGGGGCGCGCCCTGTTTATAGGACGGGCAACGGCCCGGCAGACACCTTTCGTGCCATTCCTTCCCCCTTCTCGTTCCTTTCTTGTGCCGGAGGCCAAAAATCATGATGCCCATCGGTCCTTTGATGAAAGAACACAGACTTATAGAACGCATGGTCAGGATAATGCAGGCCCGCCTCGAGCAGACAAGGCAAGAAGGCAAGGTCGACCCCGCGTTTGTCGACACGGCCGTTGATTTCATAAAAACGTACGCTGACAGGTGCCATCACGGCAAGGAGGAAGACATATTGTTCGCGGGTCTGGGAAAAAAGAAGCTGTCCGCAGAACACCGCCGGATCATGAAGGAACTCATCGAAGAGCATAAAATGGGCAGGAATACCGTTAAGAAGCTGACCGAGGCCAAAGAGGGATATGTCCAAGGCCGCCAAGATGCCATCAAAGACATCGTTGGGAACATGGAAGTCCTTGTCCGGTTTTACCCCAAGCATATCGAGAAAGAAGACAAGCACTTTTTCATTCCCTGCATGGATTATTTCACGCAGCGTCAGCGAAACGAAATGCTGCGCGCGATGGAGGAGTTTGACAGGAACACGATCCACGAAAAATATGCGAAAGTGGTCGAAGGCCACGGAGGATAAGAGCCGCGCCTCCCAAGAAAAAGGGCAAATATGCCGAGCCGCTCAAATAAGCAGCCCGTCAAGAATATGAAGGCGAAGACACTCAACATGTCGGCCCTGCTTGATTATCAGCACGGCGCCGTTGTGAGCAGGGAAATCATCCGAAAAGAGACGGGGACCGTCACTCTTTTTGCGTTTGATAAGGGGCAGGGTTTAAGCGAGCACACGGCGCCTTTTGATGCCTTCGTTTATATGGTGGAGGGTTCGGCAGACATTATTATTTCAGGAAGACCCCACAAGGCGAGAACGGGTCAGTTGATCATCCTGCCCGCCCGTAAACCCCATGCGCTAAGGCCGTAACGAGATTCAAAATGCTGCTCGTTATGATAAAAGCGTGAAGTTCAAGAGGTCCCGCACGAAGAACAGCCGCCCCGGCGCCAAAAAGGATACCGGATGTCAAAAAATAGCCTTGCCGACATGTTTTTTGTGAGGGATGCCCCTTGGACCAATGGCAAATTTTCCATCGGTTTTCATATAGCGCTTGCTACGTTCGGTATCTTGGCGCTCGAATTGGCGCTCATCCGGTGGACATCCACTCAGATTCGCGCGTTCGCCTATTTCAATAATCTGGTATTGATAGCTGCTTTTTGGGGCATGGGGATGGGCGTTGCTTTGGGACGCCGATATCCGGGATTGGTCCATTGGACATTACCCGCCTTGTTGCTCTTGGCGATACCGCTTGCTTTTTCTGAAAACCTTAATTTAGTGCACATGCCTTTCCCGGATAGGTTTATTTGTCTCTGGGGGGCTGAGAAATCTGTGGGGGGATGGCTGTCTTCTGTCTCGCATTTAGGGCTTTTTATCTTGCTCCTTTTGTTGATTGCCCTCGTATTTCTTTTAGCGGGCAGCCCCGTTGGCTATCTTTTCCAAATGACGCATCCGCTTAAGGCCTATTCATCCGATCTTATGGGTTCTTTGGCAGGAATATCTTCGTTCGCTATAGCAACGGCATTTAACGCAGGTCCTCCCGTATGGCTTGTCCTTGGAAGCATTCCGTTTCTTATTTTATCCCGCAAGTCTTTCGCCTGGGCGGCGTTTATCGCCATTCTCTTGTTGGGCGGTTATTCGGTAAAGGGCGCCCTGTTTTCTCCCTACAACAGGATTGACGTAAGGCAAGACCCCGGCCCAACAAGCATTTTCGTTAATCGCGATTTTCATCAAATCATGTTTGATTTTTCAGATGCGGCCATCAATGCCATCTCGGATGCGCAGGATAAAAAATCGCGGTTGTTTGCCCGCGACGTTTACAACATCCCCTTTGTGGTGAACGATACCCGTCATCGGGCGCTCATCGTGGGGGCCGGAACGGGTAACGATGTCCAGGGGGCATTACGCAACGGCTACGGTCAGGTGTATGCCATCGACATAGACGCTAGCATCATGAGGTTAGGAAAGAGGTTGCATCCAGAGAGGCCGTATGACGATGCAAGGGTCATTCAGATAGTTAATGACGCAAGGGCTTTTTTTGAACAGCATAAGGGGAATGCATTTGACGTTATCTGTTATGGATTTCTTGATTCACACGCCATGTTTTCATCCATGTCTTCTTTGCGGCTCGATAATTTTGTGTATACCGAAGAGGGGATCAGATCTGCCTGGAGGCATTTGTCCGAAGAGGGCCACTTATGCATCACATTTAGTGTTTTTGGAGGTGAGTGGATAGCCGGAAGGTTATATTGGACGATCGCCAAGGCCACGGGCCAAAAACCGGTATTTTTGTATCACGGGCTTTTTTACGGGGCCACGTATATTGTGGCACGGGAAAGGACCAAACTCAGATATGATCGTCTACCGCAACCTGCCCTGATGTTTCGAGATGAAAATAAGCACGGGGTGATAACCACCAGCGATGATTGGCCTTTCCTCTATATTAGGCCGGGGGTTTTCCCGTGGGGCTATCTTATTGTTTTATCTCTTATTGTCATTATGGCGGCTGTTTCTACGCCTCTTGTATTTGGGGCTCAATCCATCCGCAAAGAATTTGATCCGGCATTATTTTGTATGGGCGCCGCCTTTTTATTGATTGAAACACGAGGCGTAACAAGCCTCTCGTTGCTGTTCGGCTCCACTTGGATTGTCAACTTTGCTGTCTTTTTTGCTATTTTGGTCATGGCGTTGATAGCCAATCTGTTGGTGCTCCATTTTAAATATCAAAACCCCTTGCCGTGGTTCGGGCCGTTGTTCCTTTCTGTTATTTTTTTGTGGGCATTCAATATAGGCCTTCTCAATCGTTATCCTTTATTGTTACGGGGTCTAATAGGCGGGGCCATTAATGCATTTCCCATTGGATGTGCCGGTATCATAGTATCCATTTTTCTTTCGCGCTCCCGGCATCCGAGCGCCTCTCTGGGTTCAAATCTATTAGGTTCTGTTTTTGGCGGATGCATCGAGTATTTTTCTATGTGTTTCGGTTTGAGGGCGCTTGTATTAGTGGCGCTCTTCGGTTACGTTTTGGCATTGGCCTTTTTTTATCATCGCCGCCCAAAAGAGATTACGCTCGCCCTCTTATGCTGAAGAAAATCAAGTCAGATTATCAAAGGAATCACAATGAAAATCGCTTTTATCTATAAGGGCGCGGAGAACTTAGGAATAGAGCATTTGAGCGCATTCTTAAAATCAAAGGTCATGCAACAGAACTCTATTTTGATCCTGCTGTTTTTTCAAGCGACGTCTTTATCAACAGCCAGCCGTTGGATCGTTTTTTTAATATCGATGGCCGTATTATGAATGCCCTCAGAGAAGCTCGGCCGGATATCGTTGCCTTTTCGGCCTATACGGGTAATTATCAGTGGTGCCTTTCATGGGCGCGCCGGATCAAGGAGGCGTGTGATGTCCCCGTTGTTTTTGGGGGTATCCATACGACGGCCGTGCCCGAGAAGGTCTTGGAGAACGATTGTGTCGATTATGTGATCAGGGGGGAGGGCGAATACGCTTTTTATGAGCTCCTGGAGCATTTGGACAATAAGCGTCCTGCGGAAGAATTGAAAAAAAACGACAATCTCGGATTCAAGCTTGACGGTCAAATAATCATCAATCCCCTGAGGTCCTATATTCAAGATCTGGACGCCCTCCCTTTTCCCGACAAAGAGCTCTTTTTCCATGCGGAGCCGGTCCTGAGATATAACCCTTACCTGATTATGAGTTCGAGAGGTTGCCCTTATGGCTGTAGTTATTGTTGCAACAATCTGCTTCATGAGCTCTACCGGGGGAAAGGTTCTTTTGTTAGGCGGCGTTCTGTCGCTCACGTGATGGCTGAGCTTGTTGAAGCCCAAATGAAATATCGCATCAGATCCGTTTGTTTTGCCGACGATATTTTTGTGATGCACCCATCGTGGCTTGAGGATTTTATGTCCCTGTATCGCGCTCGGATCGGCCTGCCTTTTTATTGCAATATTCACCCCATGGCATTCAATGAAAAAATCGCCCATCTTCTCAAGGACAACGGATGCTGCTTAGTCTTTTTGGGCGTGCAATCGGGATCTGAGCGCGTTCGAAAAGAAGTATTTTTGCGCAACGAGACCAATGATCACATCATCAAGGCCGTCGCCTGCTTAAAAAAGATGCGGATCCCTTTTGATGTGGATAATATTTTCGGGGCTCCAGGAGAGACTGAAGAAGATTTAAAACAAAGTTACGAACTCTACCGTTCTATTCGGCCCAATATGATGCAGAGTTTCTGGTTGACTTATTACCCGGGAACGCACATTGTGGCGTTGGCTCAAGAGAGGGGCTTGTTGAGCCAGGACGATGTCGAAAACATAAAAGAAGGAAAGATAGGGTTTACGCACGACACGGGCTGTGTTGAGAAAAGCTGTATTGCTTTATACAAGAAGTATGAATTACTTTTTGAATTGATGACGGTCTTGCCCGGCCGCCTTGTCCCTCTGACTGAAAAACTCATCTCTTTCCTTCCTTTTAAGAAGTTCTTCAGCATGTTGGTCTTTACGTTTACAGGATTTATATATTTCCGTGACTGGATCTTAAATAAATTCAGGTATGCCTTTTTTTCCTATAAAGACTTAAAGATAAAATAAAAAATATTGTCAACATTCAATGAAACAAGAAGTTACAACAAAAAAGTATTCATCCGCAGTTTCGGCTGACCGATGGTTACTGTGGCTCGGGATGGCGATAGAGGTATTGCGGAAGATAAGTGCTTTGGAATAAAGGAGTTATAGAATTTCTGTTGTTAATGTATAGGGTAAAGTCCTATTCCCGCCACCAAACATGATAGAATGGTGGCATGAAATCACGCAAAACTTGTCCCAGGTGTTCTTTCAAAAAAATCTATTCTATCCGT
>Ga0172363_10003349_pt1 | contig 13049 bp, 12 predicted proteins | sample LakKivs2_kivu2a2_FD_114541 | JGI IMG/M metagenome (GOLD analysis project Ga0172363, IMG submission 114541) | Sediment microbial communities from Lake Kivu, Rwanda - Sediment s2_kivu2a2 | ecosystem: Environmental > Aquatic > Freshwater > Lake > Sediment | place: Rwanda: Western Province, Lake... | reverse complement strand
TGGACCTCTGGATAGGCGACCTTCACGATCTCCGCAACTTCCAGATAGCCCTACGCGGGTTGGGCTTCCGCCGCGCCCTCGCCGGCAGTCGACACCCCCCCGCCGAGCGCCTCGTCCATGCTCCCGCCCGTGCCGCAAGCGCACCGGATCGCCCGGCCGCCGGTGTGGGTGGTTTCAGCCGACGGCGCCGACCAGGTCGGTGCCGGTGTTTGTCATCGTTTCCGCCTTCGCCGGCGGGCCGCCCCGCGGTCAGCCTCCGCAGTAGTCGATCAGCCGCGCCAGCTCGCTGCGAAGCTCCTTGCGCGGCACGATGCGGTCGATGAAGCCGTGGTCCAGCAGGAACTCCGCCCGCTGGAAGCCGGCCGGCAGCTCCTGGCGAATCGTGTTGGCGATCACGCGCTGGCCTGCGAAGCCGATCAGCGCCCCCGGCTCGGCCAGGATCACGTCGCCCAGCATCCCGAAGCTCGCCGTCACGCCGCCGGTCGTCGGGTCGGTCAGGACGGCCGCGTAGAAGCCCCCGCGCTCGTCCAGCCGCGCCAGGGCGGCGGAGGTCTTGGCCATCTGCATCAGGCTGAGGGCCCCCTCGTGCATCCGCGCCCCGCCGGAGGCGCAGAAGATGATCAGCGGCAGGCGGGCCTCGGTGGCCGTCTCTATCAGCCGCGTCAGCCGCTCGCCGATCACGCAGCCCATGGAGCCGGCGATGAACTCGCCGTTCATCACGCCCAGCGCCACGCGGCGGCCCTTGACGTAGCCCACGCCCGTCAGCACGCCCTCGTCGCTGCCGGTGCGCTGCTGGTACTCGCGGACGTACTCGGCGTAGTTCCTGCCCGCCCACTGGAAGCCCAGCGGGTCGGCCGGACGAACGTCGGCGAACATCTCGTCAAAGCTGCCCGGGTCGGCGACCTGCTCGACTCGCTGGCGGGCCGGCACGCGGAAGTGATAGCCGCACTCCGGGCAGACCTCCATGTTCTCGGCCACCACCTTGCGGTAGATCGTCTCCTCGCAGCCGGGGCATCGCATCCACAGGCCGTCGGGCACGTCGCGCTTCTTGCGCGCGGCGGGGCCCTCGAAGACCGACGGGTCGAACGGCACGACGATCCTGGGCTCATCCTTGGCCACGGGCGGGCTCCTTGTCCATCGCCGCCAGGTCGGCCTCGATCACGTCCCACGTGCAGGCGGTCGCCACGCGCTGCCAGAGCGTCTCCAGCGGCGCCGCCGAGGCCATGCACCGCACCAGGCCGAACACCACCGGGCGCAGCACCGCCGCCGCCGCGCCCCTGCGGCGCCGCCGCAGCAGCCGGCGCAGGGCCTCGCCCACGCGATCGGCCGCCTCCTGAAGCGACTCGCCGCCCGGCGGGCGCACCGAGGACGGCGCCTCGAGCCACTGGCGGTAGAGCTTCGGCTGGCGGCGCGTCAGCTCGTCGCTGGTCAGCCCCTGCCACAGGCCGTAGTCCAGCTCGCGCAGGTCCTTCCGCGTGCGGACGCGGGCGCCGAGGACCTCGGCGGCGGCCGTGGCGGACTGCTGCTCGGCCAGGCCCGGCGCGGCGTACAGCGCCCGGATGCCGCGGTCGGCCAGCTCCCGCGCCGCCTCGCGCACGTTGGCCAGCCCCGCCGTCGACAGCGGCGCGCCCGCGGCAGAGTCGATCCGCGACTGCTCGTCCCAGACGGTCCGCCCGGCCTGTATGACGTACAGCTTCGCCATGGCCTCATCCGCGCCGCGCGGCGGCGCCGGCCCGCGCGCCGCGGCGCAGGTCGGCCACCGCGGCGGCGATGTCCGCGGCGCCCAGCAGGTCGCTGCCGGCGACGAACACGTCCGCCCCGGCCGCCGCACAGCGCCCGCCGGTGTCCGGGTTGATCCCGCCGTCCACCTCCAGGCGCTGCCGGTTCGACAGCATACCGCGCACGGCAGCCACCTTCGCCAGCATATCCTCCATGAACTCCTGCCCGCCGTAGCCCGGCTCGACCGTCATCACCAGCACGAGGTCCACCATGTCGGCCACCGGCGCCAGCGCCGCCGCCGGCGTGCCCGGGCGCAGCGTGATGCCCGCCCCCAGCCGGCGCCCGTGCAGCAGGTCGATCAGCCGGGCGTGGTCGCAGTCGGCCTCGATGTGGAACGTCATGCTGTCGGCCCCCGCCTCGGCGAACGGGCCGATGAAATGCTCCGGATCGGTCACCATCAGGTGCACGTCGATGGGCAGCTCGCTGCGGCGGCGCACGGACCGGACGACGGCCGGTCCCATCGACAGGTTCGGCACGAAGTGCCCGTCCATGATGTCCATGTGGAGCACGTCGGCGCCGGCGGCGGCGAGGGTGTCGATCTGCTCGCCGAGGCGGACGAAGTCGGCCGCCAGCAGCGACGGGGCGATCAACGGGCCGGAGGGCAGTTGCTTCCACGGATTGCCGCGCTTCATCGTCGACTCCAACAGGTTTCCGAAGCCCCGGCCCGGCGCGGCCGGGGAAAGGTGCCGCAGGCGGAACGCCGCCTTGCCGCCCCTGGCCGCACGGGTCAGTCCTTCTCTCGCGTGGCGGCGAGGAAGACATCCAGCTCCTGCTCGAACCGCGCGAAGACCTCCCGGCAGGTTGTCGCCAAGGGCGCCATGTTCCTCCATCGAAGCTGCGACGGATAGCATGCCCGGAAGAAATGGCGAAACTTCAGGAACTCAAGCAGTTCCGCAGCCAACTCGACGGAGATCAACTTCGGGCGCTGAGGGCCGGGGTGCGTCATCGCCTGCAGCAGTTCCTTGTGCCAGCCTTCGGGGCGCGGCAGACCCTCGCCCAGCTCAACGGCCGTTCGTTTGAAGACGTTCTCCACGCCGTTGTAGAAGGCGTGCAGTAGTGCCGCCAGCGCCGACAGCTCAATCCTGTCGGGCGTCGCGACAGCACACTTCCGCAGGAGCGGCTCATGGTCCGACAGGAGCTGGTGCATCATCTCCCGCTCCACGGCGATCTGCTTGCGGAGCTTACGCCACACGCTGAAGTTCTCCCTCCTCCTTCAGGTACCGCGTGAAGGGGTTGTCGTCGTCCAGGTCGATCATGTCCAGCTCGCGGCCCAGGGCGTCGCCGGCGTCGGCCATCGCGCGGAAGAACAGCCCGTCGGGCAGGCCCGAGACGGCCAGGTCCACGTCGCTGCCCTCGCGCATCGTGCCCGTGGCCGCGGAGCCGAACACGTAGACCTCGCGGGCGCCCAGGTTCTTCAGGACGGCGGCGGCACGCTCGATCGCCGCCCGCAGTTCCGGGTCCATCCTGGCGTCCATCACACGCTTCCTTCCCGACACTCGGCGCTCCGCCCCGCGCGGCCCTACCGCAGCCCCATCGCGCGCAGGTTGCGGTAGCTGATGGCCAGGCTCTCGAACGGGTCGCGCCCGTAGCAGGTGTCCTGCTCGACGAGGTAGTGCTCCACGCCGCCGGCCTCGGCGGCCCGCAGGATCGCCGGCCAGTTCAGGTTCCCCTCGCCGATTTCGGCCATGCGAATCTCCCGCTGCGGCGTGATCAGCATGTCCTTGAGGTGCAGCAGCGGCTGGCGCCCCGCGCAGCGGTTGATCCACCACACCGGATCGCCCCCGCCCGCGACGATCCAGTACGTGTCGATCTCGGCCTTGAGCAGCTCCGCCGGGACCGTGTCGTACAGCTCCGCCAGCCACGGCTTCTCGCCGCCGAGCCGCGCCAGCTCCAGGTTGTGGTTGTGGTAGGAGAAGTCCATTCCCGCGGCCGCCAGCTTCGCCGCCACGGGCGTCAGCTCCTCGACGAACCGCTTGATGCCGCCCGGGGCGCGGTAGGCTTCCGGCAGGCCGCCGATGGCCGGATGCCGACAGCCCAGCATCTCGTGCTCGGCGATCACCGCGTCCAGGTCGGTCAGGAACCGGTCCCACTTGGTGTGCGTGGCGGCGACCGTCAGCCCCGTGTCGCGCACCAGGTGCGCCACCTCGCCCCAGTCCACCGGCCCGAAGGCGGAGATCTGCACGGCGGTGTAGCCGATGTCGGCCACCTTGCGGAGCGTTTCGGCCACGCCCTCGATGGTCTGTGTGAACTGTCGGACGGTGTACAACTGTGCGCCGAGCCTGCCGGCGGGCGCCTCAGCGGGCGGCTTGCCTTTGCTCGTCTTTGCCACGTGCCTGCTCCTCTCGCGCGTCGATGACCTTCGATTCGCGCATCCGCATGACGGTCCAGTGGCCCAGCAGGCTGCCCGCCGGGGCCACCGTCACCCAGTCTATCGGCAGCGCCTTGGCATAGTGCGGCACGGCCATCCAGGCCTGCGGCCCGTCGGGCGTCGCCCCGGCCGCCGCGACCGCGTAGAACGCCGCGCCCACCAGCAGCGGTGCCACCACCGCGCCCAGCGGGCAGCGCCCGGGAAACGGCATCTGCACGATCATCGCCCCCAGCGCGCAGCCGGCGAACACGGCGAACAGCACCTGACCGCGATCGCTGGACTGCATCAGCAGCAGGATGATCGCGGCGGACACGGCCGCGTCGGTCAGCACGCCCAGCCAGCGCCGCAGCGACTGCTCGCGACGGGCCGCGGGCGTCCGGGCGGCGCCGTCGGCGGCCGTGCCGACAAGCCAGTCGGCAAACCCGCGCAGCGAGCCGCCCGCGCGCCCGGCAGCGCCGCCCTCGTCGTGGCCGCCCTGGGCCGCCGTGTCGCGCCATCGCCACCGTCGCAGGCGCCGCCCCACCGCGCCGCGCACCACGCCCAGCATCGCCACCGCCGCGCCCATCACCATCGCCAGAAGCGCCATCTCCCCCAGCAACTGCCAGAACAGACCGCCCAGGCTGTCGTCGCGAAGCCACAGCAGCGCCCGGATCGGCTGGCTGTGCAGCGACAGCCCGCTCGCCGCGGCCGCCAGAACCAGCACCGCCCCCTCCGGCCGGGCGTGGATCGTCACCGCCCCGCACGCGACGGCCAGCACGAGCATCCCGACGGCGAAGGCCACCAGCCGGTCCAGCGCCCCCAGGCGCAGCAGCGCCAGCGGCCCGACGGGGTCTTCCGGGCGCACCAGCGGCCAGAACACCCAGTACGCCGCCGCCAGCCCTGCCACGGCCGCCAACTGCACGCCCAGCTTCTCCACCGTGTGGTTCCGGCGTGCCGCGGCCACGGGCTCGACTTCGTTCTCAGCCACCGCTAGCATGTTCTCCTTTGCCCGCCGCCGCGGCCCGGCCGCCGACGCGGGACAGCAGAACGCAACATGGTAGCCGCCGGCAGCAGACAAGGCAACGCGGATGATGCCGCGGGCGTGGTGGAGCGCATCGCGGCCGCGGCACGCCGCGCCCGCAAGCGCATCGTATTGCCCGAGGCGAGCGACGCTCGCGTGCTGCGGGCCGCCGCCGAGATCGCCGCCCGCCGCTACGCCGAGGTTGCGCTGCTGGGCGAGCCGGCCGCCCTCCACGCCGCCGCCGCGGCGCTGGGCGTCAGCCTCGCCGGCGTGGAGATCATCGACCACCTGGCCGACCCGCGCCGGCGGGCCTACGCCGCCCGGCTCCACACGCTCCGCCAAGCCAAGGGGATGACGGCCGACCAGGCCGACGCCCTCATGCGCCAGCCCGTCTACTTCGGCGGGGCGATGGTGGCCGAGGGGCGGGCCGACGGCATGGTCGCCGGCAGCGGCTGCCCCACCGCCGTCACCATCCGCGCGGCGTTGTGGGGCCCCGGCCTGGCCGCGGGCAACCGCACGCTGTCGAGCTGCTCGATCATGCTGACGCGCGTGCCGTCGGCGGGCGACGGCGGGGCGCTGGTCTTCGCCGACACCGGCGTCGTGCCCGACCCCACGCCGGCCCAGCTTGCCGACATCGCCGTCCACGCCGCGCTGGCCTGCCGGGCGCTGCTCGGCGCCGAGCCGCACGTGGCCATGCTGAGCTACTCGACGAAGGGCTCGGCCGGCGGGGCCGGCGTGGAGAAGGTCGTCGAGGCCACACGCCTGGCGCGGGCGCTGCGCGGCGACCTGGACATCGACGGCGAGCTGCAGGTGGACGCGGCGCTGGTGGGCGACGTGGCCGTCCGCAAGGCCCCCGCAAGCACGGTGGCAGGGCGGGCGAACGTGCTGGTGTTCCCCGACCTGGCCTGCGCCAACTGCGCCTACAAGCTGGTGGAGCGGCTGGGAGGGGCGACAGCCCTGGGGCCGCTGCTGCTGGGCCTGGCCAGGCCCGTCAACGACCTGTCCCGCGGCTGCAGCGCCGAGGACATCGTGCTGATCGCGGCGATCACGGCCGTCCAGGCTGCGGCGCCTTGACCCGGCGGACCGGGGGGCCGACCTTGGCGGGCAGCGGCCCCCCCGCGCGTCCCGGCGGGGCCATCCCGTGCCGTACTCCGGCCGAACTCGCGGCGGGCGAGAAATCTCGACTTCCTCTGGTCAAACGCCCGGGCGAACGCATACGATACCTCCCATGAAGATTGCGCTGGGTTTCTGCCCCGCCGCCGACGGCGGGGTGATAGCTTATGCGCTGGCGGCCGGGAGGGTCCCCACCGGCGCGCTGGAAGTCCAGCCTGTGGCGGCGCCGCTGCCGTCGCTGAACGACCGCGCCAGCCGAGGCGAGCTGGAGGTCAGCATGGTCAGCGCCGCGGCCTACCCGTGCCTGGCGCAGCGCTACGTGCTGGCCGACTGCGGGGCGTGCTTCGCCACGGGCGGCGGTCCGGTGCTGGCCGCCCGCGAGCCGCTGGAGGAGGCGGCGCTGAACGGGGCGACGGTGGCCACCGGCGACGCCACCAGCAGCGCCTACGTCGCCCTGCACCTGTACCGCCCAGGCGTGCGGACGCGGCTGCTGCCGGCCGACAAGCTCGCCGCGGCAGTGAAGATGGGCCTGGCCGACTGTGCCCTGTTGCCGGAGGGCAACGGCAGCGACTGCCGCCGGGCGGGGCTGTACCCCGTGGCGGACCTGGCGGCCTGGTGGCGCCAGAAGCATGAGGATCTGCCGCTGCCGCTGACGTGCCTGGTGATCCGGCGGGACGTGCCGCAGCCGCAGCGCTCGCGGCTGGGCAGGCTGCTGAAGGAGTCGATCCGCTACGGCATGGCGCACCGCGCCGAGGCGATGGCGTTCGCGGGCAACTGCGCGCGGGCGGCGGGGATAGCCCCTGGCGGCAACGGTCACGGCAACGGCTCGTGCGGCACGTACGTCGGGGAGTTGACGGTCGAGATGGGCAGCGGGGGCAAGCGGGCTTTGGAACTGTTCCTTCGCCGCGGGCACGAGGCCCGGGTCGTGCCACCGCTGGCGTCGCTGGAGTTCGACGGGCCGGGGGCGTGAGCCGCGGCCGGCGCCGCTCCTCTTCGCTCGTAGTTCCGCCGTAAGGCGGCTCCCGGCACGCCTTCGCCGGTGGAGAAAGACCGCCTGACGGCGGGACTACGAACCTTTCCACCGTTGCCCCCACAGCATTTCGGCGCTATCATTCCACGTTCCGACAGCGGACACGCCCATGAGCGCGACGCGAGCGGCATTCATTCATTCTTCGGAGCTGGAGCGCTACTCCTATCCGTCCGATTGCCCGTTCCGCTCCGAGCGAGCCGCCCGCCTGCGCGAGCTGCTGGCGTCGATGGGGCTGCTGAGCGGCCCGCAGCAGCAGGTCGAGGCGTTCCAGGCCGCCCCGCGAGAGGTGCTCGAGACGTTCCACACGAGCGAGTACCTCGACATCCTCGAGGACGCCTCGCAGGGCCACATGGACGTGCAGGGCCTCTGGATGGGCCTGGGCACCGAGGACTGCCCCGTCTTCCGCGGCATGTACGCCTACTCGGCGCTGGCCGCGGGGGCGTCCATCAAGGCGGCCGAGCTGATCGCCGCCGGCGCCGCCGACGTGGCGTTCAACCCCTCCGGCGGCTACCACCACGCCCACCCGGACAGGGCGGGGGGCTTTTGCTACATCAACGACGTGGTGCTGGCGTGCCTGCGGCTGCGGCAGGAGCTGCAGCGCGTGCTGTTCATCGACATCGACGCCCACCACTGCGACGGCGTGGAGGCGGCGTTCGCCGAGCGGCGCGACGTGATGACCGTCTCGCTGCACGAGACGGGCAAGCTGCTGTTCCCGGGCACGGGGTTTCCCGAGGACATCGGCAGCGGCGAGGGGGCGGGCTACAGCGTCAACGTGCCGCTGCCGCCGGGAACGTACGATGAGGCGTACCTGGACGCCTTCCGGCAGATCGTCTGTCCGCTGATGGAGGCATACGGCCCGTCGGCGGTGGTCATGGAGATCGGCATGGACTGCCTGGCCGGCGACCCGCTGGCGCACCTGAGCCTGACCAACAACGCCTGCGCGGAGGCGGTGCGCCTGGTGCGGTCGTTCGGCCGACCCGTGCTCGCCGTCGGCGGCGGCGGCTATCACGTGGACAACTGCGTCCGCGGCTGGGCGCTGTGCTGGAGCGTGCTGTGCGGGGCCGAGCAGCGGCAGGAAGACCTGAGCCTGGGCCTGGGCGGCGTGATGCTGGGCAGCGCCGACTGGCAGGGGGGGCTTCGCGACCGCGCCAAGCCGCCGGGCCCGGAGCAGCGCGGCCTGGTCGACCGCGAGCTGGCCGAGACGGTCGAGAAGGTCAAGAAGCTGGTGTTCCCGGTCCATGGCATCTGACAGACCGCGCCTTTGCTGTTGCCGTTTGGCCCGGTTTCGCCGATAAGTGAATTGACCCGCGTATGAGCCTGGCCGATTTCTTCCATCCCGGTTCGGTCGCCGTCGTCGGGGCCTCGCGGCAGAAGGGCAAGGTCGGCTACGAGATCGTGGCCAGCCTGCAGGCCGGGGGCTTCGCCGGCGACATCTATCCGGTCAATCCGCATGCCGAGGAGGTGGAGGGCCTGCGGTGCTACCCGTCGCTGGAGGCGATCGGACGGGCGCCGGACCTGGCGGTGGTCGTGGTGCCGGCCGGGGCCGTCGCCGACGTGCTGCGGCAGTGCGCCCGCGTGGGGACCAGGCAGGCGATCGTGATCTCGTCGGGCTTCAAGGAGGCCGGCGAGGCGGGGCGGCGCCTGGAGGAGCAGATCGCGCGGATCGCGCGGGACGCGGGGATCCGCATGATCGGCCCGAACTGCCTGGGGATCATGTCGCCGGCGGACAAGCTGAACGCCAGCTTCGGAGGCCCGTTGCCGGCGGCCGGGGCGGTGGGGTACTTCTCCCAGAGCGGCTCGCTGCTGGCGGCCATCGTGGACCTGGCCCGCTCGACGGGCCTGGGCTTCAGCCGGCTCATCAGCATCGGCAACAAGGCCGACGTGGGCGAGCTGGAGGTGTTGAAGGCGTTCGGGCAGGACGCCCGGACGCGCGTGATCGCCGGCTACCTCGAGACGATCTCCGACGGCGACGCGTTCATCCGCGAGGCCGAGCGCATCGGGCACGACAAGCCGATCCTGCTGATGAAGGCGGGCGAGACGCCGGCCGGCGCGCGGGCGGCCTCGTCGCACACGGGGCGCCTGCTGGACGGCGGGCGGCGGGCCTACGACGTGGTCTTCGAGCGAGCGGGCATCATCCGCTGCCAGTCGATCAAGGCCCAGTTCGACTACGCGCGGGCGTTCGCCAGCCAGCCGCTGCCGGGCGGGCCGGGCGTCGTGGTCATCTGCAACACCGGCGGGCTGGGGATCATGGCCGCCGACGCCGCCGAGCGCGAGGGGCTGAAGCTGGCCGAGCTGGGCGAGCCGACGCGGTCGCGCCTGCGGGAACTGCTGCCGGCGGCGGCGAACGTCAATAACCCCGTCGACGTGCTGGGCGACGCCCTGGCCGACCGCTTCGAGGCCGCCCTCGACGCGGCGCTGGGCGACGAGGCCGTCCACGCGGCCCTGGTGCTGCTGACGCCGCACGCCATGACGGAGACCGACGCGACGGCCCGCGCGGTCGTCGGCGTCGCCCGCCGCCGCGCCGAAAAGCCCGTGCTCGCCTGCTTCCTCGGCGCCAGCCGCGTCGAGGGCGCCGTCGCCGTCCTCCGCGCCGCCGACGTGCCCGTCTACGACACCCCCGAGGCCGCCATCGCCACGCTGAAGGCGCTGAGCGACTACGCCCGCTGGCGCAGCCGCCCCAAGCGGGTGGTCAAACTGTTCCCCGTCAACCGGCGGAAGGTCGAGAAGGTCATCGCCCGCCACCTGCGCCAGCGCCAGCCGGAAATCGGCGAGACGGAGGCCAAGGAGGTGCTCGACGCCTACGGCTTCGTCACGCCGCGCGGGATGGTGGCCACCAGCGGGGAGCAGGCGGCGGCGTTCGCCGAGCAGATCGGCTACCCGGTGGTGCTGAAGATCTGGTCGCCGGACATCGTGCATAAGGCGGAGGTCGGCGGGGTGCGGGCGGGTCTGACCAGCGGCCAGGAGGTCACCGACGCCTTCGACCTGATGATGTACCGCGTGCCGCGCAAGCGCCCCGACGCGCACATCCTGGGGGTGCTGGTGGAGGAGATGTGCCGCAAGGGGCGCGAGGTGATCCTCGGCATGCACCGCGACGCGAGCTACGGGCCGCTGATGATGTTCGGCACCGGCGGCGTGCTGGTCGAGGTGCTGCGCGACGTGGCGTTCTACCTGGCGCCCCTGACGGCCGGGGAAGCCCGCGAGATGCTCGCCTCCACGCGCACCTGGCAGATGCTCCAGGGCGCCGGCGGGCAGGAAGGCGTGGACATCGACGCCGTGGCGGAGGCCCTGCAGCGCCTCAGCCAGCTCGCCACGGAGTTTCCGCAGATTCGGGAGATGGACATCAACCCGTTCGTCGTCGGCCCGCCGGGCGCGACGCCCATCGCCGTCGACGCGCGGATAACGGTGGCGGAAGAGAAATAGCAGGATACACGGGATGCACGGGATGAGGAGAATTGCGCGACTGGGGATTGCGGATTGCGGCTTCTTTCCCGTCGCAGATCGCTCGCGGTTCGCATGGTTCCGCGTCCCCAAGGAAGCTCTTGCGAACCGCAAGCGGACAACGGGAGAGGAAATCCGCAATCCGCAATCCGCAATCCGCGATTTCCCTCCAACCCGGAAGACCCAACGAACATGACGGACTTTGACTGGAAGACGAAATACGCCGACCGGATCGCCACGCCCGAGCAGGCGCTGGGGGCCGTCAAGTCGGGCAGCAGCGTTTTTATCGGCACGGGCTGCGGGCAGCCGCAGCGGCTGGTGGAGGCCCTGGCGGCGAAGCGCGACCTGCACGACGTGACGATCTTTCACCTGCTGACGGTGGGTCCGGCGCCGTACGTCGGGGAGGCCCTGCGCGAGCGGTTCAAGCTGAACAGCTTCTTCGTGAACGACAACGTGCGCGAGGCGGTGCAGGGCGGGCTGGGCGACTACACGCCGATCTTCCTGTCGGAGATTCCGCGGCAGTTCGAGACGGGGCGGATCGGCATCGACGTGGCGCTGGTGAGCGTCAGCCCGCCCGACGCCAGCGGCCTGTGCAGCTTCGGCGTCAGCGTGGACATCGTCAAGAGCGCCTGCGCCAACGCCCGGCGGGTGATCGCCCAGGTCAACGCCCGCATGCCCCGGACGCTGGGCGACAGCTTCCTGCACGCCAACTTCATCGACGCCATGGTGCCGTTCGACGAGCCGCTGCCCACCGTGCCCGTGCCCGAGGGCGACGAGACGCTGCGGCGCATCGGGGCCAACATCGCCCGCCTGCTCGAGGACGGCAGCACCATCGAGTGCGGCATCGGGCGCATCCCGCAGGCCATGGCCGAGTTCCTCTCCGACCGCAAGGACCTCGGCGTCCACACGGAGATGTTCGGCGACTGGATCATCGACCTGATCGACTGCGGGGCGATCACCTGCGCCCGCAAGTCGATCAACCGCGGCAAGATCGTCGCCAGCTTCTGCATGGGCAGCGAGCGGCTCTACCGCTACGTCGACAACAACCCGTTCTTCGAGTTCCGCCCCACCGAGTTCGTCAACGACCCCTACATCATCGCCCAGCACGACCGCATGGTCGGCATCAACGTCGGGCTGGAGGTGGACCTGACCGGGCAGGTCTGCGCCGACTCGCTCGGCTACCGCTTCTACAGCGGCATCGGCGGACAGGTGGACTTCATCCGCGGCGCCGCCCGCAGCCGCAACGGCAAGGCCATCATCGCCCTGCCGTCCACCGCGCGCGACGGGACGGTCAGCCGCATCGTGCCGCACCTGGCCGAGGGCGCCGGCGTGGTCACCACGCGCGGCGACGTGCACTACGTCGTCACCGAGCACGGCATCGCCTACCTGCACGGCAAGAGCATCCGACAGCGCGTGCTGGCCCTCGTCAGCATCGCCCACCCGAAGTTCCGCAACATGCTCATCGAGGCCGCCAAGAACAACCGCTACCTGCCCGCCGACCAGATCGAGCTGGCCTGGGAGCAGGTGCGCTACCCCGAGGAGCTGGAGCGCTACGAGACGCTCAAGGACGGCACGCAGATCTTCTTCCGACCCGTCAAGCCCGCCGACGAGCCCGCCCTGGCCGACATGCTCTACTCGCTGTCCAGCCAGTCCGTCCGCAGCCGCTACTTCACCTACACGATGACCTTCCCCCACAAGGCCGTCCAGAAGCTCACCAACATCGACTACCACAACGACCTGGCCATCGTGGGGGTGGTTCCCAGCCCGGCCGGGGAGGACGTCGTCGCCATCGCGCAGTATTTCCTCGACCCGGCCACGCGCGTGGCGGAGGTGGCGTTCATCGTCCAGGACGTCTGGCAGCAGCGCGGGATGGGCACGTTCCTGATGGAGTATCTGGCCTCCATCGCCCGCGCCCGCGGCGTGAAGCGCCTGTTCGCGAAGGTCCTGCCGATCAACAAGCCGATGCTGGCGATCTTCCAGTCCTTCGGCTCCGGCGTCCGCAGCGAGTTCGACGGCGAGGCGTACAACATCGACATCGACCTGGCGGCAGCGCCCGATTCGCGGCAGAAATAGGCCTGGCTGAAGCCGCAACGCGACCGGCGCGGAGGAGATTGCCTTTGGCAGTTCCCCCGGGCGCGAGTATCATCCGTTGCCTCGCCCCCGGCCGGACGCGCCGGCAGCGGGGCGCCGCGACAGGAAAGGCCCCCCATGGCACAGGACAGCAGCGACCTGATGGACAAGATCGTCGCCCTCTGCAAGCGCAGGGGCTTCATCTTCCAGTCCTCCGAAATCTACGGCGGGATCAACGGCTTCTGGGACTA
>Ga0172363_10003348_pt1 | contig 13052 bp, 26 predicted proteins | sample LakKivs2_kivu2a2_FD_114541 | JGI IMG/M metagenome (GOLD analysis project Ga0172363, IMG submission 114541) | Sediment microbial communities from Lake Kivu, Rwanda - Sediment s2_kivu2a2 | ecosystem: Environmental > Aquatic > Freshwater > Lake > Sediment | place: Rwanda: Western Province, Lake... | reverse complement strand
TTGTTTCCAGGGAGAAACGCGAGAAATTGGGTCATGCTCATTTTGCAGGCGAACATGGAGCGCATGGTTCTCAAAATGACCCGCGCGGGCATGGATTTGATCCGACTGCCCAGGATCGCCATGCACGCATGGCAGCCTCGATTTCGGACTGCCAGGTGCTGCTGGTGGGAGGCATGGGTATGGGAGCCTACGAGAGCATGCAGCAAGCCAACATTATTCCCCTTGTAACCGACCTGGAAAACATCGACGAAGCTGTGCAGGCGTATTTGTCTGGCAGCCTGAAACATCATGGGGAGAGACTACACTAATACAAGGAGGTAAAAATGGCAAAAGTTGAGCTCTGGCATGGCATTCCCCGCCAGGATATTCCGTGGCTCCCGACGGTGGATGCTGATACTTGTATTGGATGTACATTGTGTTATACCACCTGCGGGCGTGGCGTGTACGAGATGCAGGATAACAAAGCAGTGCCGGTAAACGCCATGAGCTGCATGGTGGGCTGCAGCACTTGTGGAACGGTTTGCCCAGTGGAAGCTATCAGCTTCCCTGATCGCGACATGGTCTGGAAGCTAGAGCGCGAGCATAAGATTTTCAAGATCGTGCGCCAGGAAGCCAAGGAGAAAATGGCCAAGCAGGATGCGCTCAAGGCGCGGGCCGCGGCTGAAGACGAAGTGGCCAGGCTGACCACACGTGTGCGTGTGGAAGTTGCAGGTGAATTTGGCGAAAAGCGCTTCCTCGTCAAGCTGGAGGAACTGGTTGAAGACCAGCCATATGACATCGTCAATCTTCGTCTGGCAGTACCCACCGTTCAAGGCGCCTGGCAAATGACGCCATCCTTCATGTCCTTCGAGATTACTTCTACCCAGCAGGAAGATATACAGGACTTTATGCCCAAAGTGCGCACGTTAGTACGGGATAATGGTCTGGTGTGGGTGAGCGAAGCAAAAGTGTGATCGATTTAGGACCAGAAAACTAATGAGATGATGGCATACCTTACCATATGTACTGAGAGCAGTAGGTTGTCTATCGACCATGAAATATAAAATTGGCATAAAAATCGATATCAGCGGGCAGTTAAATCCTCCATCCCTCAGTGGTGTAACGATGATCAGGCTTATTGAGCAGGAAATTGAGTGATAGAAGGTGGAATAAGATGATAAAAAAGCGCACCCAGACAGAACTGGCTTACCATGTGACAGTAACCCGCCAGGATGATGCCCACGCCCGGGCAGAGACCCGCAGCCACACGCTTACCTTGAATATCCTGAAGGGATCCGGAGAAGCAGGATTCAACGCTGCGGAGACGCTGCTCTCTGCGCTGGGGGCCTGCTTGCTCACCAACGTCAATGCCATCTCGCAAAAGATGCGCTTGCAGCTTGACGCAGCCCGCATCGAGATTGATGGGATGCGGCTTGACGAGCCTCCCGCCCTTACCGAAATTCGCTACCGCATGATTTTAAGCAGCAATGAACCGCCCGAGAAGCTACAGGAGCTGGCCGACCTGTGCTTTAAATGGGGTACGGTTACCAACACGCTGGCTAACGGGCTGACCCCTCAAGGGATGCTCGTCATTGAAAATTCTACACATCAAGGAGCTTAGATGTTACCGGTTTCTTTACTGTTAAAAGGCCTTCTGGCTGCAATTATTGTTGGTTTTGTGACTGCCTCCATCCAATCCTGGGTGGACCGATTCTTCCTGGTGATCCTGCTGGTCAGCGTCGTCGGCCTGCCAATCCAGGATGCAGTAACGGTAAACCTGATCGTGGTCGCCCTGGCCGCATTAATGATGCTCCTGCGCCAAACGGAGGTGCTCACTTCGGTGCGACGGGATTGGGCGCTGGTGGTCATCCCTGCTGCGGTTGGCGCAATTTTGGGGTGCATCATCGGGCTGAACCTTTCGGCCAGGACTTTGATGATCATCTTGGGGATCTATGCCGTACTGGCTGGCTTACGGTTGGCTTTCATCCGCCCTTTGCCTGAAAAAGAAACCCTCGCTCACCCCGCCTGGTTGGCGCCGATTGCTTTCATGGCTTCAACCCTGACTGGTTTGCTCTCGGCAGGTTCCAAGGTCTTCCAGGTGCCTCTCATCAATATCTCACTCGGGCGCCATCCAAAACAGGCGTACGCTTTGGCGGCTCTAAGTATCACGGTTGCCGCTCCCCTGGCTCTGGCGACACAAATTGGAATGGGCGTGGCCCTTACCGGGCAGCAGCTATTGCTGGCACTTTATCTCTTCGTCGTGGTCGTGGCTGTAGCGCTGCTCGTTGAGCGCTTTTGGACGGCCAAGCTCAACCAGATCGTCACCTGGGTCATTGCACCCATCCTGGTATTGGTCGGTGTTCGCTTCCTGCTGATCGCACTACGGTAATGGTAATACTAGCAATCACTAAATCTTTGGTAATTAAATCTCTTGAGCATTATTGCGATTGTTCTCTGATTAAATTGGTAGATTGAAATGAAAACCCGAGTTGGTTGGTATTCTGTTTTGGTCAATATTTTTCTTTTTAGCCTCAACCTGCTGATGGCAGCTTACTCTGGCAGTCTGGCTTTGCGCGCTGAAACAGCCCATAATTTACTTGACCTGGCTGCCTCAATATCAGTATTGATTGGATTGGCGTTCTCACAACGTAAAAACCGCAAGTTTCCATATGGGCTTTACAAGCTAGAAAACATGGTGGCTGTTTTTATTGCTTTTGGTATGTTCTTTACTGGTTATGAAATCGCCAGAGAAGCTCTCTTAGCACCCAGCGTGCCGCTTAACATTCATCCAGTCATACTGGCAGGGGTAGTACTGGCCATTGCTGTCCCCTCAATATTCAGTAAATATGAATTACGGGTAGGCAAAGAGATCAACTCGCCCAGCCTGATCGCAGATGCAACTGAATTTCGCGCTCATATTCTATCTTCAGGAGTAGTCCTGGTCGGACTATCAGCGCAAATCATTGGCCTTCCATTGGATAGAATCGCCGCTCTGCTTATCGTTGTATGGATTGCTTACGTTGGTTGGCGGACACTATCCGATGGGATGCGTGTTTTATTGGACGCTTCATTGGACACCTCAACCCTGGAAACCATACGTGCAGCAGTAACATCCAATCCTGAAGTGGTGGAAATTAAATCGCTGACCGGACGCAATTCTGGGCGCTACTGCTTTATCGAGATGGAGATCATGTTGCGTATAACTGATCTAGAACTCGCCCACCAGGTAGCAACTCGTTTGGAAGAAACCATTCGTAATCAGGTGGCTAATGTCGATCGCGTCATCATCCACACCGAGCCGATGCGTAAAGAGATTTTACGCCTGGCTGTTCCACTGGCATCCAATGGGGGACAGCTTTCTCCAGATTTTGGGAAGGCTTCCCATTATGCCTTCTGTGAAATTCGAGCTAGCGATGGTGCCGTGCTCAAACAAGATATCGTGGCGGTGCCTGATATTCAAGAAACCAAAAGGCGTGGCCTGCACATAACCGAGTGGCTAAATTCCAAGAAGATAGACCTGTTGTTGCTCAACGAAGATTTGGCAGGAAAAGCACCCGAGTATGCCCTGCGGGAAGCGGGAGTTTTGATTCAACGCACTACTGCCAGCACTCTCGCTGAAGCTCTTGCGCAGGTGAATATTGTTGAAGACCATCAAACTAATCCACTTGTAAAAACAGCTAATGAAACAGCATGATGGCCTTAACTTGGAGTTTAGAATGATCAAAATTCGCTTGTATGGGGTGAGCTCTTGCCGCCGGTATATCAAGATGCGTTCAATAGTAACCAATGAGGCGAAGAGATTAGGGATTGAGATAAATATTGAAGAAATTGACGAGCTTGAAGCTCTATCCCAATTTAACCCACTTAGCCTGCCACGCCTGTATATCCAGGATAACCTGGTCGCTTCACAGAATCCACCCCAGCCGCGGGAGGTCGCCCTGGCATTAATGGAGATGGACCAACGGGATGACAGGCAAGCGCATCCCTGAGCCCGGAGAAGAATACACGAACGCAGGCATGAAATTCAATCCTGGCTTTTAGAGTTGAGCGATCATGATCATTGGTTGAACTCAGGAGAAGAACTACCAGGACAAAGGAATGTGTGACATGAATGTTACCAAGCCAACCGAGATTATTATCATACCCGCCCCAAGCTGCCGACGCAGCAAGCGGATTATGAGATACCTGGACGAAAAGGGTATCCCCTACCGTCGCGTTGACCTAGACTCACCCGAAGGCAATGAGCTGTCTCACCGTTTTGGTTTCCTCGCCTCACCCGGCATCCTGGTGAATGGAAAAAGCATCAATCCATTCGACCTGTTGATTCAGCCTGCATGTAAGGTGGACGAAACGATGGCACAAAAATTATTTTCATCTTCGGGTAAGTAAAATGTCCGGCAAAATTATCCAAACTCTGCGTGCTTCTCCCTTGGCAAGCAGCCTCAGTGAGGCTGAACTACGATTGGTGGCAAATTGCGGGCGTTTGATGAATTACAACCGGGGTGAGATCATCCTGGATGCGAACAGTTCAGATGAACGCATGTATATACTCCGTGAAGGACAGGTATCGCTTCACCTGACTGTCTGGACTGAGACCGGACGTTGTGGTGGAGAAGCCACCCGCGTATTGATCTCTCCCGGAGAAATCTTTGGCTGGGCGACCTGGATACGCCAGGATTTTCTCAGCTTGTCCGCTACATCAACCGGGCCAGTAACCCTGGCAGTGTTCGATTTCCTAAGGCTCGGGGATACCCAGTCTTTCATGAAGATCAGCCAGCGTACCCTCCAGCTTTTATACGGAACCTTACAGGAGCACGGGCTTTGCCCGCCGAACATCCAGGCCTGGTTGAAGTTGAAACGTCTTCTGTTGGAAGGAGAGATCGTATGAGCCTGGTTTGGGTTAAATCCGGGGTATGCAACCAGGAGAGCACCATTGAAGCCCGCCGTACTGACATGACCCACGTGACGGTCGAGCTCGTAACCACCTGCGAGCACATCCAGCAGCTATCTTCTGAGTTACAAATCCTCGATATCGCCCACGAGATGAGCTGCAACCTGCTGGATACCCAGGTATATCGTACAGCAGCTCGCTATGTCTGCCGTAATAGCTGCGTTGTTCCAGCTGCCATCCTCAAAGTGCTGGAAGTAGAAGCTAGCATTTTCCAACCAGGTGGAAGCCAAATCGAATTTATCGATGCAAACCATCCGAATCCATGAAAGGACAATTTTCGCATTGCAGCCTGGTCATTTACCAAGGTTACTGATGGATAAAGTCGGATCCTACCAGATCAATCTGAATCCCCTGCTATATCCGTCCATACAGGCGTCGCCATCAGGTAATCTGCTATCCCCGGAATTTATGTTAGTGTATCGCCTGGAAACAACCAAAATAGATTGTGTGGAGTGTTGAGACTATGCTCGATGAAAAGAATACGGTACAGAATCAAAAACAGTTTGTCTTAGCCATATCCCTAACCGCGGTGATCTTCGTCGGAGAACTGATTGGGGGCTTCTGGACAGGCAGCCTGGCTTTGTTATCCGATTCGGCGCACGTGTTTATGGATATATTCGCCCTCGGGTTGAGTTACCTGGCCATCCGAGCTTCTGCCTTGCCGGCCAACGACACGCACACCTACGGCTATCATCGCTTACAGGTACTGGCCGCGCTGGCAAATGGAATCACCCTTTTGTTGGTTGCGTTTGGTATCTTTCGCGAAGCCTGGGGCCGGTTATCAAATCCCGAGCCAATCTTAATCGGTCCCTTGCTCGTCATAGCTATCATTGGCCTGGTCGTTAACCTGATCGTAGCATACATTCTTCACCAGCATGATCACGAGGATTTGAATACCCGCTCTGCTTATTTACACGTTTTAGGCGATGCGTTGTCATCCGTAGGTGTGATCATCGTCGGTGTGTTGCTGATAACCGTGAATTGGCTGTGGCTGGATCCGCTGGTGAGCGTCTTGATTGGCATTTTAATTTTGCTTAGTTCTGGGCGCGTGCTGAGAGAATCTATCCATATCCTCGCCGAGGGCATGCCAAAAGGAATGACTGCCTCTTCCATCGCGGGCGTCATGCATTCTATCCCAGGCGTTGAAGAAATTCACGATCTTCACGTTTGGACCATCTCACCAGGGTACGTTGCCCTCAGTGCCCACATCACCCTGGCGGATACTGCGTTAAGCCAAACCACGGAGGTGATGAAAAATGTAAAAATCGCCCTGCAAGAGCAGTTTAATATCAGCCACACGACCATTCAACTCGAATGCGAAAACTGCGGGCAGGGCAAGATAACTGGAGCCGTCAAGGAAAGCTAATAGACCTGATACGCCGGTTCATAAGTATTGATAAAGGATTTATGTATGGAAAGCCCATTTGCATATAAACATGAAGTGAAAATTTTCAAAGCGCTGGCACAGCCGTCGCGCCTGCAGATCCTAAAAACCTTAAAACTTGGACCTAAATGCGTGTGCGAGCTCAGTGCTTTATTACATCATCGCCAACCATATATTTCTCAACAACTTATGGTTTTAAAGGCTGCAGGATTGGTTACTTTCATCAGTGATGGAGCGAAGAAATATTACCATCTAAACCCCACGAAGATAAACGAAACATGCCAGGTGCTGTTTCTTTTAGGTCAAGAGTAAAAGCATAATTGACTAAGTGATTCCATTATCACGCTTCAATAAATAAACCGGCACCAATTTGAACAGGCAGGTATTTTCCAGGATTCATGGTCATGAAGTGACATTAATCACAGTTGACTTTCGAACTATCAAAAGGTAGAATATATTCGATAAATTGAATGTTATATCAATCACGAAAGAGGAAACAATGCCCAAATATCTTGAACTCACGCTGGATAAATTCACCTTCAAAGTTGCCGACGACCGCTTCTACACACCAGCCGGCTTATGGGCGCTTCCGGAAGGCAATCGCATCCGCATTGGTCTGTCTGATTTCCAGCAGCAGCGCAGCGGTGATGTGGCCTTTGCCGAGATCAAGCCTGTGGGTACACAGCTGGCTTTTGACGAAGAAGTGGCAGTGATCGAGACCATCAAGGTGAACATCAGCCTTGGATCACCCGTTACAGGCAAGGTAGTCGAAGTCAATCCGGCCATGTCCGATGCACCCGAGGTCATCAACCAGGATCCATACGATACTGGATGGATGGCGATCATTGAAACCGATCATTGGGAGGCGGATAAAGCACGCTTGATTAACCCTCAAACCTACTTCGACCACATGAAATCGTTGGCAGAAGAGGAGCTGAACCAGTAATGAGTGATCCTAAATCGCCTCGTAAAATCGCCATCGTGCCCTGCAGCGGGATCGGCAAGACCTACGGCTCGGTGAGCCGGGAAGCGGCCTACGACGTCACCGGAGAGCTAAGACCGGAAGATACCCGGCTGGTTTCACTGGCTATGCTCGTTTTGGGCGATGAGGATGCCAGGGCAACTCTAGCTGAAGCCCCGGCTGTGACCATCGATGGCTGCAAGTTAGCCTGTGCCACCAAAATGGTGCGGGAGAGCGGCGGAACTGTCGCCCAGGATTATGCCGTGCTGGATGTTTACCGGCGTTATAAGCAATTCAAGCCGCAGGGTATTGCGGAGCTCAACGAAGGTGGTAAGCAGCTCGCCCATGCACTGGCAGAGGAAATCGCCACGGTGGTTGATCACAGCCTCAGCCAAGGAGATAAGAATGGTTGATCTTCCCAAGAAAAAAGTTGGCATCGTCGCCTGCTCGGGTGAAGAGCTGCCTGAGGGGACGGTTACCCGCCTGGCAGCTTTGAAGGTATTGGAACAGCTTCGCCCGGCCGATACGGTCACCATCTGCCTGCCGCTGTTTCTCGCCGGTGGCGAGGGCGACCGGGCATTCGCCCGCTTTTACCCGACCATCGCCGTCGATGGCTGTGACCTGCGCTGTGCTGCAAGGGGCACTGAGATGTATTCCGGGAAGCCCGCTGCCAGCCTGGTGGTCAGCCAGCTGGTCCAACAGCACGGCTTGCAAAAACCGCATGGTCTGCGCCGCCTGGACCAGGCTGGAATCCAAGCGGTGGACATACTCGCCGATGAGATCGCTAACCAGGTGGATCAGATTTTGGGTGTGAAATGGGACCATCGAAGAGGTGAATTTGAACCGCCGATCGTCTCAGACGAAAGATCTACACCATCGGTAGAGGAAAGTGTCCAGGCTACCTGCGCCTGCGGCTCAGGCATCCCCATCCAAAAAGTGATGATCAACGGCCAGGAGATCACCCTGATCGCTCTGCCAACCATTCTTCAGCAATTTAAGGAAGCTGGTAAAACCCCTGGACCTGAAACTGCCCAAGAGCTACTGGAGCTGATTAAAATCTATAACCCAGTGCCGGCTGATGATGAACCGGTTTATCTGGAGACATTAACCCTGGAATATTCTGCATATTTCGCAGAGGAGCCAGCAAGATGAGCCAGACAGCCACCTATCACACCGATGTATCCTGGAAGGGTGAGCACTGGGGGCATATCCAATTTGGTAATGGGCCGGATATGGATTTCTCAGCCCCGCCGGATGCCCAGGGACACCCAGGGGTGTTGACCCCAGAAGATGCGTTTGTGGCTGCGGCCAACACCTGCATCATGATGATGTTCATCTGGGCCAGCGAACGCTTCAAGCTGAACCTGATCTCGTACGATTGCCATGCAGACGGCACCAAGCTGATCGAGCTGGACCGCACAGAAATCTTCACCCACCTGCGCTTTACCCCCATCATACGGATATCATCGGGGGGTGAATCCCCTAAGGCAGTTGAAACCCGCACGCGGCGCGCCCTGCAGGCAGCCCAAAAATACAGCCTGGTGGCCAATTCGGTGAAATCCGAGATCGTCATCGAGCCGAAAATTGAGATCGTTCCATGAAGCCAGTGATCAATCCGCGCAAATGCCCCATGCAAGAGAAGATATGCAAGGCAATCCCAGCTTGCCCGCGCGGCGCAATTATCTATACCGAGGATAAAAAAGCTCCCCTGGGAGGCTTGATCACCATCGATTATGAAAAATGTGATGAGTGCGGTATATGCGTCACCGAATGTTGCGGTGCTGCAATTGACCTGGTTTGATCACTTTAGAAAAGGAGAAATAGATGCTCACAATTAAAGTTCTTGGTTCTGGATGTGAAAATTGTAAAAAAGTGGAAGCCATTACCCGCAAAGCCCTCGGTATGTTTGGGATGGATGCCGAGGTCATCAAAGTCACCGACTGGGCTGAGATCAAAAAATATCCCATCCTTGGCACTCCAGGCCTGGTCATTAACGAGAAAGTGGTTTGTGCTGGGCGTATCCCCTCTGAAGCCGAGGTGACCACCTGGCTGGCCAACGCCATGTCATGATAAGACCTGTATCGTCGTGTGGTTTGCATGACTTCCAACTATCGCGAATATTATCTACATCTTGAAGAAGGCCTGGCCCAGCTGGGGCAGGAGATGCCAGGGCCATTGAGCGGATTTGCCCGCTTGCATAGAAAGGCCATGGAAGATGGCACCCTGGCGCGGAAAGTCAAGGAAATGATGGCTCTGGCAATCAGCATCGTGGTGGGCTGTGAAGGTTGCATCGTATACCATCTGCATGATGCCATTGAAGCCGGTGCCACGAGAGCTGAGCTTTTGGAAGCAGTCGGCGTAGGCCTGCTCATGGGTGGCGGGCCAGGGTCAATCTACGCAGCCCATGCCTTGGAGGCCATAACCCAATTCTTGCCTGACGAGTGAGCGAGAACAGTATTCGCTGAGTGAGGAAATGCCTCATGCCGGATAAAGCTGAACAAACCCGCTTTGGCTGGGTGACCCTGGAAGCACAGGAGATCATCGAGCTGAAACAGGCGATGATGGATCGGGACGTCCATGATGTGGTGGACTTCTTCTATCGTGTGGTCGTCCCCCGGGCGCGAGAATCGGCTGAAAAACGGGGTATTTCACTGGAAATGAGCGAGGAGAGCCATGCGGGTCTACCTGGATAATGCGGCCACAAGCTGGCCCAAACCCGAAGCAGTCTACCTGGCAGTGGATCAATTCATGCGCCAGGTGGGTGCCACCCCCGGCCGGGGTGGTTACCAGCAAGAAGAAGAGGCGCAACAGATCGCCGATGAAACCCGTTCAGCCCTCGCCCGGCTTTTCAATGCACCAGATCCACAGGGGGTCGTCTTCACCCTCAACGCCACGTATGCCCTCAACATGGCATTGAAAGGGCTGCTGCAGCCCGGCGACCATGTGATTACCTCTTCGATTGAGCATAATGCTATGTGGCGCCCGCTGAAAGCACTGGAGTAGCGCGGCGTGCAGATTACCACAGTGCCATGCGATACGGATGGTATGCTCGATCCACGAGACGTCGAAAACGCGCTAAGTCCAGACACCAGGCTGATCGCCATGCTGCACGCCTCCAACGTGCTGGGGACGATTCTACCGATCGCCGAGGTTGGTAAGATTGCCCACGATCATGGGATTCCCCTTTTGGTGGATGCCGCTCAAACAGCTGGTCACCTTCCGATCGATATGCACGCCATGGGGATTAGCCTGCTGGCGTTCGCCGGTCACAAGGGCACCTACGGACCGCATGGAACCGGCGGACTTGTGGTGGCTCCTGGACTTCATTTAGAGACCTGGGTCGAAGGGGGCACCGGTTTCCCATCACGACCTGAAACGATGCCAGACGACTTACCCATCCGCTTGGAAGCCGGCACGCAAAACGCGGCCGGGATCGCCGGCTTGCTAGCCGGTGTGAATTTCGTGCTTGAGACAGGTATCGAAAAAATCCATGCTCATGAAATGGCCCTCGCCGGTAAGTTAATCGAGCAGCTCGATGCAATTCATGGTCTTGAAATCTTAGGCCCCAAGCAGATGGAGCAGCGTGTCGCAGTCGTTTCGTTTACCATCGAGGGCTATGTACCAGATCAAATCTCCTCGGTGCTCGACAAGGTATTCGGAATCGCCACCAGGGCTGGCTTACATTGCGCTCCGCAAGCGCACAATATCGCCGGTACGATCGAAAATGGTGCCTTGCGTCTCAGCCCAGGTTACTTTACAACAGCAGATGAGATTGATTATGCCGTCGAATCCCTGCAAAGCGTCCTCTAGGTGATCAGATGGCCAGACTACGCATCGATAAAACCCTGATCATCCTCAATGAGGACGAATTGCGCCAGGTCATGCGCCTGGCAAAAGTGGGAGATGTGGATGCGATTTATACCTTCGTACGCGAAGTGATCACCAAGAGGATGGAAGAAGCGCTGCGCAAGCGCTGTGGATGAAGGGGAAGTTGATATGGCTAAAGTCAACGTAACGCTGGATGATCAGCAGCAGGCAGAGCTGAAAATGATCCTGGTCGATGAAGATGGAGAAGCAGCACTACACTTTCTCAAGGAGGTGATCTTGAAGCAGATCGAGGCTGCACTGCGGATGGGATTGCGTAGTCACCTGGAAAAAGGTGCAATGTGAAAATTAAGAGATGATATCCGGGGTGATCGTCAACGGTGATTTAATGACGGAAGGCTATATCCTTCGTGATGGGGATGAGGTTAAGCTAATGGCTGTATTCAATCGAGAGTGAAGGTTAGCGTTGCATAAAAACATCCTGAAGGATAACTATGCTCGACGTCAAGATACTCAGCTATAAAACTCCTCAACGATATGCTGTCCGGCAGGCCTTGATGGCTGCTCGCAACGAGCTTCGAAAAACCCATCCCGATTTTGACATATCGATTTCGGAGATCAAAACCCTCGAAGAAATTGAGAAATTTACTCCAGTTCTCGTATGTCCTACCCTGGTGATCAATGATCAGGTATTTCGTAATGGTTGGTTTCCTAAAAAAGAAGAGATTATTGGGTGGTTCATGCAATTTATGGATGAAGATCATCGTAGCAATCAAGACTGAGCCGGGATAATTGTGGAGCATTAACATTTCGAGGCGAGAATAGGCAGGATTCCCATTGGAGACAGCTTTGTACCTTGAATCGATCCAGCTTACCAAGATACTGCCCTGCCTGGCAGAACCGGGAAAAATCATCGTGATTGGAAATCCCTCGCGCAAGCTGGATGAGGTCTTGCCATACCTGGCTACCTTGCCGAATGTGATTACTTACAACCCGGATGCCTGCACCTTGACCTTGCGTCGGCAGCCTGGTTTCATCTCTCTTTATAGTGAAAAGGCGTATATCACCAAGGTGAAAGACACGGAAGAGGGGTTGGAATTATTCCAAGCCTTGGTGGAAACGATCAATGCCACCTGGGATCACCGGGAAGAATTGGTGGCGATGACTGCGAAAAAGCATGCCCCACGTCCTCTTGACATCTGGACTTTGCTTCCTCAATCGAACTGCAAGGAATTCGGCGAGGCGACCTGCATGGCTTTTGCCTGTAAATTACTCCTGCAAGAAAGAGAGTTGGTGGAATGCCTGCCGTTGCAAAGCGATGCGGCTTTTAGTGACCGACGCGCTACTCTGGAGGCGATGCTGTAAGGGAATGATTAGTAAAGGTTTAGCTGAATAGCAATATCCACCAGCCAATAAATTGACTAAGCGATAATGGATCAACACCGTTGTAGACAGTCATGCGCAATTGACGATTTCTGTCACTAATGTCTTCAATAAATCGGTATATAATTCAATGTATGTTGAACTATTTGCCCGAACCCGGCTCACCTTCAGTTGATCTGCGCCGTTTAGCAATTTGGCTGAAAGTGTTAGCTGAGCCAAACCGTTTATTGATCTTCCATTACCTGATGGAAGGGGTGCAATGCAACTGCGAGATCGGCAGTGTCTTGAAAATGGCACCCAACTTGATTTCCCATCATTTACGGGTGCTGCGCGAGGCAGCCTTGATTAATATTGAACACGACGCTTACGATGCCCGCTGGATCTATTATTCGATCAACCAGCAAGCCTTAGCGGAGCTCAATCAGATGTGGGGATCATTTTTTGACCCTCAACGGATAAAACCCCGTCGCCTGACTTGCGGTCCTCAAGGCATGGTGAGCCAATCGGAAACAATAAAATATGGTGAAGCATAAAGTACTCTTCCTTTGCACCGGTAATTCCTGCCGCTC
>Ga0172363_10003347_pt1 | contig 13052 bp, 16 predicted proteins | sample LakKivs2_kivu2a2_FD_114541 | JGI IMG/M metagenome (GOLD analysis project Ga0172363, IMG submission 114541) | Sediment microbial communities from Lake Kivu, Rwanda - Sediment s2_kivu2a2 | ecosystem: Environmental > Aquatic > Freshwater > Lake > Sediment | place: Rwanda: Western Province, Lake... | reverse complement strand
ACAAGTTTTTTTATCCTCTCTTTTTCCTTGTTCATAGGCGATGGTTTCCATCCATCTGCGGGCTCAAAATAGAAATCAGTGATTGCTCCGATGCGTTGATCTTTTGGTTTGAAAACAACTTTTAGTGGCATTCCAAATTCTACATCCCATGGGTTTATCCCGTGTAGTTCATTTGCGATAGCAACCTTGCTATTTCCGATAATTGCGTAGACTAAAACAATCGGGAGTCGTTTTAGAGAGGATCGTCCACTCCAGCCAGCTATAGTCCAGGTATGAACCTTTGCAGTAAGCGGCATTTCAACCCATTCAGTTTTTTGAAGGTTACAGTTAAGGTTCCAGCAGTGCGTACGAACTGGCACCCAAGTATCACCACATTTGGGGCAGCGGGTCCCCAAGATTTTTCCTTCAAGAAGACCGATGAAGAATTTGCTGTTCCGCCCATGCCTGATCGTGTATAGTTGATCGTAGTGAAGGAACTGGTTCATAACTGTTCTATCTTCTGAAACTTCATGACCAACAAAGACGAGACCTGTTTCTTTAACGTCTGCTGGTCTGTAACTCTTTTTTTCTGTGAACTTCGGTTCATCTGCAAATTTTTTCTTATTATTTTTCATGACAACCACCTGATCCATTATTTAATGCCTCCTCAAAATAAAGTTGGATATACTAGTTCCAGTGCCGGCATGACTGTTTACGATACCACACTGGGCATCCGGCACCTCGTTTTTTTTACTCAAGTGTTTCTTCGGAATCAAACCAGATAACTGGTAAAAACACTCTATCGTACTCATCAACCCTGTAGCACCAACCGGATGGCCATAACCAATAAGTCCACCACCAGGATTCATAGGTATCTCGCCATGTAAATGTGTTTGCTCATCGCGGATAAACTGTGCTATATTACTAGTGTCAGCAAGTCCTAATGCTTTGTAGATCTGTGCTTCAGAGGTTGAAAAAGCATCATGTATTTCACCGAAATCAATTTCTTTCAATGGGTCTTGTATGCCCGCCATTTTGTAGGCTTGCTCTGCTGAGTTTCTGCATGCGCCAAACTCAGTCATCTCAGGATAACCAGGGCCGTAACGTTCAGACCAACCGGGGTTGTTCAACCTATCTCCTGCTCTAATTGTGCAACTTGAAAGCCCCATACCATCAATGGTGGCATAACCATCAGGATTAACCTTTTTCGCATAATCTTCGGAGCATACTAAAACAAAAGCAACACCACGTGTCATCATGCAGCAATCATATTTTTTAATTGGATAAGAAATCAGCTTGGAATTCATTACGTCATCAACTGTGATGTATCTGTGTTCGTTTCTATACCATTGAGCCTTTGGGTTGTCCATCGCGTTATTCTTGTTTTTTACAGCAATTTTGGCGACATCTTCCTCAGTAACTTTGTTGTCTTTCATCCATTTGTTAGCCATTGCAGCGTAATAAATAGGGTAGATGCCACCAACCATCAACTCATAACGAGTGTCAGATGCCATGGCGATAAACTCACTACCCTGCGATTGTGAGACTGAGTCCATTGTCTCCCAACCAACAACGCCAACAACATCGTGATGCCCTGACATAACAGCAAGTGCTGCTGCGTACAAAGCAGACCCGCCTGTGTTTCCCCCATTTTCAACACGGTAATGTGGCAAGCCGACGAGGCCAAGATGGTCATGAATGATCCACTCAGAAGATAATTGATGACCGAAATGCACGGAGAAATGTGAGTATATCATAAGATCTAGGTCGCGTAGAGAGAAATTTGGGATATCTTTTTGTGTTTCTTTTATGCATTCAGCTGCTCCATCTTCTATAGTTTCAAAACCAGTAGCCCCATAATCAAAAGGAGTTGTCGCTCCACCAACAATACAAACTTTTCTTGTCATGTCTAACCTCTCTTCGTCAAGAGACGAAAAATTATTTTTAATCCCCGTCTCACTAAAGATAAGTAATATAAAATCGGTTGAAAAATGTTTTCGTTTTTTGCCGTATTAATTTGTTATTTTCCGATTACCATTCCTGCTGGATCTATTTGTTTTAGTATTTTTAATTCACTGTTTGTGGGTGGCCTGGTGGTAGTAATTTTTTCTGGTATAATAATTTCAAATCCGCTGTTTTCTTTGATTTGATCAATTGTAACTCCAGGGTGAATTGATAGCAGTTTCATTCTTTTTGTTTCGTCATCGAAACCGTAGACGCCAAGCTGCGTTATAACTCGATATGGCCCACTGCCTTTTGGTAGACCAGTTTTTTCTCTTGAGTCAAAACCATCTAGGTATCCTGGTGTTGTCAGAAAATCAACCTTTTCTACAAACCGGTATTTGTCCTGTCTCATAATTATGATTGTTTTGTTGCATAGTGTTCCTACGTCGTTTGCGCCACCGCTACCTGGCAGTCTAGCTTTTGGTCTGTCGTATGGTCCTATCACTGTCGTGTTGATGTTTCCGTGTTTATCTATCTGTGCTGCTCCAAGAAAACCGTAGTCAATGTATCCTGCTTGTGCCATCGACATTGAGTCGTGCATACTTGATGCTGCTACTGCCATGTGAAACGTCCGTGAGTCTCCGACAGAGATTGGTAGCACTGGCATCTCAGGTCCTATGCCGCCTGCTTCAAAAAACAAGAGCAGGTTTGGGGCGTGTGTTCGCTGTGCTAGCATCGCAGCAATCATTGGCAAGCCTGTGCCGACGAAAACAGATTTTTTATCTTCAAGCATATGAGATGCTACACATGCAAGCATCTCTGTTGATGAGTAGGGTTCTGATGTTTTCCCGTTTTTTTTCTGTATCCATGGTGCGCTCATCGGTTCTTCTAGTTTCTCTATTTTTTTAAGTAACTCTAGTTTTTTTAGTCCGCCAACAAGTTTTAGGTATTCATTGAAATCTTTTACACTAAACACATATTTTTTTAGATATTCCTCTACTCCATCATCTGTTTTTGATAATGACAGCCATTCTCCGATGTGTTCTTCATCAAAGAAATACTCGTATGGCATCTGACAGGGGTGAGCACCAAAAGGTACTTCGATGACTGCGTTGACTAAGTAAAACGGTATGATTGTTTTATGTGGTTCGCTTCTTATTTTTTTGTTGTCAATGATTTTTTCAGTTGTTATAATAACACGTCTTGCTGCGCGTGAAAGTTCAAAATCTTCTACGGTTATACCATCTATTTGTGCGTTGCCATATTTGTCGCATCGTGGAACATGTAAAACTGCGGCATCAGGGTAACAGGCAGGCAATAGGCATACATTTTTACCACTGAAAGGGTCTTGCATAGTTCTGGCGGAGCTGTGTCTAAATGTGTCTGTACCAAGCATAACCCGTGTTGGAATGAATGGTAATCCCATCATTGCTGCGAGGAAACGCCATTGGTAACCAGCGTTACTTATTTCTCCAGTAATTTTGCATTTTCCTGTTTCAACAGCTCTGCGGGATGCTGGGGATAAGCCACGTAACTCGTGACCAAAAGAATAGGCCACCTCGACCTTGTTTACACATCCTGATCCAACTAGTAGATCAAGATCATGGACGGCTGTTTTACCGGCCATTGTTAGATCATGTTTTTTCTGTCTTATCATTTCATAAACAATTGACATCGAGACGCGGACATGTCCAAACCCGCCCATGGCAATGAAGCTTCCGTCTTTGATAAATTTTGAAACAGCGTCTTTTGCAGTCATTGTTTTATCTTCTAGATTTCTTGGTTTGTTGTTTAAGATCCATTGGCGGTTGTCATCTGGGTCATGCCATCCAATAAGTTCTCCGCTTCCTCTTTCGTTTTGATTCATAATTATTTCACAGCCTGTTTTTTTTCTCCCCCCTCTTTTAGTGAAACGATTTGCTGTTCAAAAAAGCTTCGAAAAAACTTTTTTTTGCATTAAAGCAAACTCTAAAATAGTATCACCTTTTTACTTTATTCTACTTTAACGGGGGTTTAGAAAGCAATGAAAAAGGTATTTGAGGAAGGAAACATAAAAATAACAATTGATTATGACAAATGTATAGGTGCTAGTGAGTGTGTTACTGCTTGTCCTGTTAATATATTTGAGCTTGAAAACGGAAAAGCAGTTGCAAAAAATTTGAGTGAATGCATAGAGTGTTGTGCTTGTGTTAACGCTTGCCCTAAGGGGGCTATAGAGCACAGTTCTTGTTAGATATTTAGTTGTTTTACGGGGAGGCTAGATATTCGAAATCTTTAAATAGTATTTTGTAATACGTGTTAAATTGTAATGATTACAATTTAGAAATAAATACAAGATAATGGTGGATAGTTTGGAAAGATACGTGGAAATCCTAAAAAACAACAATCTCAAAGTAACACATCAGAGATTAGCCGTATTAAAATATCTAGATTCTAACAGAAAACATCCAACTGCAGAAATGATATATTCCGAACTAAAGAAAAATAATCCTGCACTTTCAAAGACAACCATATACAATGCACTGGAAACCTTACAGGAACACGGTTTAGTACAAAATTTAACCATATCCGGTTCAGAACAAAGATACGACTTCAAAGATGACATGCACCATCACTTCCTATGCAAAAATTGTGGGGAAATAATAGATATAAAAATTACTTGTCCAAACTTGGATAAAATGCTAGAACAGGGACATAAAGTCGAGGAAGTCCACGGGTATTTCATAGGCATATGCAAGAAATGTTTAAAGAAAAAAGGTGCGAAAAGATGAATCCAAAAACACTCCATAAAATCTCATATGGTCTCTATGTGATTTGCTCAAAGGATGGAGATAAAATAAATGGGCAAATTGCAAATGCAATATTCCAAGTAACATCAGAACCACAAACAATTGCTGTCAGTATTAACAAAAAAAATCTTACACACGATTTCATTGAAAAAAGCAAGGTGTTTACTGTGTCTGTTCTATGCAAAAATACGCCAATGAGTTTCATTGGAACATTCGGTTTCAGATCTGGGAGAGAGATAGATAAATTCAAAGGCGTAAAATACAAACTGGGAAAACTAGAAACACCAATCGTACTTGATAACGCACTTGCTTATTTCGAGGCTAAACAAATTGATAAAATTGATGTTGGTACCCATACTATATTTGTAGGTAGAGTTGAAGATGGAGAAATAATCTCGGAAGACAGCCCCATGACCTATGAATACTATCATGAGGTCAAGGGCGGTTTTTCACCAAAAACCGCACCTACATATAGTGCTGAGATGGATAAAAAATTTCAAGATAAAAAGGAGGAAAATAAAATGAAAAAATATGTTTGTAAAGTATGTGGATATGTTTATGATCCAAGCAAAGGCGACCCTGATAGTGGAATAGAACCCGGAACAAATTTTGAGGATTTGCCTGACGATTGGGTATGTCCAGTATGTGGAGCTGGCAAAGATCAATTCGAAGAGGAATAAACAATTGATTTAAAAAATGAAGAAATAAATTATGATATTTTGGAGGTAAATGAAATGTTAAAGTCAATAATTGAAAAAGCAATAAATAAGCAGATAAACGCAGAACTTTGGAGCGCATATCTATACCTATCTATGTCAGCATATTTTCAGTCAATAAACCTGAAAGGTTTTGCTAATTGGATGTGGGTACAAGCCAGAGAAGAGGTGACACATGCGATGAGGCTGTATCATCATGTTGTAGATCGTAGTGGAAGAGTAATTTTAACAGCGATTGATAAAGTGCCGACAGAATGGAAATCACCACTTGATGCTTTTGAAGATACATACAAGCATGAGGTGAAAGTAACTAGTCTAATCAATGACATTGCCGATCTTGCGATGAAAGAAAAAGATCACACAACCATCAACATGTTGCAATGGTTTATTAACGAACAGGTTGAGGAAGAAGCTACTGCAGATGAAATTCGCCAGAGACTAAAGATGGTAGGCAAAGATAGCAGCGCTTTGTTTATGATTGACCAGGAGCTGGGAGCAAGAATCTTCACTCCGCCGGCTGATTTAACGATGTATGCTCAGGGTACAACTGCGCCATAAACCTGGTGGTAAAAAATGATTGGAAAGATACCTCAAGATGTATTTGATGCGATTGTTGAAACAATGCCGATTGAGTTCTCGGTTCTTGATAAAGATGATAAAGTACTTGCTTGGAACAAGCATGAAACAAGAATATTCAAAAGACCAGTTGGCGTGGTAGGTAGAGATGTAAGAAAATGTCATCCCGAAAAAAGCCTAGCAAAAGTTGAAAAAATAATTTCTGAAATGAAAGCAGGCAAACGTGATGCGGCAGAATTTTGGATTGATCTGTCTATTGGACCAAATGGTGAAAAGCACAAAGTGCTGATTAGATACTTTGCTTTAAGAGATAAAAATGGCAAATACCTTGGTTGTCTTGAGGTGTCTCAAGATATCCATGATATTCAAAAAATAAATGGAGAAAAAAGACTACTTGATTAAAACGAGAAGTGAGAAAATATGGATTTAAGTATGTTTGATTTGGATGAGCTTCTATTAAGTTCAATTAAAAGTGAAATAGATAGCAATAAAATCTATAATAAAATGGCTAAAAAAACAAAGAACGGTTTACTTAAAGACAGGTTGAAATTCTTGGCTAATGAGGAATTGAAGCATCAGTTATTCATTGAGGATATATACAAGAACCATTTTCCTGACAAAAAAATTATTTTGCCAAGAGAAACGTCGGTGCCATTTCCAGAGATAATAGTAACTGAGGAAACAACGATGAGTAAGCTCCTTGGTAGTGCCATGGGAGCTGAAAGATTTGCTAATGAATTTTATAAGAAACTTGCTGAAGAGTTTGAGAAGGGCAGTAAAATCAATAACACTCTACTCTATTTTGCTGACATGGAAATGGGTCACTACAAGATACTTGAATCGGAAAAGGAGAGTATAGAGCGTTTTGAGGAAGCCGATGTTTATTGGCCTATGGTTCATGTAGGCCCTTAAAATATTTTGGAGGAAAAAATATGAAAAGTTTGAAAGGAACACAAACCGAAAAAAATTTGCTCGCTGCTTTTGCAGGCGAGTCACAGGCTAGAAATAGGTACACGTTTTTTGCGTCGCAGGCAAGAAAAGAAGGATACGAGCAGATTGCAAATATATTCCAGGAGACAGCTGATAATGAAAAAGAGCATGCCAAGGTTTTCTTCAAGCATCTCCAGGGTGGCGATGTGGAGATTGTTGCAACCTATCCTGCAGGTATAATTGGAACTACCGAGCAGAATCTTTTGTCTGCCGCGGAGGGCGAAAAAATGGAGTGGGGAACACTTTATCCTGATGCTGCATCGACAGCTGAAAAAGAGGGTTTTGCTGATGTTGCATTGAGTTTCAAAAACATCGCGAAGGTTGAGGCGTATCACGAAAAAAGATATAGGAAACTTCTTGAGAACGTGAAAAATAAAAAGGTGTTCAAAAAAGACAAAGTCATTAAATGGAAGTGCTCAAACTGCGGTTACGTTCATGAAGGGACTGAGGCACCTAATGTTTGTCCTGCCTGTAAGCACCCACAAAGCTACTATGAAGTATGGGTTGAAAACTATTAAAAAAATATTGAAGGTAGAAAATTATGACGAAATTAAGAGAGATATACAAATGTAATGTATGTGGAAATATTGTTGAAGTGCTTCATACTGGTGTCGGGCAGCTTGTTTGCTGCGGGGAACCGATGCAACTTATGGAAGAAAAAACCCAGGATTCCACTGTTGAAAAACATGTCCCGTACGTGGAAAAAACCAAGAACGGAATGCTAGTCAAAGTCGGGCAAAACCAGGCGCACCCGATGGAAGAAAAACACTACATAGAGTGGATTCAGGTGATAACTGATAGCGCGTCATACCGCAAGTTCTTGAAACCAGGCGATAAACCGCAAGCAGAGTTTCCTGTTAAAGACGGCAAGTTTCAGGCCAGGGAATACTGTAATATTCATGGACTGTGGAAGAACTAGTGCATTTGTTTGCAGGTCTCTCTGGTCTTTGTTTATCTCTCATAAACTCATCGTTAGAAGGAGTTAGAAAATGGGAATATTGGAGTTGAGAAATGTAGGTCTAACAATTGATGGAAAACGCATTATTCATGATATCAATATGGATGTATGGGAGGGTCATGTCCATGCGATTGTTGGACCAAACGGTGCAGGAAAATCAACTCTCGCTTCTACAATTATGGGCTTGGAAGGTTACAGAAATCTAGAGGGAAATATTTTCTTTAAAGGCGAAGATATTACTAATCTAAAGATAGATGAACGCGCAAGAAAAGGAATAACTTTCGGATGGCAAGAACCTGCTAGATATGAGGGGTTACTTGTTAAAGATTTTATTTCTGCTGGATCAAAAAACAAAAATGAGAAATATATTTTTGATGCTTTATCACAAGTTGGGCTGGACCCAGAGGATTATCTTAATCGTGCTGTTGATAAAACTTTGAGTGGTGGTGAAAGAAAAAAGGTTGAGCTTGCCTCGATTATTGCGATGGACCCAAGTCTTATAATGCTTGATGAGCCTGACTCAGGTATTGATGTTGAGACTCTTGAAAAAATGTTTGAGGTTATCAGGCAGTTAAAAAACAAGGGTACGACAATTATTTTTATAACTCATAGTTTGGCTGTTCTCAGACAGGCCGATCATGCTTTTTTGATGTGTTGTGGCGAAATAATTGAAAAAGGGTTGGCTAAGAAAATTATTCCTTATTTTGAGAATAAATGCATTCCTTGTCCGCATAAAAATGTGCCTGACAAAAAGGTGTGATGTCGATGGTTGACGAACAGTTGGTTAAACAGCTTTCGAAGGCAAGCGATATTGAGACGAACATTGTAAATAACCCACATATTGCGCATTTATTTATTCATCACCACAAGGTGATAGGTGCTCATCTCATCCCGGGGTTGAAGGTTGATGTTAAGGAAATGACTGATGGGATAAAAGTGTCTATGGTTGTTGAAAAAGGTTCAGTTATTGAAAAACCGGTTCACCTGTGTTTTGGTATGTTTCCTGAGAAGGGTATCCAGAAAATTATAATGAGTGTTAATATTGAGGATGGTGCGAGCATTTCTATTTTGGCGCATTGTACGTTTCCTAATGCAGTTGATGTACAGCATATAATGGATGCTCAAATCAATGTTGGGAAAAACGCTCGTTATTCGTACTTTGAAAGACATATACATGGTGATTTGGGTGGTGTTAAGGTTTACCCTACTGCTGTAATAAATTTGGATGAAGGAGCGCAGTTTAAAACGGAGTTTGAGCTTTTGAAAGGTTGTGTTGGTCTGATAGATATGAACTATGAGACAAACTGTAAAGCAAGGAGTATTGCTGAGATGAATGCTCGGATAAATGGTAGAGGCGATGACGTCATTGCAATTCGGGAAACTGGGAATTTGTTGGGTGAATACTCCCGAGGTGTTCTAACTTCCAGAGTTGCATTACGTGATAATGCCAAGGCGGATGTATATAATAAAATAAAGGCCACTGCAGCGTATGCGCGCGGGCATGTTGATTGTAAAGAAATCATTCAGGATAATGGTGTTGCAAAGGCAACGCCGATTGTTGAGGTGAATAACCCGAAAGCTCATGTCACTCATGAGGCATCTATCGGTAGCGTGGATTCCAAACAACTGCAGACGCTTATGTCTCGGGGTTTGTCAGAGGATGATGCTGTTGAGCTTATTATACAGGGGCTGCTGAGTTAAAAAGATAAAGTTGTTTTAAGATAAGCTGATTACATGGTTGTGATAGAAATAAAATTTGTAAAGGATTGGCCTGAGGAAGATATAGTTAGTCTTTACAAGGCAGGTGGTTGGTGGAAAGAATCTTACCGCTCGTCTGGTGTGAAACCTTTGATGGAGGGTAGTTTTGCTTTTGCTGTAGCAGTTGACAAGAAATCAGGAAAAGCTTTGGGTATGGGGCGTTTGATTTCTGACGGTGTTTCTGATGCATATATCCAGGATCTCGTTGTTTTATCAGAGTATCGTAAACAGGGTGTTGGCAAGCAGATTGTTGAGGCGTTGTTGGATAAATGTTTGTCCGCAGGTCTTCTTTGGGTTGGTTTGATAGCAGAGCCAGGGCAGGATAAATTCTATGACGCTCTGGGTTTTAAACCAATGGGGAATCATGTGCCGATGAAGTATAGGATGGAGGAATAAGATTTTGCTTTCTGTTGATGATTTTAAACCTGTTTCTCTCGGGGATAAACATCTTTTTGATGAGCATTACAAAAAATATCCTCCGCTGCATAGTGATAATCTTTTCACAACTATGATAAGCTGGATGGAGTACAGCAACTACCATTATGCTTTCGTGGATGACAGTCTTTTTATTATGACATGCGTGGAGAACAAGATGCAGTTTAGACCACCATCTGGTAAATACGACAAAAATGTTTTCCAGCAGATGCTTCAGCTTGCAGCAAAAGAGGGTGGTGACCCACCACTTGCTCTTATTGATGTACGAGCAAAAAAATGGTTGGAGGAGAACTACCCAAGGATGAAGTTTAAGCCGCATAGAGATTATTTTGAGTACGTTTATCTTGCGTCTGATCTTGCGGGGTTGCAGGGCACTAAATATGCTAAAATTCGTAATCGTCTAAATAAATTCAGGAAAAACTACGCTTATAAAACCGAGATGCTTTCTGAGGGAAATATTGGCGAGGTCAGAGAGTTTCTCAAGAGGTGGTGTCTCTGGAAAGATTGCGATTCAGATCCTATTCTTGAAAATGAAAAGAAGGCTATATTCTATTCGATGTCTCACTTCTTTGAGTTGGGTTTGTCTGGCATTGCTATACGTGTCAACGACAAAATGGAGGCAGTTGCTGTGTTTGAGAGATTGAATGAAGACACCGCGGTTGTACATTATGAGAAAGGCTCTCCTGATTATGATGGTATTTACAAGGCGATAAATGCGGAAACGGCAAAGACACTACAGAAAAATTTCAAGTTTATTAACAGGCAGTCTGACATGAATTTGCCTGGTCTTAGGCAGGCTAAGATGTCTTATAACCCGCATCATATGGTTGAGGTTTATCATGTTGATAAGAAGGATTTAATTATTTATTAAAATAAACAAATTTTTTTTCTGCATCCCATCAAAATAATTTTCTTTATTCGTCTGATATTTCGTTGCAGAATGGATGAATTCCGTTGTTTCTCATTATTTTGCATATCCTGCATGTTTCTTCGTTTATAGATATGCCGTCGTCTTTGATTATTCGTTCTGCTGATATGGTTATTTCTTTTATTATTATCTCGTGTTTTATTTTTATTCTCCCACGTTTTTTTGATCTGTATTGACATATTGCAGCTGGTGTTACTCCTAGTCTTTCCGCTGCTTCTTTTTGGCTTAATCCAAAATCTTCAATGAGACTTTCAGCGATTTCTCGTCTGATAAATGGTAATCCGTTCCATATCATGTATTCGCATGGAGTTTGCTTCATAGAGGTAAATAATTTATTAAATACTTATACTTAACGATTGTTTAAAGAATTTTTTATGTAAAATAGTGATTCCTTATGAAAAGTAATTTATATCTTAATTTTACCCTGTTTTACTCCTGTTTTTAACCACCTTCGGAACTACTGGACTACAGTACTTCCGAATGCAAAAAGATGCCAAAGAACTATCTTTTCCTACTAAAAATGGCCAAGTTCAACCCAAACATTAAAACTCCTGATGAGTATATATACTCTAATGACTCAAATTGTTGGTTTTGACGCAAAAGAGACTATTCGTACGGATATCAAAGGAGATAGATATAATTACCCTTTGGGAGTTAGTGTTGAAGTTTCTGATTTTGATAAATTTAAAGTACGATATGAAAAAGCAATAAAAACGATTAATAAAGAATATTCAATTGAAAATAAGAGGAAAGTTTATTCTTTCCAGTATTTTGCTAAACTTTATGGTATAGACAGTGCAATTGATATCTCAAAATGTTTTTTAAATGAAATTAAGAAGAATATTATTACAACAAATGTTTATTTTACTAATATTTCTGAGATAAAAACTCCTGAGATTTTTATGTATTGTGAGGATGAGATGGGAGTTAAAAAACCAACAAATGAGTTTATCAAGACACTTATACAACCTTATTCTTATATCTGTGCTTGGAAATATCTCAACGAGAATAAGAACTCCAAATCTAAGCTTTTCATAGATAATTTTCAAGCTCAAATAACAAGAGCTTGGCAAAAAATTCAAAACAATAAGCCGATAATATACTACAAAGGAGATCTATGCAACCCAGTTATTTCTACAGCAGATATGTTTGCAGGAGTTATAGACTCTGAAATGCAAAATAATAAATTTTGTATAGAATCGATAAATAAAATAATTACTAAAAAACTTGGATTGAAAGGTAGAACTTATCTTATTGGTTCCCCTGATTTATCTCATATCTCTCCAGTATCTCGCCAACAAATTGATACATCTAAGTTATTAAAACACCCAGTTTATTATTTAATTACAGAAAAACGACCAACTGAGATGAATTATTATGAATTCAGAGATCAATTTGAATTTTCAAAAATATTTGATGATATAGTAAATATTGCTTACGATAACGATGGCTCTATTAAATTGTATGAAGCTACCCGAGATTATAAATTTTTTACCAAAGATGATCGAATTATCTACTATGAAAAAAATGGAAAAGAAATTGCTGAATCATTAATTAACCAACAATATATTGATATAGCTCTCCACTATGGGCATGACAAAATAAAATAAAAAAAGAAGAATTAAGTGTCCAATATAGAACTAGCCTTCGGTGAAAGGCTAATTCCATAAAATACTCTATCTATAGGTCGTATATAAGATTTCTTCGAAAATATATACATTTATATATTTCGTATATTCCAAAATTCTGATTTTCAGAATGGAATATCGAATTCATTTGGAATAATATTATATTACTATTTATTCTTTTTTCGAATTTATATCAAAAATCTTTGCAACTTGTTTCAACTCTTGATAACTCATAACCTTCTTATTCGAAACCTCAAGAAGAGCCATTGCAGCTATCTTAGATTTATCATCTGAATAATATATCATCTTTCCATGCATCTTCGTTCTTCTTATTTGTGGAAAATATTTCTT
>Ga0172363_10003346_pt1 | contig 13052 bp, 13 predicted proteins | sample LakKivs2_kivu2a2_FD_114541 | JGI IMG/M metagenome (GOLD analysis project Ga0172363, IMG submission 114541) | Sediment microbial communities from Lake Kivu, Rwanda - Sediment s2_kivu2a2 | ecosystem: Environmental > Aquatic > Freshwater > Lake > Sediment | place: Rwanda: Western Province, Lake... | reverse complement strand
TCAAAATTATTCGCCATGAAACAGCTCCTTTCTCCAACCCGGTGGGAGATGGTCCTCGCTATTCAACATCACCGCCTCTAAGCCAAAAGGATGCCCTCGATCTCGGCGAAGATCTGGGCGGCGCGGAAGTGCTTTTGCTGGGCGGCGCCGCTCGGACAGGCCGCGACGCACGTCCCGCAGCCCTTGCACAAAGCGTCGTTGATTTTTGAATGGCCCTCGTCTTTCTCATAGACAATGGCTGTGAACGGGCAGAGACCGACACAGATCTGGCAGCCTGAGCAAAGGTCTTTGTCGATCTCCGCGGTGACCGGCTCGAGGGCGAAAGTGCCCTTATCCGCCAGGGCCAGGGCCTCGGCGGCCGCGCCGCCTGCCTGGGCGACCGTGTCTGGAATGTCCCGAGGAGCCTGGCAGGCTCCGGCCAGATAAATTCCATCTGAAAACGTGGATACCGGAGCCAGCTTGGGATGGCGCTCGAGAAAGAAAGTGTCCTGACTGCAGGAGATGTTGAAAATCTTGGCCAGCTGCTTTTGGTCTATTCCCGGCTCGAGCCCCGTGGCCAGGACGACCATGTCCACTGGGATGCGCCGGACCGTCCCCAGAAGCGTGTCCTCGACGCGGATGATGAGCTTCCCCTCTTCGGGCTTGGTCAAGGCCATGTCTGTGATGTCGGAGACACGGCCCCGGATGAACTTGGTCCCTTCCTTGAGCAGGCGATGATAAAACTCTTCGTAGCCTTTTCCGAAGCAGCGCATATCAATATAGAAGTCGTAGACATCGGCGTTTGCTTTCTCGTGGATCAGGTGGGCAAACTTGAGCGAGTACATGCAGCAGACCCGGGAGCAGTATTCGTTGTAGTTTTCGTCCCGGGAGCCGACACAATGGATGATGCCCACGGACTTGGGTTCCGTTCCGTCGGCCAGCTTGATTTTGCCGCCCGTGGGGCCCGAGGCGTTGACCAGCCTTTCGAATTCGAGGGCCGTGATGACGTTCGGGAACCGGCCATAGCCGTAGGCGGGGATCCGATGGGCGTCAAAGGACTTGAAGCCCGAGGCCAGGATGATCGTTCCGGTCTCGACCTCGATCACTTCGTCCTGCATGTCGTGGTTGATGGCCTCCCGGTCGCAGACCTTGGCGCAGACCTGGCATTTGCCTGTTTTGAAGTGGATGCAGGCGTCCGCGTCGATAAAAGGCACCATGGGAACGGCCTGGCGGATGGGCACGCGGATGGCTGTGGAAGGACCAAGGTGGAGCTCCTCATGGATGACTTTGCGCCCGTACTTGTCCTCATAAGTAATGGCACCCGTCGGGCAAAAATAGGCGCAGGCCGTACAGCCGATGCAGGCCTCGGACGGCTCGCCGAAAGGAGGAGTCACCTTGCGCTCGGTGCCTCGTTCGACGAAGCTGATGGCACAGGCGCCGACGATTTGTTCACACGCCCGGACGCAAAGTCCGCAGAGGATGCATTTCTCGTTCGGGTCCTTGATCGCGAAGCGCGTTTTTTCGATCCCGAGTTCATGGGCCAGCTTTTGGACCGGCTCAGCCGCCGGTGCTCTGGCCATCAGCATTTCAACATTCAACCGGCGAGCCCCCAACGCTCGTTTCGAGGCGGTCTGGACTTCCATTCCTTCCTGGACCTTGGTGTTGCAGGCCGTGAGCAGGTCCGTCTTGCCGCGCAGCGAGACTTCCACGACGCAGACGCGGCAGGCGCCGTAGGGTTCAACGACGGGATGATAGCAGAGTGTCGGGATCCGGATGTCGTTTTTGGTGGCCGCTTGAAGGATCGTCTTGCCCTCCTCGATCTCAATCTTTTTTCCGTCGATCGTCAGGTGGATCATCTCTTCCCTCCTCAGTCCACTTTAACGGCGCCGAAGTTACAGACATTGAAGCAGACGCCGCACTTGATGCACTTGGATTGGTCGATGCGGTGGGCTTCATTCTTAGCACCCTGGATCGCTTCCGAGGCGCAATTGCGCCGACAGACGTCGCAGCCCTTGCCCTTGTTCAGGCAAATCTCTTCATTGATCGTGTAGACATTGAGCTGGCGGCAGACGTGGGCGGGACATTTTTTCTGCCGGATATGGACCTCATATTCGTTCCGGAAATAGCGAAGGGTTGTCAGAACGGGGTTCGGCGCCGTCTTGCCCAGCCCGCAGAGGGCCGAGTCTTTGACGGCGTGAGCCATATCCTCGAGAAGGACGAGGTCCTCCTCAGTGCCCTTGCCCTCGGTGATCCGGGTCAAGATGTCCAGCATCGCCTTGGTGCCCTCCCGGCAGGGCGTGCACTTGCCGCAGGACTCGTCCTGGGTGAAAGAGAGGAAATATCGGGCGACATCAACCATGCAGGTGTCCTCGTCCATGACCACCATGCCGCCGGAACCCATCATCGACCCGGCCTTGGTCAGGCTCTCGTAGTCAATGGGCAGGTCAAGCTGTTCCTTCGGGATACAGCCTCCTGATGGCCCCCCCGTTTGGACTGCCTTGAAAGCCTTTCCGCCGGGAATCCCGCCGCCGATATCATAAATGATCTCGCGAAGGGTGATCCCCATGGGGACCTCGACGAGGCCGGTGTTGTTGATCTTGCCGACAAGAGAGAAGACCTTTGTCCCCTTGCTGGTCGGGGTCCCGATGGACGCGTACCATTTGGCTCCGCGGGCGATAATCACCGGGACATTGGCCCAGGTTTCGACGTTGTTGATGCAGGTCGGCCGGCCCCACAGCCCGCTCTGCGCGGGGTAAGGAGGCCGCTGCCGCGGCTCGCCCAACCGGCCCTCGACCGAGGCGATCAGGGCTGTTTCTTCGCCGCAAACAAATGCCCCCGCGCCCCGGACGATTTTGATGTCGAAATCGAACCCCGTGCCCAGGATGTCCTGGCCCAGCAGGCCGTAAGCCCGGGCCTGCTCTAGGGCGATCGTCATTCGCTTGATGGCCAGGGGGTATTCATTGCGGACGTAAACAAAACCCTGGCTTGCGCCGACGGCCTTGGCGCCGATGACCATCCCTTCAATGACCGAGTGCGGGTCGGCCTCGAGGATGCTCCGGTCCATGAAGGCGCCCGGGTCGCCCTCGTCTCCATTGCAGATTAGGTATTTTTCCCCTCCGTTTGAGCTTACGGCGTTCCGGACCATCTGCCACTTGAGCCCCGTGGGGAAGCCCGCCCCTCCCCGTCCCCGTAGCCCTGAGATCGAGATCTCGGAAATAATTTTTTCCGGGGCCATCTCAGTCAGGGCCTTGCCCATCGCTACATAGCCGTCGCGGGCGATGTACTCGTCGATTTTTTCCGGGTCGATTAAGCCCCGGTTGCGAAGGGCTATAAGAACCTGCTTTTTAAAGAAATCGATATCGCTCAGCACAGGGATGGGAGTCTTTTCTTTGGGCGGGGTGTACATGAGCTTCTTGACCGGCCGTCCCTTGAGCAGATGCTCCTCGACCAGGTGGGGGATGTCCTTGACCGTCAGCTGCTGGTAGAAGATGTTCCCTGGCTGGACAACGAGCAAGGGGCCCCGCTCGCAGAAGCCGTTGCAGCCGGTTGTGACCACCAGAACTTCGTTTTCGAGCCCGAATTTCTTGATCTCTTTCTCCAGGGCGTCCTTAACCTCAAAGGAGTGGTTGGAGACGCAGCCTGTCCCTGCACAGACCATCAGATGAACGCGATAAGCCTTTTCTTTTGCGGCTTCCGTCATGCTCAGCCCTCCTTATAGGTCGGTCTTCTCGCTGCCGATGCCGAGCGCGTACTGGGTGACGATATGGCCGCCCAGGACATGCTTCTCGAAGATCTCTTTGATCTTTTTTTCGTTGAGGTCGACATACTTGACCGGAGCTTGACCGGCCAACTCCACGGTCGCCATGGGCTCGCGGCTGCATAGGCCGGCGCAACCGGAGTTCGTCAAGAGGACATCGCTCACGGCGCGTTCTTCAAGCTCTTTCATCAACACGTTCATGATGGTGCGCGCTCCGGCCGCGATCCCACAGGTCCCCATGTGGACGCAGATCTTGGCTCGGTATTCGCCGCCGGCCCGGACCGTCGTTAAGCGCTTTGTCTTCTCGCGAATTTTGGCCAGTTCCTCGAGTGTGAGCTTGGGCATCTCGACCTCCTCATTTCTTGTATTTCTTGATCACCCCGGCCACCTTGGTCTGAGTGATTTTCCCGTGGACTTCTTCCCCGACCTGAACGACCGGCGCCAGCCCGCAGCAGCCGACGCAGCGGACGGCGTCGAGGCTGAACTCCCCGTCGGCCGAAGTCTCGCCCGACTTGATGCCCAGTTCGCGCTCGAACTTCTCGAGGACCAACTGCGCGCCTCGAACATGACAGGCCGTTCCCAGGCAGACATGGATGGGGTGCTTTCCCTTGGGCTTGAGGCTGAACGCTTTGAAGAAAGTGGCCAGGCTGAGGATGCGGCTCAGGGGGACGTTGAGCTCTTTCGAAACCTGCAGGAGTACAGGCTTGGGCAGGTAACTCCACTCCTCCTGGATGTCCTGGAGGATGGCGATCAGGGCGCTTTCGTCGGCCTGGTACTTGGTGAGGATTTCAGTGACTTTGCTGGGATTCATTTTGCCTCCTTAATTGGTCTAGGCCTTCCTGAATATTCTTTCTAAGCGCAGCGATAACCTCCGGCGACCCGATGGGGATTCCGGCGAGCTGGGCTTTGATCTCTCGGGTATCAAGGGAGTATTTCGAGCGACCGGCCTTGTGGTGATAAATAATGTCCACCTCCGGGTGTCCCATGATGAGTGTCACCAGAGTCTGGGCGATGTCGCCGAGAGGCTTGAGGTCGACGTGGCCGAGTTCGAAGACGGCCCGGACACGCGTTCCCTGGCCGGGTTTTGACTCCAAGGTCAGCCTTCCGTTGGCGGCCTTGGCCGCCTGGTCCAAAAGCGGAAGCCCGAGTCCGAACCGGCGCTGGGTTTTGGTTGTTACAAACGGATCCAGCGCCCGCTTGACCATCTCCTCGTCCATGCCGACGCCGTCATCCGAGATCTCAAGGACGAGCAGCCCGAGGTCGCGATTCTCCTCGAGTTTGATCTCGACCCGGCTGGCCCGGGCCTCGATCGAGTTCTCGGCGACGTCGAGGATGTGGAGCGACAGGTCTCTCATTTTGCCTCCCCGGTCATAACTTTGCGGCCGCCCTCCTGGATGAGAGCTTTCTTGATCTCGGCTACAGTCCCGTCGGCGAGCCAGAAGGCGGTCGATGCCTGGCCGATCTCATTGAGATGATGAGCATCGGAGGCAGGAGTGAGGGGAAGACGAGGGGCAAACTTATTCCGGGCGGTCTCCACGGACATGGCCGGCGAGACTTCCAGCGCATCGAGGGGAAGCCCTTCAGGGATGAACCCCAATTGGCCGATGATGCCGAAGCCCTCCCGGTCGATATGCGAAGCGATGGCCACCCCGCCGTGGGAATGAATGAGTGAGACCACCTTTTCCAGGGCCAGCGTTGTGGCGCCGATCAGAAGTTTTTCGTTGAAGCGGAGGATTTCCCCCTCTGAGTTAACCACCGGTTGCATGCCGAAGGCGTCTTCATCGTTTTCGCCCGGGAGATGGGCGTAGACGATTTCCTGAAGCTTCAAGACCGAATCGACATGGTCGAACAAGCCCAGCACATGAACTTCTTCCTGGGAGGTGACTTCCATGCCGGCGAGAACGGAAATCTGATACGGCCTGGCCGCGTCGCGCACTGCCGGGACATTCTCGGCCGAATTGTGGTCGCAAATCCCGAGAATGTCGATCTCTTTTGATCTTGCCGTCTGGACGATTCCTCGGGGGGACATCTCCAGATCCGCACACGGGGAGAGGCAGGTGTGGATGTGGAGGTCCGCCCGGTACGATCTCATTCTTTGCTAGTCCTTAATGCCCAACCGGACATACAATTTCCCGGAGATTTGGAAAGCCGGTTCGCTCGTCGTCAGCAGCGGAACCTGCTCGGCCTCAGCGCTCTTTATGGTCTCCGGGTCGGGCATTCGATTATTGACCAGAATGATGGCCGCCAAGTTCCTCAGCCTGGCAACAGCGACAATATTCTGGTGCGTCTGGAGGGTGATCCAGATGTTGCCCGGCCGGCTATTGGCCATGACGTCGCTGAGGAGGTCGCTGGCATAACCGCCGGTCACCTCGACGTCGAGCTTATCCGGCGAGGTCAGCACCTTAAGGTCGAACTTGTCAACGATTTCTTTGACTTTCATAGTGTTTTATCCTTATCAAAATGCATTCTTCGAAGCGCGCCTGACCCATGACGACGTCTTCGGCAAAAGTCAGGCAGTCAGGCGACCCGCAGGCGCCGCAGTCGATCTTGGGCAGGGACTCATATATCTCCGCCTTTTCCTTTCGCTTTCTAATCGCCTGGCTCAAGTCCGGGTCCAGAGGAGTGAGGGGCCGCGGCTCGATTTTTCTCTCCAACGCGAAATAGTTCTGGGCATAAAGCCGGCGGACCTCCCGGATGTCGGGACAGGCCTTAATCTTCTCGAATTCCAGAGCCTCGATGAGCTTGAGGATCTTATTGTGGGAGCTGTAGACATTCTCAACGGTCAAAGACCCGCCGCAGCACCCCTGGGCGCAGGAATAGGCTTCGATGAAGTCGATATCCCTGAGCTTTCCGCGGGAGATGTCGTCGAATACCCGGACAATCTCCGGAAGCCCCGAGACGGACAGGGAATTCCGGAGCCGCAGGGTCCGGCTCATCCCTCCGCCCATGGCCCAGCCGATTCCCAGAATGCAGATGCTTTCCAGGGCCTTGCGGTAACTCTCTTTCTCGACGCTTTCCATGGCGGAGAGGAGCGGTCCGTAGATATCAGAAATGGCCAGCGCCCCGTCGAGGCATGAGGTGCCCTTCTCGGCCGGCTGCTTGATGGAGATCATTTTGACGGGGCAGGGAGTGATGTAAAAGGTCCCGATTTCCTTCTCGGCCAGGCCAAACTGCTTGGATTTCCTCTGCTTGATTTCCTTGGCCGCGATTTCGCGGGGTGTGTTGATGGGCAGGATGAGGTCAACCAGGTCCGGATACCTGACCTGGATCAGCCGGACGACAGTCGGGCAGGCATTAGAAATAACGGGTCTCGGGCCCTTGTGATCGCGCAGGTATTCCTGGATGGCGAAGCTCACCTCGCCGCAGGTGGTGGCCAGGTCGAACGCATCGTCGAAGCCCAGCTTTTTGAGGCCGGCCAGGATCTTGTCCGGCAGGATCTCCCGGCCGAACTGAGTGTAAAGGGCCGGAGACGGAATGGCGACCGTATGCCGGAACCGGGTCAATTCCCCAAAGGGATCGGTCAGCGGAATGATGGCCCCTTTGGGACAGGCATTGATGCACTCACCGCAGTCGATGCAGCGCTCCTCGATCATCCGGGCCTTGCCGTTGCGCACTCGAATGGCCTGAGTCGGACAAACCCGCAGGCACTTCATCCGGCCATCGCACTTGGCCTCGTCAAAGCGGATCGAATGATAGTATTGCTTCATGCGCGCTGGTCCTGCTTCAGGTCGATGGAGATGTCAAGCCGAGTTCCCTTGCCCACCTCCGAGCGGATCTCGAGTCGGTCTGCGTTTTTCTTGATATTGGGCAGCCCCATCCCAGCTCCAAAGCCCATCTCCCGCATTTCCTCGGTGGCTGTGGAATATCCTTCCTTCATGGCCAGCTCGATATCGGGGATTCCGACGCCCTCGTCGGCCACGACCATCCGGATGGCGGCCGGAGTCAAGGAAAGGGTGAAAGTGCCATTCCGCGCATACATGACGACGTTCATTTCCGCCTCGTAGGCGGCGATCGAGGCCCGGCTGACGATGGCCGGATCGATGCCGACCTCCTTGAGCATCTCCATGATTTTAATCGAAACGGTGCCGGCCCGACTGAAATCGCCGCCGATGATATCGAAGGCCTGAACGAAAGCGCCCTCCTCGCTCTTTCCGATACCCTCTCTTGTATCCGGCATGTCGGAGATGCCGCGCAGACCGCCGGAGAAGAGAAGGCCGCAGGTCCGGTACATCATGAATTTTGTGGAGAGAATCGGGATTTTCTTTTCCGCGGCCAATTCGATTCCCTCTCTCTCCGGCTTTTTCCCCCGGACATAGACGATCGCTTTGGCCCCGATGATGCTCGCCGTCCGCACGCTCTGGGCGTTGGAGAGTCCGGTGATGAGGAGGAGTCCGGGCTTGCCAAAGGCCAGGACATCGCTCATGAGATCAGAGGCTCCAGCGCGCTCGATCTCCACGTCCATGAGCTCCTCACCGCTGATGATTTCGGCCTCGAGCATCTTCTGGATTTCCCTGAGCTTCATCTCCGTCGGATTCAATTCTCCTTTTCCACCCGCTTGATGATCATATCGCCCTTGCGGATGATCCGCTCAGATGGCGTGATCGTCGTCGGGCAGTTTTCCCAGCAGGCCCCGCAGCCGTTGCACTTGTCGATATCGACATACCTGGCCTTCTTTCGGATTTTGGCCTTGAAATTGCCGACATAACCGGAGATCTCTTCGACCTCGCTCCAGGTCAGGAGCTCGATGTTGGGATGCTTCCCCACTTCGCTCATTTTGGGGGTCAGGATGCAAGCCGAGCAGTCGAGCGTGGGGAAGGTTTTATCCAGGAGCGACATGTGGCCGCCGATCGACGGCTGCTTCTCAACGAGGTAGACCTTTTTCCCGGAGTTGGCATAGGTCAGGGCGGCGTGGATGCCAGCGATTCCTCCGCCAATAATCAGGACTTCGGGCCGGACGGGAACCTCCTTCCGGACGAGGGGATCATGGAGAGCCACCCGGCGGACGGCCGCCGATATCAAAGCTTTCGCCTTCCTAGTCGCTTTCTCCGGGTCCTCGGTGACCCAGGAGACCTGCTCGCGGATGTTGGACATCTGAAAATAGAAGGGATTGAGGCCGCCCTCTGCAGTGACGCTGCGGAATGTCGGCTCGTGCATCAGGGGCGAGCAGGAAGCGACCACGACTCGATTGAGGTCCTTCTCCTTAATGCTCTGCTTGATCAGCTCTTGACCCGGGTCGGAGCACATGAACTTGTATTCCTTGGCCACAATGACATTGTCCAGGTGGGAGGCGAATTCTACGACTTCGCTGACATTGACCTTGCCGGCGATGTTGGTCCCGCAGTGGCAGATAAAGACTCCGATTCGAGGTTGACCGTTCTGGCTCATCTTTGTCCTCCATTTTGGATTTTCGCCCACATCGGCCTGAGGTCGACAACCGACCGGGAGAAGCCGAGTGTTTTCTGGGCGAGTCCCAGGGCCAGCCCGATGAGCTGGCTGAAGTAGAGGATGGGTATTCCGACGTCGTCCTTGAATTTCTTGGTGATCTTGTCCTGGAGGATCTCCAAGTTGAACTGGCAGAGAGGACAAATGGTTACGACGGCATCGGCTTTTCTTCTCTTTGCTTCCTTAAGAAGAATATAGTTGAGTCGCAGCCCGACTTCTTCGATGGTCCCCGTCAGGGAGCCGCCGCAACAGCGGGTCTTGGCCGAAAAGTCGACCGGATCGGCTCCGATGGCGGCCATCAGCCTGTCCAGAGACATCGGGTAGTCCGGGTCGTCGAAGTCGGTGAAGGGGCGGACAAGCTGACAGCCGTAATAACAGGCGACCTTGAGCCCTCTCAGCGGACGGGTCACTCTGGCCTTGATCCGGTCAAGGATCTCTTCCTGGACGAGCACCTGGAGCGGATGTTTGACGTCCACCTTTCCGCCGTAGCTGCAGCCTGCCTTGTCCAGGGCGCGAAGGATTTTTTTGGCTTTCTCGCTCCCTTCGGCCAGGAACTTGTTCGATTTCTTGAGAGTCAGGAAGCAGCCGGCGCAGGGGGCGATGATGTCCTTCTGGATTTTTTCGGCCAGAGAGAAGTTGCGGCCGCAGATCGCCGCCGCCATGCCGTCATCGACGGAGAAATAGGCGGTCGCTCCGCAGCAGTTCCAGTCCTCCAACTCCTCAAGAGGCAGGTCAATCTCCTTAAAGACGGGAAGGATGGACTCCTCGTAATGTTTGGCAGTTCCCTTGAGAGAGCATCCTGGATAATAGACATACCCGCTCATCAGGCCTCCTCCTTCAAAGCTTTTAACAGGGTCCGCAGCTGTTTTTTATCCTTGATGGATTCCTTCTTGAGGCTCATCCGGCCCGTCTTCATCAGCTTGAGCCCCATCGGGGCCATCTTAACAAGCCCCATCGGTTTTTTCGATTTAAGGTAGAGGTTGAGGACCACCCAGAGCTCCGAATTCCGGCCGTTCTTGCCGATCATTTTGGACATCTCCCGGTCGAGCACAGGGATGGAGAATCGGGAGGGATAGACTTTTTCCTGGATGGCCAACCGCTTGAGGGCGTACATGACGTCGGTGATTTTGATCTTGGCAGGGCAACGCACTTGGCAGGTATAGCAGGATGGACAGAGCCAAATAGTGAAGCTTCGCAGGGCCTCATCCTTGAACCCATTTTTAACCATGGCGATGATTTTTCGCGGGGGAAAGTCCATGTACACAGACATCGGGCAGGACGAGCTGCAGGTCCCGCACTGGATGCAGTGATCGATCTCCCGGTCGCCCGACATCTCTTTGATGAGGTCTGCGAACTTGAGGTCGAGCTCCTCCTCGTACTTGACCTTTCTCTGGATTTCCATGAATCCTCCTTCTTATCCGACATTCGGTTTATCAACAGAAAAACATTGGATATCTGGGCGAAGAGAAGGGAGGCCAGAGCGACTCCCGGAGCCCTTCGGGGCCGACTCAACTCTCACCATGTGCGCCAAACGCCTCCGCTTCGAAAGAAAGATGTGCAATTATAAGATGGGTGAAGTGAAATACAAAGCGAACCGAAAATCCTGCATCAATCAAAACCTAGTATAACTATAAGATTTATCGGGATATATATGAATATCTTATAATTACAGCCAATTCTAAGGTAAAGGATTCTAAGAATAATAAAAGGCTTTGTCAATAAAAAAATGACCAAAACTATTTTTTGGAAGGGGACGTTAAGGGACTTGCTTTTTGACTTGAAAAAAAAGTAAAATTTGAGGAGAATAACTTTATCTTTGACCGGAAGGAGGAGCTTATGAGAAGAAAAGGCCTGATCATTTTCGGTGCGATTTCCGTGCTGTTCATCCTCTTTGCCCTGCAGGGTTGTAAGTCCACCCCGGAGAAGGGGCTGCTCGGGGCCTATTTCCATGCGATTTCCCTGAAAGACACGACGACGATGTCCACGATGGCCGTTGAGCCGACATCGATCGATGTCGCGTCTTGGGAGATTGTCAGCGTGAGCGAAGAGAAGGTTGAGCCGACCCGGCTGGTGGAGCTGGGCCAGGCGGAGCTTGAGGCGAAAAAAAAGCTCGAGGGGCATGTGGGTCCGGTCATGGACGCCGAGGACGCGCTTTACGGTGCGCAGGAGGAGTTGAAGGCCGCCCGGACAGGGGCCGCCAGGGCCGCGGCCAAGAAGAAGGCGGACGAGATGCAGGCCAAGTTCGATGAGGAGAGAGAGATCCACAGGCAGCTCCAGAGGGAATACAACGAAGCCAAAGCGGCCGCTCAAAAAGAGAAGGACACGGCCATTTTCTCAGTCATCGGGCCGGTGGGCGAGCTGCCCAATGTCATGGACTTATCCGGGACGGTTCATACCAAAGATGTGGATGTCAAGGTGACCGGAAGGGACGGCCAGGTCACCACCTACCGCTTCAACCTGAAGAAGTACGAGCTCAAGGACGAGGCCGCCAACCTCACCCGCAGGGGCCGTTGGATAATTGTCAAGTTTGCGCCCGTGTCCTAAGACCGGCGTCGCTTTTTCCGTCGTATTGACCTTTTTTCCCTGTTCCTCTATATATATAGCTCTATTTTTTGGGGGCCGTTAGCTCAGAGGGAGAGCACCGGCCTTTTAAGCCGGGTGTCGCTGGTTCGAGTCCAGCACGGCTCACATTTCGCCCTTCGCGCCCCTGTCGTCTAGTCCGGACTAGGACATCGCCCTTTCAAGGCGGCAACACGGGTTCAAATCCCGTCGGGGGCGCTTTGTCCTCAAGGGCGGGATTCTTCGACAAAGCGGAAGCGGCTCTCCCGGAAGAGCCTGACGCAGGCGTCCACAGCATCGGGGTCGTAGAAGCGGCCCTTATTCTGGGTGACCTCGGCCAGCGCCATTTCGATCCCCCGGGCGGGACGGTAAGGGCGGTGAGAGGACATGGCTTCGACGATATCGGCTACGGTCAGAATCCGGGCTTCTTTGAGGATAAGGTCGCCCGTCAAGCCCAACGGATAGCCGGAGCCGTCCAGGCGCTCATGGTGCTGCAGGACGATCTGGGCCACCGGCCAGGGGAACTTGATCGTCTTCAAGATGTCATAGCCCACCTGAGGGTGGGTTTTGATAATTCCGTACTCGATGGCCGTGATCTGCCCCGGCTTGCTTAAGATTTCGGCCGGCACGTAGATTTTGCCGATATCGTGGATGTCGCCGGCGACACGAAGCCCTTCGATTTGAAACTCCGACATCCCCAGTTCTTGGGCGATGGCGCAGGACAGCTTGCTCACCCGGCGCTGATGCCCGGCCGTGTAAGGGTCCCGGATTTCGATTGTCAGAGCCATGGCCTGGATGGTGCCTTCGAGCGCCTGATGGAGTTTCTCCCAGCTCTCCTGGAGCTCCCTCTCGGCGCTCTTCCGAGCGCTGATGTCGCGGAAAATCAGAACGTGGCCGCTCGAGTGGTTATGGCCGTCGCTTAACGGCATGCGGGTCTCTTCAATTGAATATTTTTTTCCGTTCTTGGCCCAGAGGATGATATCAGGCTCAGTCCCATCACTTGAGACCACCGCCCGATAAACCTCGCGGAGCGGTTGCTGCAAAGCCTCCTCCTGGCGCCAGCCGGTCAGCCGTTCGGCCAGCGGATTCATGAAGGTGATGGCCCCGCTTTTGTCGGTGGCGATCACTCCTTCGCCGATGCTCTTGAGGAGGGCGGAGAGCCACTCCTCCCGCTCCCGGAGCTTTGTTTCCATGCGCGACTTGAAGTAGGCCATCTCGATGGCGATCCTGAGCTCGCGTTCATCGAAGGGCTTGAGGATGTAGCCGAAGGCCTCAGTAATCTTGGCGCGCTTGAGGGTCTGCTCATCGGCATAGG
>Ga0172363_10003345_pt1 | contig 13053 bp, 16 predicted proteins | sample LakKivs2_kivu2a2_FD_114541 | JGI IMG/M metagenome (GOLD analysis project Ga0172363, IMG submission 114541) | Sediment microbial communities from Lake Kivu, Rwanda - Sediment s2_kivu2a2 | ecosystem: Environmental > Aquatic > Freshwater > Lake > Sediment | place: Rwanda: Western Province, Lake... | reverse complement strand
TAACCTTTGTTTATCAGTCAACCTACTCCATCTTTCTGCGAATGATCTGAGAACTTCTTTATTTTCTTCGGCTTCCTTGATTATCTTTTCCTCTTCTTCGTTCCAAATTACTCGGCTTACTTCTTGTTTTGTAGGTGTAATCTCAGGCAAACTCCATTTAGAATCAAGAGATCTTACACTCAACCTTAGAAAATCAATAAAGGGTAAACCTCTTTCTTTACTTAATCTTTTCCACTCATACATTTCTTTTGATGATAAAGTAAGAAGGTACGAACTCCTTTTCATAGTATAATTATACCGAGACTAGTATTTATATATATATGGTATAACATACTATCACTATTGTTTGGTTTTAACAGTTTATAATTAACTTAGTCTTTTTAAAGATTTCATTGAGAAAGTTATAAATTTAAGCCTATCTGATTCATGTTAATTTCGAAGAGATTTACCATTTAATGCGTTAATTCTCCAACCACGTAACTAATCCCTATAACTATTAGGAACAATCCAGCGAACAGCAAAACAATCCCAAGATAGAACTTAAATGAGCCAGAAGGTATGTAAAGAGTCATGAACGCGTTCATACCAAAAAAAATGAACCCCATGCCTATCCATACCAGACTAAAGAATGCCAACAACTTGATTAAACCCACTCTATCACATTAATTATTTTCTCTCTCAGTAATAAATGTCTACCTTTTATAATAGTGGTATTTTATAATATTTAATTTCCAAAATAAGAGAGAGTTAACATGCAAGAGATTGAGTTGCCAAGACAGATAATCATTGGTGAAGGAGTCTATCCAAAAATCCCAAACTTACTGAAAAAATTGGACGATTTCGATTCTATACTATTGGTCATGGGAATAAAAACAAGGGATTTAGTAGGTCAAAAAATACTCAGCATTCTGAACAATCATTACAATATAAACTGTATTTATGCTGAAGATTCTAGCGATTCGACGCTTCGAAGAGTAAAGAAACATGCTAACCTAGTCAAAGCTGATTTAGTCCTGGGAATTGGTGGTGGAAAGAATATAGACTTAGCGAAAACAGTTGCACATTACATGAAAATCCCGTACATTTCTATTCCTACGATTCTTTCTCATGATGGTATTGCATCAGATAGGGCCATTATATCTAAAGGTAAGAGGAAATATCCCATTCTTGGAAGTCCGCCTATAGCAGTAATAGCCGATTTAGATGTTTTATCCCAAGCTCCATACAGATACTTTGCTGCCGGTTGTGGGGATGTTATTGCAAAGAAAACTGCAGTCTTGGATTGGCGATTGGCTAGGGATGAAAAAGGTGAGGATTATGATGATTTTGTTGCCAACTTGACCTATTCTACTGCAGATACGATAATTAATATCGCCAAAGGGCATGAGAAAAATTATAAGAATTCTGTCAAATTATTGCTCGAGAGTTTAATAATGTGCGGGATGGCTATGGCTATTACAAAATCTTCTAGATCTTGTTCCGGCTCTGAACACATGTTCTGTCACACGATAGACTTTCTTGCTCCAAAGAATACTGCTCTGCATGGGGAAAAAGTCGCTCTAGGAACCTATATCATGGCATACTTACATAGCATTGATTGTGAAAAGATTAGAGAAGCCTTAGTTTCCTATCATTTGCCAACCAGTTTTAGGGACATTAAGATTTTTCCAAATGTTCTGATTAAAGCCTTATCAACTGCTCATAAAATCAGGAGTGATAAAAGGTATACTATCCTTAAAAACGGTATAAGCAAAAAAGAATCAGAAAGAATTTTGACAAAACTTAAAGTAATATGAGATATTCAAATTAACCCATATTCTAATGTTATATCTTCAGAATGATCTCTTTCTCGTATTGTCTTATCAAAAGACCTTTTAAGCCACATTTGTGTTAAATTGTACATTACTTCTTTACCCCATTCATCACCAAATTCTAACTTTCCATAACGCCACAACGCACCTTGACCAGGCGGTACGAAGATTCTATCATGTCTGTATAGTGCTGATGCTAATTCTGTGGGAGAGTTATCTATATACATGGCATAGCTTTTTTTACCCTTTTCCATGGCTATTAATTCATGTTCTCCTCTTTCTTCAGCACAAGGAATAGCTTCCAATTCAGAAGCAGTCTTTTTAAGTATTGTCTTGAAAGTAACTTCTGGCTTCTTTGTTATGTAGTTCATAACCATTCCTGTAGAAACCATTTCATGAATATCTTCTGGCTTTATACCTCTTTCTTTTATAAGCTCCATTTGCATTCCATTATAAACATCTTTTTTTTCGACTGAAGGGTGTCCACCGTAAGTGTGTATCCATCTTGGATATTCTGCATTCTGGGAACTTCTCCTCAATAGTATAATTTTACCATCTTTTGTCTTTACAGATGAGCATACAGCTAAAGTATTGGGAAAATATTCATAACCAAGAAGATCTATTACATCTTGTCCTACGCTTCTTAATCCTATGAAATCTTTGTAATCAGTATTCCCTAAGGTTAAGTAAAGTTTCCCGTTCTTCACTTCCCATCTCTCTAGTCTACACATTGGACCTGGCCATGCTTCAGGTAATCCTCTTATCCTTCTTCTTTCATTTACCCATCTAAATTCGGGTTCTATAATTTCCTCTTCGAGAAATCTAGGTTTAACCATAGTATTGTTGGTTTTTGTTATAATGATATCTTCCTTAGGAAACAGTCCTTCTACCAAAAACTTGAATGTTGTCATAAATTATCTATTTACTAAAAGACAGTAAGAAATTTAAGCTTGACGTTTATTTAGTTTTCCTCTTTCTAATCGAACCTATCTTTCTTTTCAAAGCCTTAAATCTATCAAGAATCATGTGAATTATAGGAGCTTTAGCCCACTTCAAATCGAAATGATCATCAACCTCAATCCATGGCTCATCCTCAATGTCAACATAAGTTATCGGATAATCTTTTGTCGATAGATAATCCAATGCTTCTTGGAAATAGAAAAATGGCCCTCTGTTTTCTATGATCTCATTTATTGCGTCTAAGAATGCCTTACCACCATCCACACTAAACTTCATGACCCCTATATCTTCGCCATAAGAATCATTTGGGTCTAGTTTTTTGCTGACAGCTTTAATTATACCATTTCCATCGGTCTTAACCTTCATTTCTTCTGTTCCAACAGTCCCTTCCCCGTCAACAGCCAATACTATATCTCCAGGGGATTCAATCAATTTGTACAATATTATGGGCGAGAACAAATCATCTGAGTTTATAAGAATAAAATCGTTTCCTAGCAATTCATTTGAAGCAAGTTTTACGCTAAGAATGTTCTCTGTCTTGTCGTACCATTTGTTATAGCAATAATTTACGTTTAGGCCCCATTTAGACCCATCACCTACGTAATTCCTAATCAAACCATGTTTATAACCAGTAACAATAACTACATCGTCAATACCACATTTTTTAACATTATCTAAAATATGTCCTAGAATGGGTTTGTCCTCTATCTTAATCAAGGTTTTGGGAATCCGGTCGGTTATAGGCTTTAGTCTTTTTCCCATACCTGCCGCTAAAATTAAGACTTTCACGGTTTTTCAACCATCCGAAACTAACAGAAAGTTGTGAAATTATAAACTTAAATTTTTATCCTTTGCACAATATAAGTCCTTTTTTGAGTAAATTTTTAAAAAGACACACATACTTATACAATTATTCGGTGCATTGATGTCCATTAAAAAGAGTCACATTATTAGGCTGCTCTTAAAGTCTAGAAAAGGTTTGATGCAGGTAAAGAAATACAATAAGAGAGCAAAAGAGTTCTGGAAGAATAAGAATGACCAGTTAGTTAATGAAATAATTGAAATAATAGATTCTAACTCAGATTTAGAGTTGGTCAAAATATCCAAAGATTTTGTTGCTAAGACTGGGTTTAAAGAGATGATTTGTAGTGTAAGCGACATTCATGACCTGAAAAATATCATAAAAGTCTTTGGAAAAGATCTCGTGATTTCTGATTTTGTTAATTATGGAGCAAGGACTGGGTTTGTAACTGTTGTTATCGCTCCTGCCTTAGCTGCAGCTGAGGCTTTAGGGGATTTGGATGAATCTAACATAGAAAGATGGCTGTATGGGATAGGTATATGTTTGCCGGTAGCTGCAGATATTTGCGATTCGATATTGGATGAAGAAGTCATGAGACATCCTTTAATTCCTTATAGAATTTGGATAATATGTCATAAAATAGGAGCTGCCATAATTTTTAGAATTGGGTTAAATCAAATTAAGGAAATCAAGACTGGTGATAGTAAATTGGATAAAAAAATCATCAACAGGCTTTTCCAGGGAATAAAAAAAGTTTGTGAAAAACAGATGATCGATTATAAAGTAAAAGAAGCCAGGTATGTTCCAGTTAAAAAATTAGATGAAATTTATGATGGTAAAGTCTGCGAAATCGAGGCTACTGTGTTTGGCACATTGCCTTCAAAAAAAACAGAGATTGTTAAGACTTTCGAAGAAGGGGCACGTTATCTTGCTGGAGAGCTTCAGATTGTTGATGATTTCGAAGATTTAATTGGTGATACTAATTTACAGAAATTACCTGAGGTCCCTAAACCATCGTTTTTTTTGACGTATTCGGTTGATCTCTGGAAATCTGGTAAAAGAGACGTCAAAACAATTATGAACGAGGCGGCAAAGAAAACCTTGGGAAGAGGGAAAGAATACCATAAACACGTGATTGACGCGTTCAATGGATTACCAAAAAAATTCAAGACCAAACCATTTTTTGAAGTGACTTTATGGTACTATAACAAAGTCTTGAATGAGAGGTTTAAAGAATTTCTGAAAGGGAGGACTTATTCTACTTTAAGACCTCAATTTTTAAGAATGATGGGAAGTTAATCATTTAAAACGTGTATCTTTCAGGACCAACTTCACTAAAAATAACAGCAACTTTCGGTCTTTTTCCATTATTCAATTTCTCATCATAAAAATTCTCGTCGATGAAAACTCTTTCATCTTCCCTCTGTTTCCTTATTCTTTCTCTATCTCCATTCTTGTATGAACTATGTAAAAAATAAGGCATGTTTTTCACGTTAGCTCTGAGTGCCAAAGTCACAAGATATACAAGTTGTCTATCGCTCCAGTTCATGCTGGAAGAACCTTGTTGAACGTAAACTAGACTTTCATGCTCAACCTTTCCAGGAATTAACATGCTTTCTGGAACTCCTTGTCCTTTCGTAAACCTAATAACAGAATTTATCGTCGGCATGTCAGAAAACAATTCTCGATTTTTTAATGCCCATTCTCTAGAGAAATTTATCAATATATGAGCAGTAAATTCATTCTTAGCTGTTAAATTTTCGAGCATCTTCAAATGTTTTCTTAAATCCTCTATATGGCCATCAGGGGCAAAGGATGAACTAAAATCACCAACAAACTTCAATCTTATATTATGTTTTTTAACGAAATCCAGCCAGTCAGGTACGACTTTAACTAATCCAGCATATATATTTTCATAATCCCTTCTTGTTTGATGAAATTCCTCAAAAACATTAACATAACATGCTTTTCCACCGACAGTCTTAACGATATGAACAAACCTCTTCGAGAAATCACTCCCGTCTACATAAACTGCCTCACCTTCTAGGTTGGATGCTGTTCTGCTACCGTCAGTCATCAAGTATATTACCGTTTTCTTCATATTTTCCTCAGGATTATCAATTCCAAGTTTTTGACATGCTTCTCTGAAAATACTCAATATCTTTTCTTCTGAAGGTAATTCGTAAGACAATCAAACACCCATGAGAATTATTTATACTAGATTTAAATATTTAAGGAGTCCTTCAGAAAATGATATAATGAAATTCGGGATATCAACCGTAGTATACGAACCAGAGTTTAGAGAATTAGCTAAGAAAACGAAGAATTTACAAGGGTTATACTTGAAATACATAGATTTAGCAACAAAATTCACATTAAAACATGGTTTCAAGATAATAGAAGTTTCTGGTTTATTTGATAACCCGCATGAGATTGTACCTCCCATAATAAAACAGATAAAAGATAAGATCAAAGTTTTTGATGAAATTTCTTTTCACACACCGATAAGATTCATATCAGTTGAAGCAATGAAAGAATGCATATTAATCGGTAAGAAACTCAAAGCAAAAAAAATAGTTATACATCCCGATTTTTTCCCTGCAAATCCGGATAAATTACCACCATCTAAAAGAATCCCACGAAACAAACCAGAAGAAATATTAGAGTTGATATCTTTCTGCAAAAAACAAGGTTTAATTCCTTGTCTAGAAAACATGCCGTCAGAGATGCCAAAATACCACAAACCAGAAGAATTTGATTTTTTCGTTAAGAAAGGCGCATATCTGACAGTAGATACAGGACATGCTGCTACTGTTAATGTTGACCCTGTTTCTTTCTTAGATAGATTTGGTAAGAAAGTTAAAAACATTCATTTACAAGACGGTTTGGTTGGGATGCCAGACATTCATTATGCTTTAGGTGACGGAAAAGTCGATTATATAAGATTCTTGAATAAACTAGAGGAAATGAAATTCAAAGATTTTGTAATTTTGGAGTTATTATCTGAAAAGAATGTTATTAAGAGTTTAAACAGGTTGAAAAATTTTATAGAATTTTAAAATTATTTACCTCTTCTATACCTGTGTAAATTCTTCAAGGCGTCAAAAACAGCAGTTATCAAGTTTATCCTGGAGCCAGTGTTTCCCAGAGTATTTCCCCAAACATCACTTATTCCAGCTAAACTGAGTATTTTTTTTGTTTCATCATCTACAGCTAAACCGATACCCCTTGGTGCAGGCATTAAAATGACTCTAACTGATCCAGATTTACCTTCTGTCTTAAAAGGAATAGAATGAAGTTCTCCACATCCACATTCCCATGAACCACAACCTCTAGGAACTTTCATCAGACCCAATTTAGCTTTTTTTATCGCTTTATTTATCGCCCCTTTACTCTCTTTAGCCCTACCTTTTCCAATTCCAATTATACCATCTTTGTTGCCCACTACTACAAACGCTGTTGATGTATACCTTCGTCCTGATTTATGCATCTTGGCCGAAATTCTCAACGGTGTTCTCTCGATTCCACCACCTTTTCCAGGTCTCCCGCCTATGAAAATTAATTCACTCTCTAAATTTGGAATAAGAAAGTCAACGATCTCAGATTCTTTAATTTTAATTCCTTCCTCGAGTATCTTGTTTATATCAGTAATCTTTCGATTCATCACCTCTTTACCAAGGCTCGTTCTCGGAGACCATTTTAATAATTCTTCTTTTTCTTTTTCAACGACTTTTTTAGCAACTTCTTTAACATGTTCTTCTTCTAAAACTTCTTCTGATACTACTTCAATTTCTTCTGGCTTTTCCTCTATTTTGATCTCTTCCTTCTCTTCTTCTGGCTTAATTTCTTTTTTAACCTCTTCTTCAGGCTTTAGCTCTTTTACCTTTTTTTCAGATTTCTTCTTAGTTTTTTCTTCTGGTTTAACCTCTACTTCAGGTTTTTTCTTTTTTTCTTCTTTCTTTGGCATCTATCAAACCTTCCATTATTTTTGATTTAACTTTATCATAAATTTCAGGTAATTTTTCCGGATCGAACGTTGAAAATTGTTTTTTATATTTCTTTAAATCTTCTTTCTTGAGTTTTTGGGCGTAATCTATTATATGTTTTCCTTTTATTCTATCGTCAGTTGGTAGTATTTCAGATGAATGGGAAATATCCAAACCAGTATCCAAAGCTCCTTTTAAAACAGCAAACACTCTTGATCCTTTTGATTTTTGAGCTAAACCAATATCTAAGATTGCAGATTTTATGTTTTTTTTCAAAGCTTTTTTTCCAATCAGCAAACCGACAAAGTATGCACTCACTAAATTGTTCGTAGGACCTGACCAGCCGAATTTTTTCAGTTCTTGTGATGTAGTATGAACAAGAGTTTGATCTCCATCTTTATCAAAACCGATTATTTGAGCGGTAATGTGTTTTAGTGATTTTCTGACAATTAATCTATGTTTTTTAGAACTTAGCAATCTCAATCTTTGCCTATAATTTGTCTTACTCTCAGCTCTCCTTTTAAATTGCATTCTATACCTTGGTCCTATCTTCACTCAACACACCTTTTTGTTTTAAGTACAACTTCAAGTGCGATCTACTCCTGAACATTCCAGATTTTATGAGTAGATAAGTTTTTCTGTAGGTTTTTGTATCTATACTGCCTTTATCTCTTAACTCTTTTAGCATCCTTCTCAAAGGTCTAATAGTATGCATCCATTTCTCTTTTTTAGGGAGTTTTGCTCGACTTGAACCTTTTTTACTGCCAGGTCCCCGTTTCTTCTTTTTTCTGTAGAGTTCAGGTCTCTTTGTCTTACCTCTCTTCACTTTAATGTAACCCTTGGCAATCATCTTCTTGATATCTCTTCTGGTAATAGCATTCTTGATATCCTCTAAATGCTCAGTATCCATGGCTATCTTAGACTGTCCGACTTTCAATATGTCAGCTGCTAGTTTTTTTTGAAGTAATAAACCACCCATAAAATCACGGATTTAATATTCTTATCTGGAGTTGTTTAGCCCTATCCAATATAATTTTTTTCTTTTTTTTGCCTATGCTACTGGATAATCTTCCAGCCTCTTTTTCCTTATCGATTTTTTCTATATCTTTTAAATTGTAAATCATAACTTCTTTTAGCCCTGATGGGTGTAATCCTCTTAATTTTCTAGGAGCGCCATATCCAACATTCGGCATAGACCCTTTAGATTTTTCTTTAATTTTTAACTTCGTGTGAGTGCCTCTAGGCATTCTCCACACTTTCTTAACTTTTTTCAAGTATGTTCCTTGTCTTAAAAATTTTGGTTTCTTCCTTGGGTTCATATCAATCTCCTGAAACTTTATAAATGCCGTCTTGGAAGATCCTTCTGTCAAACTTACTGATTCTACAGGCTTGCTCTATGTTTGCACAGGTTTGTCCTACATCTTCTTTATTCGTACCAGTGAGTATGATGTCTTGACCATCAACTTGTACCTTGGTATCGCCGAGTATTTTTGCAATTCTGGGCATTTTTTCGCCTAAAAAATTATTAATCAGTAATTTTTCGCCTTCAACCTTTATCGTAACTGGAAAATGTGAGTAGATGATTTTCATCTTATAAATATACCCTTCTGTTACACCTTTTATCATATTTTTTATGTGCGATATAATAGTTCCTATCACAGCTCTTACTTTTTTCTTGTCAGAACTAGATGTAACAACTAGTTTGTTTTCTTTATTTGTGATAGTGATGTCGTAAAAATACTTGAATTGTTTCTGTAAAGTTCCTATTGGTCCAGTAACTTTTACAGTCTTGCTATCCACATCAACAGTGATATTATCAGGCATAATCAATTCTTTTTCCATTTCAACCACTAGAAAGTGTAAGCCAGCAATTTACCGCCTATATGTTTTTCTTTTGCTTCTTCATGAGTCATGATGCCTTTTGTTGTAGAAATAAGCAACATCCCAAAACCCTTTGCAGGTAAGTATCTTTTTTCCCATTTTTCAAAATCATCAACAGGAACAGAATATCTTGGTTTGATTACGTTACAATCATTGACTCTACTTTTTAATTGAACCTTAAACTTTCCAGACTTGCCATCATCGATGTATTCGAAAACGCCTATGAATCCGTGTTTTTGCATAACTTTTAGAACTTCTTTTACTAGTTTAGAGGCAGGAGTAAGGCAATCTGTCTTTCCAATTCTATCTGCATTCTTTATTGTAGACATCACGTCTGCCAAAGTATCGTGTCTCATAGGCTCACGAATAATACTATTAGTTTTTATTAGTAAAGTTTATTAACGTTTTAGTTTTTAAAGAAATGGTAATTTTATACTTTAAGAACAAAAACCTATCTGATAATCTTTAAAAAACAATCCTTTCCTATTCTTTCCTAATAATCCTCAAAGCCACAATCCCAACCACAAAAATAAACAGTCCTATCAATACTGATTTCATCTCCAGGCTATAGATCATTAAAAAACACGCCAACAACCCAAGGAAAGGCAACAAAGGAAAATTCCCTATATTTAACGGAGACTTAAACTCTCTCTCGATTTCTGGTTTTCTGTACCTTAAGACTATCGCTGATAGATTAACGAGAATGAAGACGACGAAAGCGAAGAAATTAGTGATTCCAGCAACCAATTCTATATCGCCAAGAAAAACAAAAATCATCGAAATTATCATAGCGGCCAGTATAGCAGCATGTGGAGTTCTCGTCTTTGAGTTAACCCTTGAAAATATCTTCGGTATCTCTCCAGCTTCAGACAAACCGTATATCATCCTAGACCCAGCTATAGCAAAGACTAAAGCCGTACCAGCTGTTGCGAATAAAGCAACCACAGAAAGCACGTTACTCACGTCCAAACCAAACTTATTCTGCAAGGCATAAGCCAAAGGAGCTTCAGATCTGGATAAAGATTCCCAATTACTCATGCTGACGACTGATAGAGTAACCAACACGTAAAATACAGTCGATATTATCAACGATATTACAACAGCTTTTGGAACTGTTTTTCTAGGTGATTTTGTCTCTTCAGCGACGTTAACTATGTCCTCGAAACCCAAGAATGCAAAGAATATTAAAGCAGCAGCAGAGAATACCCCTCCAATACCCATGGGCATCTCGAAATAATCGACTGAACCAAGACTTCCCAAGCCTAGGATGATTACAGCTGCGAGACCGCCGACTTCTATCAAAGTGTGAATTACTACTATCTTCATCGACCCTTTGATTCCAGAAAAATTAACCAGAGTTATCAGTATCAAGAGAAATATCGATATCAAGATAACTGGCATGTTGAGGAATCCTGAAAAGTATCCGGCAAATGCTAAGACTATCGTAGAACAAGCTATCAGGTCCACGAATATTTCTGCCCAACACATGATGTTGCCGAAAATCTTGCTCTGGAAAGCGTTCTTTATGTAATGGTATTCTGAGGCTGATTTTGGGAACATGGATGAAAGTTCTGCATAACTCATCGCTGTAAATGAAGCCAAGATTGCACCAAAAAGAAATGATATCCAGACAGAATTTCCAGCTAATCTAGCAGCTTTACCTATTAATGCGTATATACCTGCTCCGACTATTATCCCGACACCGTAAATGGTTAAGTTTAGTAAGTTGATTTCTCGTTTCAAGGATTTTTTCATAATGATATTTTGTTTTTAGAACAAAAATCTATCTGGTTCTGGAGTTGATTGATAAAGTTTAATACTAAAAAAACATATTTTTTATATGGACTTATTTTTTCAATTCAATCAAAATTGGTATGTTTTATTTTTCGGTTTTTTACTGTTATGGGTGATTTTATTAATCCATAGAAAAAGTCACAGGAAGAAAAAAGAAGTTAAAGAACAGTTTTTTTTAGCTTTTGCTGGTTTGTTTGTTCTATTCGTTATGGAAATTTTTGCGATATCTGTGGATTTATGGAATTATTTTTCTGATGGTTGGCCAATAATTTTATGGCCGACATATTTTGTTGGAATATTATTTGGATATCAATTGTTGAGAACTATTGAGGAAATCTGTTAGAACAAAAATCTATCTGATTCTTAAAAAAAAGAAAAAAGGGTTTAGCAGTTATTGGATTTAAAATTTCTTTAATCGTTCTACAAAGATTCTAATCTTACTTTGTTTAAGATCTTAGAGTTTTTAATTAAGTTGACCGTCGCTTTAGGTGCAAATGGTGAAATTTTGGATGCGATTTTTTTAGGATCTAAATGAACCCCCTCTATTTTTACAATATCTTTTTTACCTAATTTCTTGCTCTGAATGTTCATTGACATGGAGACTATCTTATCACTTTCGGGTAAATCTAAAGCTTCGATTACCTTTATTCCTTTTCCAGCAGTTATATGGTCTATTACAGTTCCATATTGAATTTTTTCAACTTTTATTGCAGGCATTCTACCACCAAATATTATCCATGTTTTTGGGTATAAAAGGATTATATAATTATCTGCTTCAGGTTATTTGAAGGCATTTACTTCGTGTTCATCGTATATTTACCTTCCAATTTAGTTCCAATCTGCATCTCTATTTCAGCTATTTTTTCCCATAAAAATTTTGCACCAGCGAGGGAAGGATGGTGTTCATTTTGGTATTTTTTTAAATCAGGATACATATAACTGTTAACAATAATATTCAACAGTTTCAAAATTATAGGGATGTCTAACGTCCTCTACCCCGTATTTTGTTAAGATGCAGCCCAACCCATACCCTGAAAAGTGGAATAACTTACGCTTTGCCCAAAGTAAATCTGACGGTATTTTTTCTTGGAGCTCTCTTAGTACTCCGATTAAATCTTGTCTTATTATCCCGAGGTCTTTTTTTAAACTTTTTTTAAATTCAGCGACTTCCTCCTCGCTTCTATCTTCTTTTCCAAATTGAGGGAGTCTTATCTCTAAATCTGCTATGCTTCTCCCTACTATTTCTGACATGCACTCGCCTAAAGAATTATAGAATTATAGTATCCTCAAACAACAGGTAACCTTCCAGAAATAATAGTTTCTTGCGCCACAAAGCCACATTTTATACAAATCAATCCATCGTAACCGTACCAACACATCTTTCCACCACATACAGAGCATTTATATTCTACCATCTTACCATTTTAATGAATAATATGACAGAGCATAAACTTAATTTCTTTAAGATCATACATTAGACTTTAAATTGTATTTTAATTTAACGAAAAGTTAATAAATTTCAACATTAATTTTACGATTGTATCTTGAACGAGAAAGATAAGAAAATATTGAGAGAACTAATCAAGAACGGTTAGATTTTTGTGTAACGAAACCACAGTTTACACAAATTAATTCATCGTAGCCATAAGAGCTCATTCTCCCCTTACATATGGGGCATTTACGTTCTGACATCTGATTATTTAATAAATAATATGACAGAGCATAAACTTAATTTCTTTAAGATCATACATTAGACTTTAAATTGTATTTTAATTTAACGAAAAGTTAATAAATTTCAACATTAATTTTACGATTGTAT
>Ga0172363_10003344_pt1 | contig 13053 bp, 13 predicted proteins | sample LakKivs2_kivu2a2_FD_114541 | JGI IMG/M metagenome (GOLD analysis project Ga0172363, IMG submission 114541) | Sediment microbial communities from Lake Kivu, Rwanda - Sediment s2_kivu2a2 | ecosystem: Environmental > Aquatic > Freshwater > Lake > Sediment | place: Rwanda: Western Province, Lake... | reverse complement strand
TCAACGGTCGGAGAATCGGGATGCTGACCGCTTGCTCGACGACCCGAAGGTTCTGCAGCGTCTGTGAGGCGACCTGACCGAGTGAATCACCCATCACCAAGGCATCCGCATGCTCTTCGTGAGCAATCGCCTCAGCGTAGCGCAGCATCATCCGTTTGCACACCACGCAGGTGTACTTCTTGTTACAGGCTTGCGTATACGCCTCGAGGCTCGTTCCATGGGGGAGAAGAAGCGCAGAAAGCTTCGATGGAACCAGCATCTTCAGATAAGACGCGAGCCTAAGGAATTTTTCTATCTCACGGTCGTCCGTGAAAGGTCGGTTATCCGCATGCAGCAGGATGAGTTCATCTGCTTTCTTTGACAGTAGATATGCTGCCACCGGGGAATCGATGCCACTGGAGAGCAATGCAATCAGTTTCATGCGGTCTCCGTTTCAATGTATTCTAGGTATTCTTTTAGCCCACCAACCGGCGGAAACACGAGAATTTCTGGGACTTCATAGGGATGCAGGGAGCGGATCTTCTGGATCGTTCGTTGCACGTTACGATCAGATGTTTTCACCAACAGGACGCATTCGTTTGCCTCCTCAATAGTACCTCGCCATCGGTAGATGGATTCCATCTTTGGGAGGATATGGACGCAGGCGACAAGCTTTTCTTGTACTAACGCACGGGCAATGGTTCGTGCGGTGTCCAACGTATCGGTTGTCGTATAAATAACAGAAACCATAAAAGACTGCATATTGGTGTGGAGTTTAAGAGTTTGCTTCTGAACGATAAGGGGTCATGCTAAGGGCCACCGCTTTCCGAGAGAGATCCTGAGAAACCCCATAGAACAAATGACTTGCGCAGGGGCAATCGCTGCAGCCGAATCCCGGGATACCAGAAAACGCACCTTCGAACAATCCTGCGATGGTGCATTCCTCCTTTTGAGTGCTTTCCTTATAGAAGACCTCGATCACACGGGTATATGGAAGAAGGTAGTCAATATGCCAATGCTTCTTCTTTTGTTTCCGAAGATGCCGTCGGACTCGTTGCTCTACTCCATTGAACGCAGAACCAACGTAGGCATAGCAACCCTTCTGAAAATGAATCAATCCCTGTTTTCCTACCAATACGGTGGTGTCTTGAGGAAGTTCCATCACTAACAGATATGCTCCTTTCATCACAAGAGGTATGAGCATAGGTTCTTATAAGACCGATTCTGTTTCCATCTCTGATGGTATCGCACAACCCTCGTTTCGTCTCCATTGAAACCCTTTCGGATGCTAAAAAAGAAATACAAAAGATAGGGAGCGACCCACAGAGCCTGGACATCATGGCACCTAAGGCGGTGTTTAAAGTCATCAAACTTGAAAACGTCATCTTGCAGGATGCGATCATCATCAAACAGGACATGCTGTCTCTTGGAGGAGAGGTCGCAATCCCCCGCGAGGCGTTTGAACTGAAAAAAAACCCTGCTGCTATTTTACTGATGGGAACCATAACTCAACTACGGGAGTTGGTAGCAAAACTGCAACGTCATTACCCACGCATTCAAATGCTTTCTGCAGAACTCGCTTTGCTCCTTGAAAAAATCTCCTGAGTAGAATGTCCCACAAAAAACATTAACTCATAGTTGATTCTAGGTGGGAAGCCTTATGGAAAACCCTGTTTGTCCCCTTGATTTCCGGTATGGGCGAAAAGAGATAAAGGACGTGTTTGGCGAGACAAGCAAACTCCAATACCTCTTAGATGTCGAAGCAGCCCTTGCTCGTGCCCATGCTGCTGTGGGGAATATCTCAAAGAAAGCCGCGGATGAGATTTCAAAGAAAGCAACCGTGAAACACGTCACCGTCAAACGGGTCAACGAAATCGAGAAGGAAACCAGACACGACATCATGGCGGTCACCAAAGCATTAAGTGAAGCCTGCGTTGGTGAAGCAGGAAAATACGTACATCTGGGTGCAACCAGCTATGACATCGTCGATACCGCAAACGCCTTACAATTCGCTGCGGCAACTGATTTAATTAAAGCACAAGTGCGTGAACTACGAGTGACGCTTGTGAGCCTCGCCAAGGAATATAAAAATACTATCATGGTAGGACGGACCCATGGGCAATTCTCCATCCCCATCACCTTTGGATTGAAGATGGCGGTTTATGCCATGGAGACCGATCGGCATCTGGAACGGCTCCACGAATGCAAATCACGCCTGCTTGTCGGGAAGATGTCCGGTGCGGTCGGCTCCGGGGCAGCCATGGGAAAACATGCCTTAAAAATCCAGGAACTGGTCATGACAGATCTCAAGCTCGGAACAGAGGAGGCAGCCACCCAGATCGTCGGACGTGACCGCTATATCGAGTTACTCTCTGTCTTAGCGAACATCGCAAGTAGCATGGAGAAGTTCGCAACTGAAATCCGTAATCTCCAACGCAGCGAGATCGGCGAGGTCTCAGAGGCGTTCGAAGTAAAAAAACAGGTGGGCTCATCAACAATGCCGCAGAAACGCAACCCAATCCTCTGTGAGCAGATATGCGGCATCGCCCGTGTCATCCGAAGCTTCATCATCCCAGCCTATGAGAACGCGATTCAATGGCATGAACGAGACTTGTGCAACTCCTCATCAGAACGCTTTATTCTTCCTCACTCCCTGATAATGACAGACTGGGTCGTATTCCAGATGAACAACGTGTTTAAGAACCTGCAGGTGAACCCTGAGCGGATGCGCCAGAATCTGGAGAATTCAAAAGGACTGCCGATGGCAGAAGCGGTCATGACAAAGCTTGTGGAAAGAGGAATGGGGCGTGGTGATGCTCATGAACTGGTCAGAACCTGCTCCCTCAAAACGGTTCATGATGGCAAACAGCTTCTTTCTGTGTTACTTGAGAATCCAAAGGTAGTAAAACTGTTCAAGAAAAAAGAACTCGAAGAGGTCATGAACCCGCGGAACTATCTGGGCGTCTCCGATAAAATCATCGATCAGGTGGTCAAGAAACTCACACGGTAGAAAAAGGGAGATATCATGGAAAAACTCGAAAGACTCATCGCGAACACCCAAGAAATCGTCACCATTGAAGAACTCAAAACAGTCCTTGAGAAACCACACCCCAAAGCATACATCGGCTTTGAACCCTCCGGTGTGGTGCACCTCGGCTGGAAAATCTGTACAAACAAGATAAAGGATTTCCTCGCCTGCGGGTTTGATTTTACGGTGCTCCTAGCAGATTGGCATGCGTACATCAATGATAAACTCGGAGGGGATCTTGATAAAATCAAACTTTGCGGCAGATACATGCATGATTGTTTCGCAGCAATGGGAGTCGACACGAGTAAAGTTCGGTTCGTCTCTGCAAGTGACTATGTCAATGATGCGAACTACTGGGAGCTGGTGCTGAAAACTTCAAAAGCAACCTCGGTGGCCCGGGTGAAACGTGCGATGGATATCATGGGACGTGAGGAGGAAGAAGCAGAAAAAGACTTGTCGAAATTGTTTTACCCGGCGATGCAAGTCTCTGACATTTTCTATCTTCAGCTGGATGTTGCCTACGGAGGGACTGATCAACGTCATGCCCATATGCTCGCCCGTGACGTCGCAAAAAAGATAGGGCGGATTGCTCCTGTGGCGGTTCATACCCCGTTGCTCACGGGCTTACAAGCTGGTGGTCGGATGAACCCAACTGAAGCGAAAATGAGTAAAAGCAAACCAGAGACGATGATTTCGATTCACGATTCTCCAGAGCTAGTGAAAATGAAATTGAGTAAAGCGTACTGCCCAGAGAAACAAACCGAGGGAAACCCCGTCCTCGAAATCTGTAAGTTCGTTATCTTTCCAGATCTTGAAGGAAAAGTATTCTTGATTGAGCGACCGGAGAAATTCGGCGGAAACCTCCAGTTCACTACATATCAAGAACTAGAACGTGCATATGTCGCAGGGCTCCACCCGCTGGATCTGAAGAATGCGACTGCACACCACATCAATACCATCCTTGAACCCGTACATACTTTTTTTGAACGACACCCAGAGAATCTCCAAAAAATGAAAGTCGCAGGTATTCTTCCATAACCCTGTCCTCTCTCAGGAATAAGGAGGAAAAAAAGAGAATTAGATTCCTTCATTGCATGGTTCGTACGGATTAAATGCTGGGTCACCAAAGAGGATATATTCCTGGAAACTCACGTATTTTGATTCCATCATCGGACTAAGACCTTTCGATGCCGTGGTCTTGTATACATCATCTGGTTCTACATCCGCTCCCAGGTAGATGTTCAATGGTGGAGACCACCACAGCATCCAGGGTGCATCGGCTTGTAAATAACTGTTTTTGGCATCTCGAAATGCTTTTCCAACGCTACAGTTGAATCGCATCAGATTGGAGCAGAGGTCTTCATAGATCTTCTCCCCGAAATGGGCCTCAGGGAAGGCCCCTCGCTTCCACTCACCCTTCGCTTTAATATATTTCAGGTACGTCTGTATGGGAAAATCATATTTTGTCTTCTTCGGTTCCAGATATCCGCCACCGATATTTGACCCGGTCGGTGAAGCAACAAGAGAAGCGACCCCCGCATGCAGCAGGGACTGCCCAATATTGGTTCTTGCGTAGATCCCGTCGATTTTTCCGCAGATGCAACTCTCCAGCCACATAAAAGATGGACCAAGATCCATGTTTGAGACGGTCCGCGTGGTATAATCGCCTGCGGAGCTGAGATCCCCACCTGGGCCGATGAACCCACCCGCAATCGGGACAAGTGTCTGCATGAATACCGATTTAAATAATGGACCACCAAGCCCGGAAGCGGCGATATCATTTCCAGCCACACCAAATAAATATTGATTCCCATGACCATTGACAAATAAAAAGTTGCTTGACTCGAAAATCTCCCCGCCTTTCACCACACCTTCCCCAGCTAATCTTCGTACCTGCCATTTAAAGAAAAGAAGTTTGTTTAAAACGTTGCTGTTTTTAATTTCAGCTAACGTTGTCTCGCTGAGTCCTTTGAACATCCCCTTTTCATATAACGCTCCCTGCAAGTTGAATCCTAATGGCTCTACAACGTCATACGCAGCCCGTTTATAGGTCATCTCCGCGTACCCGGTGAAGGCTTTCATCGGTTCCCCTCGCTTAACCACCTTCAGGATATCACCAAAGATAATGTATCTCAGCAAGGGTTTCTGGAAATCCTGCCCTCCACCAACGAGAAGACCGAAGTTTTCTTTCCAAGTGTCTAACCTGTTGACTAAATCATCGTAGAACATGCTTTTCAGGATCAATGCGTCTGCGTCTTGCGCATCCCAACCGGTGATTCGTCCTACGATGTTTTCGATGAAGGGATATTTTTCCTCTGACTCGCTATAGATATCGTTGGCGACATTCGACCAGTCATACTGAATCGGGTCGATATTCCCATAGAGAACATCACTAGGGGTTCCACCACCGCTGTAATACGCTGTATCATCGACACCATCCTCATCGATGTCTCCAATGGGTTCTACATGATTTTGATAGAAATAATTTGGAAGAACGGTCGCATCACCGACCAACGCGATATACACGGGATGCTCCGCATAATGATCTCGTAATGCTTTTAGGTCTCGTGTATCATTCATTTGAATATCTGCAAGATAAGAAAGTAAGTGATTCAACGGATCATGAATCTCATCGAAGAAATGTCTATTTGATAGCGGTACGAGGTTCGGATTTCTTCCACCCACATAAATCCCTGGGCAGGTTTCCCCGGTATCTGTGATTTTATCGTCATCCGCGGTAAATGCAAACTCCGGTTTTCCGAAAAGAATCCCTTTATGATAGGCGGTCAGATATGGTGCCACTGACGAAAGACCTTTCATCATGGGGTAGACTGGGTCTTCAAGTTTTTCGACAACAACGCGTGCGGAAACTTCTCCTTGCTTTTTTACCAACCATCTCCCGCTCGCAACAATCTTATATTCCACACCACCTCGTCCGTACACAACCATTTCGGAATAGACAACGTCTTTAATGATGTTCCCACTGGCGTCCCTTTCAGCAATCCCACCAGCAGCAGTTGAACCTGGAAGTATCTCAAATTTCCCTAAACCTTTCGGAATATTTTTTAAATTGGGACCCATGATGAATGAGACATCATCTCCCATCTCATCAGCGTTTTCTGCATCATGGTTAATTCCCTCAAATTTTATCAGAGCATATTGATAATCCTTTGGAATGGTAAATGTCCAGGTGACCGAGCCTTTCCCTGAGCGCATTCCAAGAAGGGCTTTCACCATTTGACTCTGAGAACCTGTTTGTAATTTTGTAGGTCCAAATGTGAACTCTTCACTATCTAATACCTGTGGTGGCCAGGCATCCACCGGGTTGGTGAGAGTAATATAATCAATCTCATGTTGAAGTTTTGTTTCTACCACAACAATTGAAGCGTTCAACACCTCGTCAACGGAGGTAAATCGTAAAAAAGCACCATACCCTTTGATACTTTTTCCACAGACAAGGGTTTTTTCCACCCCCAGGTCGTTGAGGAGCCGAGTCACATCAGCATCGAGTTCTTGTGTTACTATCACCGGTATTCGGAGATAGGACGCAATGGGTGTTGCAAGCACACCCAACGCATATCCCTGTTCATCTTCTTCAATGAGTAAAGCAGCTTCGCTTCGATCCCAGTAGGTTTTCGCTATCCGTATAGAGGCGTTTTTTGCAGATTCATCCTTCTTAATAGTTTCACTGGTTTTACTGCTATGCAACTGGTCTTGGAGTCGGGTAATGGCGGTGGACGGATTGCTAAAATTCATTACATATAGCGGGATGACTGCTTGTTCTCCGTTTTCATCATAATTCACGGACAACGGTGTTGCAATCAGGGGATAGAAAGGACAGCTATCTGATACGATAATAGAACCAGGCATCGTTTTTAAGTTGCCAGTAATATCGAGAAAATCTATGGATTCCACGGATTGAGATAGCGCTTGCTCTGGAACCCAAAAATATACGCCAATAGACGCAAGAACAAGGATGACAACCCCCAAGATGACAATGATCTTATCGTTTTTCATCATTTTTTAATCCTCCGATAAGGATAATAATAGCTGTCTTTGTATATTTGCAACATTCTATATAATAGTTTCTATTATTTACAGAAGGGCTGTTTTTTATAAAAAACATGCTATGTATGAATACGTTTAAGAAGGAGACGCTTATTACCCACAACAAAAGGAGAAAAAACAGCATGCCTAGTGAAGAAATATCTCCTCAGCTGCAGGACCAAATCAACAGATTACAACAGGCGCGAGCGCAACTTCAGATGATTACGCAACAACGACAACAAGTGGAGCTCCAACTCAAAGAAACCGAAGAGGCATTACAAGAAATCGAAGCGGTGACAGAGAAAACACCGATTTACAAAAGTATCGGTGCCTTATTGATTAAAACCAAAGGAAAAAGCGACATAAAAAAAGAGTTAAACACCACAAAAGAATCTCTGGAATTGCGAAAAACCACCTTGGAAAAACAAGAGGGACGAAGTAGAGAAAAACTCACTGAGTTACAAAGCAAAGTTGAAAGTTCCTTGAAATTAGCAGGTGGAACAGGACCCCTGAATGGCTAAGAAACATCTGTTTTCCGCACATAACGATTTCAAGACAGGTTTTTTCTGTAAATTCTTTTTAGTCCTCGGGTGCATCTTCATCATAATCTACGCATTGGAAACCTTGGCTCATCCTCTCAACCTCCATCCAGATACCACCGGTTCTCTGCTTGCGTTTGCGATCCTCTTTGTTGGCCTTGGGTTGATTTCCTATTTCTTTTCCTGTCAATTCGCAAAGCTTTCAAAAATCGCAGAAGAAGTTGAACAGGACGAATCCCTCATAGACTCCGAAGACCCTATTGAAGAACCATAACACGCTTCATTTTCCGAACCGACGTTTTCTCTGTTGGAACGTTCGTATCGCCTGTAAGAAATCACGTTTTTGTAACGCAGGCCAATACACATCACAGAAATACAGTTCGGAATACGCAAGCTGCCAGAGCAAAAAGTTCGAAATCCGTTCTTCACCAGAGGTTCGCAGGATGAGGTCTGGGTCCGGTAACCCACTCGTATACAAATAGGAGGAAACAGTTGTTTCAGAGATATCGTTGATTTTCAGTTTACCTTTCTTTATATCGCTTCCCATATGTTGAATCGCTTGAATGATTTCCTCTCGCCCTCCGTATGCTAGTGCGATGTTCAAATGATAGGTTTTATAGGAATTCGTCAGTTTCATAATAGACTGTGCGGACTGTTGGATGTCTTTTGGTAATGAATCAAGGCGACCGAGGATTCGTACGCGCACTTTGTTTTTATGGATCCGTGAGTCTTCCTTTGCTTTGTCCAATTCTTCCTTTAATAACAACATTAAGGTCTTGACTTCTTTTTCGCTGCGGGTAAAATTCTCCGTAGAAAATGCATACACCGTCAGAACCCGTATCTCAAGGTCAAAGCACCAGTCCAGCACCTCTTCGATTTTTTCTTTGCCAAAGACATGCCCCGCCTCCCAGGACAGCCCAAGTTCCTTGGCAAAGCGACGATTTCCATCCATAATGATGGCGATATGTTTTGGAAGGGGAAAGCGTCTGATGTCCTCAAGAAGTTTAACGTCGATAAATTCATTGACTTTCATGGAGAAAAAATGATACAGGGACGATCGATAGAACGCTGCAAGAATCCTTTTCCCCATGGAGCTTTGAATAAGATATTTCTCCCAGTCATCAATCTTTTTGCCAGCAAGGGCACGCAGCGATGGTTTTTGAGAACTGATATCGTTCACTCCAGAGAAATCAATACTATTGCCATTATATAGAGTTACTGATAATATTCTTCACAATATAACAACATAATAAATACATATGCATGGGAGGTTTTGTGAGAATCGTTATGTTATATCTGCTTACAAACCTGTTTTCTGTCTGGAATCTGCAAGTTCTTTTTCGATGTTTTGAATATCGTTTGCATACCTCACTGGATCTTCCAGCGCTCTAAGGGTCTCCTCAATTTCTCGTTTTTCGTTCCCGGTAATACTCTTCAGACCAAGTACCTGCTTGAGGAGAGGAGCTGCATCGGTTCGACCCTGTTTGACAAAATTATAGGTGAAATCTTCTACGTGGAACCATCCTTTGAATCGCCAAGGCGTCTCAATAAAATCTTTGGTGATTTTTACCATGAACTCATAAGCTTCAAGGCCGACAATCCCAGTTAATGCACCAACTAGGTAGGAGTAATATTTTTTCTGATCAAACGACTCATCAATCTCTTGGATGAGGGGGAGAATCGATGGGGTTCCGATATCCTGCAGCGCAAACATTGCTTCTTCGTTTGCCATCGAATCATCAGATTCCCGTTTTAAAAACGCGATGAGTGCGGGAACTGCCTGGGGATCTTTTGTTTGACGGAGAATCGTTAACGCAAAAAAGGAGCTCCACGTAAATTCGGTTTGGAGCAGTTCAATAAGTTCGGTTGTCACTTGATTTCCCAAGAGAATCAATTCCTGAATCACACGATGCGCATATCTCTTGACTTCCTCTTCGTCTTTATCATAAAATTCCTCGGTGTCAAGTGATCTTAAAAATTCGATTTGGTTTCGAGCCATCTCCATCTGCTTCTGCACCATATCCCTCAAGGGACTACAATGTTTCTCGTTACTTAAAGATTTGTTCGGAAGGAAAAAAACATCAATAATGAACTCATTGTGAGTGTGTTGATCTTTTTTCTTTTACAAAAAACAGTAAAAGGAACAAGGAAACAACGGTTAACCCAAGAGACAGGTAAAATGGTGCCTCGATGCTTAGAGAATCCCACAAGACCCCCGCGATGAATGATGCGGGAAGCGCACAGACCCCAATGATCATTTGATATCCACCTAGGCTGCTTGCTCGATAGTCAGCTGGTGCGAGTTCTGCGACCAATGTCTTTTGAATCGGCTCCAGCGCGGCTCGATGCAATCCGTATAAGACAAAGGTAAAGATGATGAGCCAATAGCTTTGTAAAAAAATAAAAATCAGACAGATAGCAGCCCAGAAGACATACGAAACCAGTAAGACGGTTTTCCGTCCAATCCGATCCGCAAGTCTCCCAAAGGGATAGGAGAACACCGCAGCGAAAACAGTGAAGACCAAATAGAGAATAGGCACGAAAATCACTTCGAAACCGAATTGCTTTGCATAGATAAGTAGGAAAGAATAGCTAAACGACCCGAGTGCAAAAATGGCACTAAGTAAAAGAAACATCTTGAAGTCCTTGTTAAGCTCCTTAAAGGAAAGCCCCTTGAATATTTTTTTTGTCTCCAGTTTCCGTTCCTTGATCAGAAAGATTACAAGAAGTGCTGCAATGATGGATGGTATCGCTGCAAAGAAGAACAACTCTCGATATCCAACGTTGAAATACCAGAAACAGATGATACAGAGAACGATACCGCAGACCGCACCAAGATTATCCATCGCCCGAAGTAACCCGAAGTTCCGCCCTCGATTCAGATCCGTTGAGGCATCCGCAATGATAGCGTCTCGTGGTGCTCCTCGCATTTTGCCAGCTCGATCAAGGATTCGAAAGGGGATAACATGCTCCCAAACCGAGGACAATGCGTACCCGATTCGTGATGTCGCTCCACAGAGATACCCTATCCAGACGAAGATTTTCCGACGACGGATTTTATCGGAGACATACCCGGAGAACGCCTGGGAAATAGAGACAATCGCATCACCAAGTCCATCGATAAAGCCAAGGACCGCCATGTTCGCTCCGAGCACCGTCGTGAGAAACAGTGGCCAGATCGGGTAGATAATATCAGAACCGAAATCATTCAGAAACGAGGCAGCGGCAAAGGTACGAATTGTTTTCTTCTCTTCTTTTTCGGCCATGAAGAACTTGTCCTCTTTTGTGTAATCGCATTTGGTGTTTTCAGAGTTTCTCTCTCAGAAAGGCAATATCTAATAAATACGAGACAATTACACATGGCGATCTGTATGGCAGCAGTTGATGTACGTAATTTGGTGAAAAGATATGGTTCCATGGATGCAGTAAAAGGAATCTCATTCTCGATCAACGAAGGGGAGATCTTCGGACTGATCGGACCGAATGGTGCAGGAAAGACCACCACATTACGAGTCCTATCCACCTTATTGTCCATCAACGGTGGATCAGTCACGATATTAGGACATGATCTGAGTAAACATGCTGCTGAGATCAGAAAGCTCATCAGTTATCTTCCTGAAGACGCGGGAGCGTACAAGAATCTGAGCGGAAGAGCATATCTTCAGTTCATCGCGAACTTCTTCGATCCGAAGGAGGCACCAGCAATGGTAACAAAAGGTATCGAAATCACGGATTTAGGAGTACGCATCGATGACCGGGTGGACACCTACAGCAAAGGGATGATGCGTCGCCTCCTTGTCGGACGAGCGTTAATGACAAATCCGAAACTTGCTATCCTTGATGAACCAACTTCAGGTCTTGATGTCATCAACGCTCAAGAAATCCGGAAGCTCGTTAAAACAACGGCGAAGTCTGGAACTACCGTGCTTCTCTCTTCACATAACATGCTTGAAGTGGAGTACCTCTGCGACCGGATTGCCTTAATCTCCGAAGGAAAAATAGTCGAAGAGGGAAAACCTAAGACGCTTATGGAGAAATATAACGCACGGAACATCGAAGAAGTGTTCATACGGACGGTGCACGAATGAGCGGACTTGGGAACATCACAAAAAAAGAGATACGAGAGTTACTGACCCCTGCGACATTTGTTCCGATTATCCTTGTTGCCTTGATTTTTGCAACCATGGGGAATAGCATTCAAGGGATTCAAGAACAGGCTACGGAACCACCGACCATTGGTATCATCAATGAGGACAACAGCAGCTTTGGCGCAATCGCATCCACCCTTCTTCATACCCATGCCAAGTCAGTGTATAATTCCACATCTATCGACGACCTCCAGAATGGGCTACAGACCGTCAAAGAACGAAACGGAGTTGCTGTCATCATCATCCCACGGAATTTCACAGAACGGATTATGCAGGAGCAACCCGGGATATTCCAGGTTTATTGGATCATGAAAGGAGCTGGACTCATGGATACTATATCATCAAGTGCAGTTGAATCGCTAATTGCCTTCATTAATATGAATATATCGAAAGAGCTTATCGAACAGAATTCCACGGTAAACGCCTCCTTTGTTTTATCACCGATCCAACGTTCTGAAACGACATATTTCAAGAATCGAGAATTTATTGGGATTTCACCAAACACGATTTCAGGGATGTTGTCATCCCAGTCGTTACTCATTCCTATTGTGATGATGATGATTATCATCATGGCCGGAGGCATCGTCATTACCTCAATGGCGCTTGAAAAAGAGAATAAAACCCTTGAAACCCTATTAACGTTACCAGTGAAACGAACGAGCATCGTCTCGGGGAAAATTATCGCGGCAGCATTCATCGGATTGATCCTTGCGGTCATCTACATGATTGGTATGCAGTTTTATTTTTCTGGTTTTCAATTTTCCACTGGTGTCAATCTTGGAACATATGGTTTGGTTCTCACGACAGGAGATTTTCTCTGGATCGGGATGTCCTTGTTCCTGGCTCTAATCGCCGGTCTTTCGCTCTGCATGCTTCTTGGAACCTTTGCCAAGAATTATAAGAGTGCACAAACACTCACCTTCCCCATCACGATGCTTGCGATGATCCCGATGTTTATTACGATGTTCGCTGATTTTGACACCCTCCCCCTCGCATTGAAAATCTTCACATTCGCTATCCCGTTCTCCCATCCGATGATGGCACCACGAGCACTGCTCTTCCATGATTATACGATGGTGATTGGTGGTATCATCTATGTCGCTATTTTTGCGCTAGTCACCATCAGCATCGTCGTCTGGGTGTTTAAAACCGACCGACTGCTTACGGGGACAACAAAATTCAAATGGTTGAAAGGATTGAAACGAAGAAGATTCTGAGTGAAACACTATCCATGGGGAAGATATCCTATACCATCCTTTCAAAAAAAAAAAAAAAAAAAAACGAGGGGAGGCGGGCCGGGAAGAAAACAATA
>Ga0172363_10003340_pt1 | contig 13061 bp, 14 predicted proteins | sample LakKivs2_kivu2a2_FD_114541 | JGI IMG/M metagenome (GOLD analysis project Ga0172363, IMG submission 114541) | Sediment microbial communities from Lake Kivu, Rwanda - Sediment s2_kivu2a2 | ecosystem: Environmental > Aquatic > Freshwater > Lake > Sediment | place: Rwanda: Western Province, Lake... | reverse complement strand
TCTGGCGGCAGGACCGGAATAAAAATTTTCTGGTTCTGCCGGCAAAAGATTCTTTTAACGCGACACCTGATAAGGCCGGGTGCCTGTTATCTCACTTTAAAAATGAAAAGGGCTGTCCCGGAGGACAGCCCTGTCCTGTTCAAACGATTATCTCTCAGGCTTTGGGTGCCTGCTGGGAAGCGATGAACTGTTCGATCCACTCGGTGGTGACGCTCTTGGGTCTCTCGATCGGCAGTCCGAGAGCTCGGTCCCAGATCAGCTGGGCCAGAACGCCCATGGCTCTGGAGACGCCGAAGAACACGGTGTAGAAGTCGTATTCGGTGACACCGTAATGCCAGAGCAGACAGCCAGAATGAGCATCGACGTTTGGCCAGGGATTCTTGGCTTTGCCGTGCTTGGTCAGGATGTCCGGAGCCACTTCGAACACCTTGCTGACCACCTTGAAGATCGGGTCATCGGGCAGGTGTTTAAGGGCGAATTCTCTCTGGGCGATAAACCGCGGGTCGGTCTTGCGCAGGACGGCATGGCCATAACCGGGTACGACTTTGCCGCCATTCAGGGTGTCCCAGATATACTGGCTGATCTGTTCCTTGGTAGGCTCCTGCCCTATTTTCTCCATCATTTCCATGATCCAGCGCAGGACTTCCTGGTTGGCCAGTCCGTGCAAAGGCCCGGCCAGGCCATCCATCGAGGCTGAAAGCGAATAATAAGCGTCGGACAGAGCCGAACCCACCAGGTGACAGGTGTGAGCCGAGACATTGCCGCCCTCGTGGTCGCAGTGAAGCACCAGGTAGAGCCTCATCAGGTCCTTGAAGGCCGGGTCGTCGGTGACACCCAGCATGTGAGCGAAGTTGCCCCCCCAGTCAAGCTTGGGGTCAGCCGGGATGTGTTTTCCGCCCTTATAGCTGCGGCGATAAATGTAAGCGGCAATGGCCGGGAGCTTGGCCAGGATGTTCATCACATCCTCGTACATCGGGTCCCAGTAGTCCAGCTTGTGCATGCCCAGGCGGTATCTTTCGGCGAAGATCGATTCTTTCTGCAGCTGAAGAATGGCCAGAGCAAACTGGGTCATCGGGTGAGTATCGGCCGGAACGGTGTTCAGGACGTCGATCAAATACTTCGGGAGTTCGCTTCTCTTGCGCCACTCTTCGGTGATGGCCAGGCAATCTTCGTAGGTCGGGATATCACCGGTCAGCAGCAGGTAGAACATACCTTCGGGCAGGGGTTCATCGGTGCCCGGAGCCTTGGGCAGCTTTTCCCGGACTTCGGGAATGGTGTAGCCGCGGAAGCGGATGCCTTCATTTGGGTCCAGGGCAGAGCATTCCCACATCATGCACTTGACGCTGCGCATGCCCCCATAACACTGGGCTATGGTCACGTCAGAGATTTTCAGTTCCCTATGCTCCTTGAGAATTTTCTGGATTCTCTCCCGCATGGGCATCATTTTGGAGACAAACTTTTCCTTTAATGTAGCCATTCAGAAACCTCCTTTAGGCTTTTAATTGCTTTGATCAGGTTTTAAAAAAAAGAAAAACTTAAGACTGAAATATAACACGTCCTTTGACGGCAAGTCAATTTATATTTTCAAGGGAATTAAAGGGCTTGATTTTTTGGCCCGGGGCTTATATCCTTTAAGGCAAGATATATCCTGCCAGCAGGATATTCTTGAAAGGAGAAAACATGGGAGCGCTTATTGTGTTGCTGATAATCATAGGTTTATTAGTCCTGATAGCTATCGGCATCTTCAACAGCCTGGTGGTTCTCAGGAACCGCTGCGACAACGCCTGGGCTCAGGTGGATGTCCAGCTAAGGCGCCGCTATGACCTGATTCCCAACCTGGTGGAAACGGTCAAGGGTTATGCCAAACATGAAAGAGAAGTATTTGAGAAGGTAACCGAAGCCCGGACTAAAGCCATCAACGCTCAGACGGTTAAAGAACAGGGTCAGGCCGAAAACATGCTGACCGGGGCTCTGAAATCTCTGTTTGCGGTCGTGGAAAATTATCCGGAACTGAAAGCCAACCAGAATTTTCTGATGCTTCAGGAAGAGCTGGCCGGAACCGAAAGCAAAATCGCCTTTGCCAGGCAGTTCTATAACGACACGGTTATGAAATTCAACATGAAACAGCAGGTTTTTCCTTCCAACATAATTGCCAGGATGTTTGGCTTCAAAGAAAGGGATTATTTTGAGATCGAAGAACCCGAAGCCAGAGGTCCGGTCAAGGTTTCATTCTGACAGGTGCCAGGCTTTCAATAACCATTTTATTAGTGAATACAGTTTATGTATGAACAGATAACCAGCAATAAGGTCAAATCTTTTCTGCTGGTATTGTTTTTTGTGGCCTTTGTTTTTCTGCTGGTCTGGGTTTTTGAAGAACTAACCGGCTGGGGCCGCGGCGGTTTTATCCTGGCGCTGGTGATCGCCTCTGTTATGGCTGCCGGCAGCTATTATTACAGCGACCGGATTGTGCTGGCCATCAGCCGGGCCCGACCTGTATCCAGGGATGAGTTCCCATATCTTTACCATACGGTCGAGGGGCTGGCCATAGCGGCCGGACTTCCCGCCCCACGCTGTTATGTGATTGAGGATACCGCCCCCAACGCTTTTGCCACGGGCAGAAACCCGAAAAATTCTGTAATCTGTGTGACCACCGGACTGCTCCAGAAATTGAATCGTCTGGAACTCGAGGGCGTCATTGCCCACGAGATGAGCCATATCAAAAATTATGACGTGCTTCTGCAGACGGTGGCTGTGGTCATGGTCGGGGTGGTGGCCCTGCTCAGCGACTGGATGCTGCGCAGTCTTTGGTGGGGAGGTGGCCGGAGAAAAAGCAGGGAGCGGTCTGGAAATGCGGGAGCCATTCTCCTGCTGCTGGGTATCGTCCTGGCCCTTCTGTCTCCTCTGGTGGCTCAGCTGATGCAACTGGCCATTTCCCGGCGGCGGGAATATCTGGCTGATGCCAGCGCGGCCATGCTGACCAGGTATCCGGCCGGACTGGCCTCAGCCCTGCGAAAGATCGCAGCCGACCCGGAACCCCTGGAAGCGGCCAACAAGGCAACCGCCCATCTTTATATCGTCAACCCCCTGAAAAATATCGGCGGTAAAGTCAATCGGCTGTTCAGCACCCATCCGCCGATAGAAGAGAGGATTGCCGTCCTGGAAAGATTGTCATTCGAAAAAATCTGAGGCCCGGGTTTTATTTTCGGGTCGCCACCAGACGATGACCTCAAACCGGGCGGTGGGGTCTCTTGCATCTTAAATAGTCTTTGTCTATAATTTAGCTACCCTGGGCGGGGTCGTAGTTCAGCTGGTTAGAACGCCGGCCTGTCACGCCGGAGGTCGCGAGTTCGAGCCTCGTCGGCCCCGCCATTTTATACCCTTACGATGAAGGCGATGGATCTCCTGAGAACTGTACTGCAGGAAGAGACCTGTCTGGTGGGAATAGGCAACCGCTTAAGAGCGGATGATGGCTTTGGGCCTTATGTCATAGAAAGTCTCAAGAAAGAAAGGATACTTCCGCAAGCCGACCTGATGGTTGTAGAAGATGTCCCCGAAAATTTTGCTTTCCCGATTTCGAAAAAAAAGACAAAAAATATTGTTTTTATAGATGCTGTTTTTATGGATGCCTTGCCCGGAACTGTAATCTTTGGCTCTCTGGCTGAACTGGAGGATGTAAGCCAGATAGCTTCCACCCATAAGCTTTCTCTTAGATTGACAGCCAGAGTGATCGAAGAGACGGGTAAAAAAGTATTTCTTTTGGGAATAGTGCCATTTAGCACTGAATTTGGGAAACCCTTATCCAAGGAAATAAAAAAAATAGCTGATGACATTGTCGGGTTGATCAAGGAGTTCAGCCAGAACTTTTCAGGCAGTAAGAACATTTAATTTTTTGTTAATAAACAATTATCTCGTTTTTTTATAGAAGGGCATATTTCAGCGCCTTATCAGGGCCCGTACTAAACCATAATGGAAACATATATGATCTTCATTTTATGTGGACTAAATTATATCTGGTCTAAAAGGTTTGTCCCGGCTAATTTGCAGGCTGGTTGAATTACTTTAATTGACAATCTCCTCAGTTTCCCCTTATAATTAAAAAATGTCGGGGGCGAAATGGACTCGACGGAGGTAGTGAAACAGAAGCTGCAGGCCGAGGTCCCATCAACCTCGTTAAACAGGTGGGAAACAATTAACTGCAGAACCTGTTGCAGTCGCTGCCTGATAGAAAGTGCAGCCGTCTCTTGAGGCCTTTCCTGCGGGCCTGAAGAGACGCCGACCAGCAGGATAGTCTGCCGGGCGTGCTCAGGGTCCGGCGGATGAAGTACCACTTGGGCTGGTTGAGCGACGCTCTTCCTCTTCGAGAAGCGCTCAACAAGATGTACTGAAGAGGATAAGCCTGTAGAGGCTGGCTGTGGAATGCCTTCGGACGCGGGTTCGATTCCCGCCGCCTCCACCATTTTTTATATATAAAGAAATGAAGAAGACGAGATGCCCAGAGCAGACAGAGCCATAATAATAGTCTTTTTGTCGGTAGTATTTTTAAGCTGTTTGATTCTTTTCCCCGCCCAGGCTCAGAAAAAGACCCAGCTGGTGCCGGTGATCAGAGTCGAGGTGCAGGACATAAACACCGGAGCCCGAATTAAAATCAGCTCCGGCTCCACCCTCAATTACAGCTTGAGAAAATCCGGAAATATACTGACCGTTTCCTTCCGCTCCTTGAGCGGGCTGCGTTACGACCGGAGGCCATTCACCAGCCGTCTGATCCAGTCAATAGACCTGGCCAAATCCCCCGAGGCTTACCTGTTGCTGATCAAGGCCGGAAACGCTGATTTCTCATACACCCAATCGGCCCGCTGGGACCCTTTTGAGCTGACGGTTGAGATTAGAGCCGGGGAGGCCAGAAAAGCCGTGGCCGAAACGAGGCCTGCTCCTCCTGAAAAGCCGGCCGAGACTCAGGCCCAGCCCCAGCCCCAGACGACAGTCACAACCGAACAGAGCGGCCTTCAGGCTCCGGGCGGGAAAAAGCAGGTCAGAACGATTGTCATCGACCCGGGACATGGAGGAAACGAAGTCGGAGCTAAAGGAGTCTATGGAACTCTGGAAAAAGATGTGACCCTGGCTGTTTCCAGAAAACTGAAAGAAGCAATCGAGCGCGGGCTGAAGTACCGGGTGGTGATGACCCGGGAAGCCGACCTTTCTGTGCCTCTGGGAAAGCGTTCGGCCATCGCCAACAACAACAAAGCTGATTTATTCATCAGTATTCACGTTAACGGTTCGCGGCGGGTAAAAGCCACCGGCTCGGAGACTTTTTTTCTGAGCCTGAATGCCAGCGACGAAGAATCCCGCCGGCTGGCCTACTTCGAAAACAATTCGGCCGAGCTGGAAAACCGGGTGCCGGAAAAAGACTTCGATGACCTGAAGCTCATTCTATGGGACATGGCCCAGTCAGCCTACCTCAAGCAGAGCAGCCAGCTGGCCGATTTTGTGCAGCAGGAGCTCAACGAGCTGCTGAACACCAGGAACCGTGGGGTCAAGCAGGCTCCCTTCAAGGTTCTGACCGGCGCCGCCTGTCCGGCCATTCTGGTGGAGGTGGCTTTCATAACCAATCCGGAAGAAGAAAAGCAGCTGCAATCGGAGGATTTTCAGGCCAGGGTGGCTGAGGCCATCTACCGGGGCCTGAACCGTTTTCTGCAGCTTTACGAGAAACCATGAAGCGCAAAAAGAAAAAGTTGACGACTCTTTTCATCCTGCTGGGGATACTGGTGGTCGTGCTGCTGGTCTTTTTCTTCGGCGGTCGCCGGGAGAAAATCAGGCATCAGGCCGGACCGTCCGTCTCCGCTTCCGGTGGGGGCCAGGTTCAGGAAGTAAAGATGAAGAGGGTTACTCTTTTCTTCATGTCTGAAAGCGACAGCCTTCTTCATCCGGAAGAAAGGGAAATCAGAGCCGGAACCCTGAACGAGGAGGCCCGGGCGGTGGTGGAAGAATTGATCAAAGGCTCAAGGTCCGGGCTGCTGAGCACTCTGCCTGAAACCACCCGGCTCAGACAGGTTTTTGTAACTTCCGACGGGACAGCTTACGTTGACCTGAGCCGGCAGATAATGGAGGCCAGTTATTACGGCTCTTCCGGCGAAATGGCCGCTGTCTATTCCATCGTCAACTCGCTGACCTATAATTTTAAGAGCGTCAAAAGAGTCAGCCTGCTGGTGGAGGGCAACGAGAGGGAGACGCTGGGTGGCCATATCGACCTGTCGCGTCCCTTCAGCCCCGATTATTCGCTGGTCGCCAGATAAACCTCTTTGATAAAATCCGGAAATGAAGAGTAAGAAACTGCCGCGAGTGGTCATCCTCGGCTACCCCAACGCCGGGAAATCCACCCTTTTCAACCGGTTGCTCGGTCAGAAAAAAGCCCTGGTCCATTCCCTGCCTGGTATGACCAGGGACCTGATTACAGGAGTGGCCAGGATAGGTGATCGTGAATTTCTGCTGATAGACACCGGCGGTTTTGCTGACGGCCGGGTGGACCCCATTTCTTCTCTGGTCAGGGCCAAAGCCCTGGAAGCGGCCCGTTCGGCCGACCTGCTGATTTGCCTTTTTGACAGCAAGCGAGCACTGACCGCGGGCGAGGAGGAACTTTTCCTGGAAGTAAAGAAATACGGCCGGCCGCTGCTGGCTGTGATCAACAAGGTGGATACGCCGGAGGCTGAACCCGACCTGTCCGAATATTACCGCCTGGGTTTAAGCGATTTCATAACTATTTCGGCCGAACACAAGCTCAACATGGAATACCTGAAGGAGAAAATTGTGGAGCTGCTGCCGGCCAGAGCGGGCGAGAGCCAGTCTTCGGAGCAAGTCTCAAGACCATTGAAAATCGCCATTGTCGGCCGGATTAACGTTGGCAAGTCTTCGCTGGTAAACCGCCTGTGCGGCGAGGAAAGGCTTCTGGTCTCGGAAATTCCGGGCACCACCAGGGACAGCGTTGATACCCTCATCACCAGGAATAAGAAAACTTATTGCCTGGTTGATACAGCCGGCATCAGGAAATTCAGCGGAACCAAAGACTCCAGGGAAAAAGCCGGAATAATCCGGGCCCAGAAAAATATCGAAGAAGCGGACGTCATCTGTCTGGTTCTGGATATCCAGGAATTCCCCACCCGCCAGGATGCCCACATTGCCAGCCTGGCCCATAAATCGGGGAAACCGCTGCTGATTGCCCTGAACAAATGGGACCTGGCTGAAAAGCAGCGGGTCAATCCAGCGGAAATAAAGGCTCATGTTTTCAGCCGGCTTAATTTTGTCGATTATGCCCCTCTGGTCTTTGTCTCGGCCCTGACCGGGCAGCGGGTGATAAAGATTCTGGATCTGGCCGAGGAAGTTTACGAATCGGCTTCCAGGAAACTGGAGACCGCGATCCTGAACAGGTTCTGGGAAAAGTTTTCCCGGGAATATCCGCCCCGGACAAAAGACGGGGCAACTCTCAAGGTAAAGTACATTGTGCAGAAAGGGGTCAGGCCGCCGGCTTTTGTGCTTTTTGGCCACAGCCAGGCCCCGTTGCTCCCGGCTTATGAGAAATTCCTGATGGATGTTTTTCGCCGGGAGTTCGGGTTCACTGGAACACCCCTGAGGTTTTTTCTGAGAAAAAGCTGACTCTCGGGCCATAAACTGGAGGGCGGTTTTTCCCTCGCCCCGGCCTGGACAGCCCTCAGATACTGCAGGTAGAATTCCTGTTTTTGTGATTTGAGAAAATGATTGAAACGCCGGCGGAACAGGTCAGGCAACCCCTCAGCCCCGGGTTTTTACGAAGGGAAAGCATGGAGCGAGGACTGGAGGAGAGGCGCCGTGACAGGCCCCTTATTAATTTTAACCTTTCACTTAAAGTCGGATGCTATCAAAGTTCCATTTTTTCTTGACTTTATGGTCTTAATCTTATATAAAATATTTCTAATTGTCTGGAGACCAGATGTTTAAGGAGGTCATGATGACTCGTCAGAGGATAAACGGCTTGGCAGTTATCCTTTTAGCCTTGGCTGTTCTTGTGACCGCCACCAGTTGCGAGAAGCTTAAGGTTAACAATTTACAGGCAAATTATCATTTTAAGAGAGCCAACAACCAGTTCAGGGAAGGCAAATACCGGAATGCGGTGGCTGAGTACGAGCTGGCTCTTAAATACAGGCCAGACCTGGTTCAGGCCTACCGTTATATCGGCGAGAGCTACAAGCAGCTTTATAAACCAGGAGTGGATTCAGCCCTGAACAAGGAGCTGGAGAAAAAGGCCCTGGAGGCTCTGAACAAGGCCCTGGAAATCGAGCCCAATAACAAGGACATCATCTATTCCCTGGGCGATATGTACGACAAGCTGAAAAAATTTCCAGAAGCTGAAAAACTTTATCTCCGGATTCTGGAACTTGACCCGCAGAACATGGACAACTTCTACGTGGTGGCTGAGTTCTACAGCCGCTATGCGGCGGAAATTCCGGATGCTGCCCAGAAGGCCGAAACCATGTACCTGCGTCGTATCGAGGCCGACCCGGAAAACCCGATGGGTTATGCCTATGCGGCCAACTACTATGAGCACCTGCCGGTTTCCGAGCAGAACCTGGAAGGGGCTATAGAGAATTTTGACAAGGCCAATATGTTCTGGGAGAAAAGAATCGCCCTCGACCCGGAAAATCCGCAGGCCTGGCTGGCCAAGGGTGTCAATCGCTGGAGCCGGGCTTATCGTTTTCAGATTGTGTCCGAGGGGGAAAGACTGGGCATCGCCCGCGATGCTCTTCAGGCCATCGAAAAAGCCAGGGACCTTGACCCCAACTATCCCGAGCCCTACAGCTGGCTGAGCGTTCTCTATCAGTCAGTCCTGGCCAAGCTCGAGCCGGACAAGGCTGCCAGGTATACTGCTGAAGGCCAGAAGAACATCGAGAAGTTCCAGGAGTTGAGAAAGAGAGCAGCCGAGAAAAAGAAACTTGAGGAAGAACTCAAGGGAGTTAAATAATAGTCTTAATTTCAGGGGGGCAGACCGGCGCAACCGTCTGCCCCTTTTTTATTCTGCCTAGATGTTCATTCCGCTTAAAGACGAAAATCCCACTTTAAGATTCCCTGTAATCACCGTCTTACTGATCGCGGTCAACTGCCTGGTATTTCTTTATCAGGTTTTTTCTCCTCATGGCCTTGAGTACCATGTGCTGAAGTTTGGCATCATACCCTATGAAATTACCCACTGGCAGAGTGCGGCGGTGGTGCCCAGGGTGTTCTGGCCGCTGAGCCTGATCACCGGAATGTTTCTCCACGGCAGCCTGCTGCACCTCATCGGAAATATGCTCTATCTCTGGATATTCGGCAACAACGTCGAGGATTTTCTGGGCTCTTTCAAATTCACTCTCTTCTATCTGGCCTGTGGAGTAACGGCTTCCCTGCTGCAGGTAGCTGTCTATCCGAATTCAAAAGTTCCGATGATCGGAGCCAGCGGGGCCATAGCCGGGCTGCTCGGAGCCTACCTAGTTCTTTTCCCCTCGGCCCGGGTAAAGACCCTGGTTTTCCTGTTTTTTTACATAACCATAATTTATGTTCCGGCCTGGGTGCTGCTCGGTCTGTGGTTTGTACTCCAGGTGTCCAACTTGGGGCTGGGGGGAGGAGTGGCCTGGTTTGCCCATATCGGTGGTTTCCTGGCCGGACTGTCCATGGTGCTGCCGGCCGCCCGCCGGCGGCGGAAATTCTACTATGTTTAATGAAAACTTGAATTTACGGGGCAAAAAGGCTACAATTAATAACCCTGGCTGGTTGACAATTTAAGCGTTATTTAGTATCTTTATTCATCAAATTAGCCATATTTTTTCATAAGGCAAGGTTGGAAAATGAAGACTTATCATCCAAAAAAAGAAGAAGTTCAACAGAAGTGGTGGCTGATAAACGCCGATGGCCAGATCCTGGGCCGCCTGGCGACCGAAATTGCCGTTCTGTTGAGAGGAAAGAATAAGCCGCAATTTGCTCCCAGCGCCGATGTCGGCGATTTTGTGGTCGTGGTTAACGCCGAGAAAATCAGGGTTACGGGGAATAAGCTGGAAGATAAGATGTACTATCATCATTCTCAGTATCCGGGCGGTATCAAGGAAAAAAAGCTCAAAGAAATGCTGGAGACCAAGCCGGAAGAAGTAATCCGGAAAGCCGTCTGGGGTATGATCCCCAAAAATAAACTGGGCCGGACCATTATAAAAAAACTTAAGGTCTATCGCGGTCCCGAACATCCCCATCAGGCCCAGAATCCTGAGGAATATAAGTTTTAGGAGGCACCTTGAGTCTGATTCAGTATTACGGAACAGGCAAAAGAAAGAACGCCATTGCCCGGGTCTTTTTGAGGTCGGGCAAGGGCGATATCACACTGGTGGTCAATAAAAAGCTTCGCCCCTTTGAGGAGTATTTCAAGCTGGAATCACTGCGTTACACCATCCGCCAGCCGTTGATGGTTACCGAGACTGAAAACAAATTTGACATTTTTATGAGAGTCGAGGGCGGCGGGCTCCGGGGGCAGGCAGAGGCAGTCCGGCTGGGCATTGCCCGGGCTCTGGTTGAATTTAACCGGGAATTGAGGTCGGTTCTCCGGAATGCCAGCCTGTTGACCAGAGATTCCAGGATCAAGGAACGGAAAAAATACGGCCTGCTGGCTGCCAGAAAGGCACCGCAGTATCATAAGAGATAAAGTCCGGGAAAGGGAGGAAGTCCTTTGGTTTCAGTAACAATGAAAGAGCTGTTGGAAGCTGGCGTTCACTTCGGTCATCAAACCAGACGCTGGAATCCGAAGATGAAAGAATTCATCTTCGGTCAGAGAAACGGGATTTACATCATCGACCTGCAGAAGACCATAAAGAGCTTTAAGGAAGCCCTGCAGTTCATTAAAAGCGTAGCCGAGAGCGACCGGCAGATTCTTTTTATCGGCACCAAAAAACAGGCCCAGGATATCATCCGGGATTACGCTCTGAAATGCGAATCGAGCTACGTCAACCAGCGCTGGCTGGGCGGTCTGCTGACCAATTTCAAGGTCATCCGGAACAGCGTGGAGAAGCTGGTGGAAATGGAAGAAATGAGGGAGGATGGCCGCTGGGATCTTCTCCCCAAAAAAGAACAGTCCCGCAAAGAAAAAGTTTACCGTAAGCTGCAGAAAAACCTGGGTGGATTAAAAACCCTGTCTGAACTACCCGGCGCTGTTATTATCATCGATTCTTCCAAGGAAGAGATTGCCATCGCCGAGGCCAGAAAGATGAGAATCCCCATCGTCGCCGTGGTCGATACCAACGGCGACCCGGAAGGCATCGATTACCCCATCCCGGGCAACGATGACGCGGTTCGGGCCATAGAGCTTTTTGCCTCCAAGATAGCGGAGGCTATAATTGAAGGCAAAAAAGCCAGGCTGGCCCAGGGTATGATGGAAGAAAAGAGCGAGGCAGCTTCAGCCGAAAGCCAGCCGGCCACCACTGAAACCAGGACCGAACCCGAAAACAAAAACGAATAATCGCCCGGAAAAGGAGATAGATATGGCAGAAATCAAAGCTGAACTGGTAAAAACTCTGAGGGATAGAACCGGAATCGGGATGATGGAATGCAAGGAAGCTCTTCAGGAGGCAGGTGGTGATATAGACAAGGCCATAGAGATCCTGCGTAAGAAGGGTCATGCCCGGGCTCAGGATAAAGCCGACCGGACAGCAGCTGACGGAGCTGTGGGGGCTTATGTTCATGCCACCAATCGTCTTGGAGTCCTGATTGAGGTCAACTGCGAGACTGACTTCGTGGCCAGAAATGAAGAATTCAAGGAACTGGTCAAGAACCTGGCCATGCAGGTGGCCGCCTCCAACCCTCAGTATATCTCTCGGGAAAATGTGCCGGCCGAGGTTATAGAAAGAGAAAAGGAAATAATCCGGGCCCAGATCCAGGATGCCAAGAAACCTCCCCAGATTATCGAGAAGATTGTCGAGGGCAAGATGGGCAAATTCTTTGAGGAAGTCTGCCTGCTTGACCAACCCTATATCAGGGATGATAAAATAAAGGTCAGAGATCTGGTTAACAGCCACATCTCCAAATTTGGCGAGAATATAAAAGTCAGACGCTTTGTCCGTTTTGAAATCGGCAAATATTAGAGAGCGATAAAAAGAATGGACGAGGGCAGGCCGGCTTACAGGAGAGTGCTGCTGAAGCTATCCGGCGAAGCGCTGCTTGGAGAGCTGCCCTACGGCATCGACTTTAAGAGAACCCTGGCCATCGCCCGGGAAATCAAACAAGTTCACGAGCTGGGGGTGGATATTGCCATCATGATCGGCGGCGGCAATATCTTCCGCGGGTCAAGGGGAGTAGCCGACGGAATGGACCGGGTGGCCGCTGACCATATCGGATTGCTGAGCACGGTCATCAACGGACTGGCCCTGCAGGATGCCCTGGAAAAAGAAGCTATCAATACCCGCCTGATTTCAGCCATTGAAATCAGAGCTGTGGCCGAGCCCTTCATCCGGCGTCGGGTTCTCCGGCACCTGGAAAAACGCCGGGTGGTTATATTCACTGCCGGTCTGGGCAGTCCGTATTTCACCACTGACACCGCAGCTGTTCTCAGAGCCCTGGAAATCAAGGCTGAAGTCATCCTGAAAGCCACCAAAGTGGATGGTGTCTACAGCGCCGACCCGATGCTTGAGGCCGGGGCCACCAAATTTGATAACATCAAGTTTCTGGAAGTGATTCAGCAGGAACTTAAAGTGATGGACAGCACGGCCATCACCCTCTGCAAGGACAACAACCTGCCGATAATCGTCTTTAACCTGAATGTCCCCGGGAACATCAGGAAGACCGTCCTGGGCGAGAAAGTCGGAACCAGGGTATCCTGAAACCAGTTCAAGTCTCAATCAAGGAGGAGCCTCATGGTGAAAGATGTCCTGAAAGAACTGGAAAAGAAGATGAAAACGTCCCTGGAACATTTCCGGAAGGAAATCAGCAAACTCCGCACCGGCCGGGCTAACATCAGCATCTTCGAGGACATAAAGGTCATGTATTATGGAACGCCAACCCCGGTCAACCAGGTGGCCACAATTGGA
>Ga0172363_10003339_pt1 | contig 13066 bp, 10 predicted proteins | sample LakKivs2_kivu2a2_FD_114541 | JGI IMG/M metagenome (GOLD analysis project Ga0172363, IMG submission 114541) | Sediment microbial communities from Lake Kivu, Rwanda - Sediment s2_kivu2a2 | ecosystem: Environmental > Aquatic > Freshwater > Lake > Sediment | place: Rwanda: Western Province, Lake... | reverse complement strand
CCCCAGGACGGCCGCGTCAAGCTCCGAATCGCAGGACGCGAGATCGACGTCCGCGTCTCCGTGATCCCCATGATCCACGGCGAGGCCATCGTGCTCAGGTTGCTCGACCGCGGCGCGGCGATCCTCGGCCTCGAGCATCTGGGCATGTCCCAGGCCGACTGCGCCTCCTTCCAGCGGATTCTCGGCCTCCCGCACGGCATCGTGCTGGTCACCGGGCCCACCGGCAGCGGCAAGACCACCACCCTCTACGCCGCCCTCTCCCGCATCAACGACGTCGAGCGCAAGATCGTCACCATCGAAGACCCCGTCGAATACCAGTTGCGCGGGATCAACCAGATCCAGATATCGACGAAGGCCGGCCTCACGTTCGCCCGCGGGCTGCGCTCCATCTTGCGGCACGATCCCGACGTCGTCCTCGTTGGCGAGATTCGCGACCGCGAGACGGCCGACATCGCCGTGCAGGCGTCGCTCACCGGCCACCTCGTCTTCTCCACGCTGCACACGAACGATGCCCCGGGCGCCCTCACCCGCCTTGTCGACATGGGCATCGAGCCCTACCTCGTGGCATCGTCGCTGGAAGCCGTGCTTGCCCAACGGCTCGTGCGGCTGATCTGCCCGGCCTGCCGCGAAAGCTTGCCCGAGGCAGACGTCCAGCGCGCCCGCATGCAGTACGGGCTGGACAACCTGGAGGCACTTCATCGCGGACGCGGCTGCCGGCACTGCCAGGGAACCGGCTATCACGGCCGAGCCGGAATCTTCGAGTTCATGATAGTCTCCGACGACATCCGCACCTTGATCCTCCAGAACACGTCCGCCGGCGTCATCCGCAAGGCCGCCCAGGCGCACGGCATGCGTAATCTTCGCGAGGATGGCTGGCGGCTCGTCCTCGAAGGCCGCACCACCGTCGAGGAAGTGCTGCGCGTCACCAAGGACGAACGCTTCAACGGCAATGGCTTCATTCCGCCGGCCGATGCGAAACCCGCCGGGTCCGGCACCGGGGGAGGCGAGTGATGCCCGTTTTCACCTACACCGCGCTCGACGCCGCCGGAAAGGAGACCACCGGCACGATCACCGCCGACGGCCGCTCGGCTGCTCTTAACCAGCTCGCCGTGCAGGGGCTGCATCCGGTGAACGTAGAGGAACGCCAGGATGCCGCGAAGGCGAAGTCGGCCGAACGCCTCGCGGCGGGCCGCGTCTCTCAGGCGAGCCTGGAAACGTTCACGCGCCAGCTCGCCAACCTGCTTGCCGCCGGCGTGCCGCTGAGCCGGGGCTTGCAGGTGCTCAGCCGCGAAGCGTCTCAGCCGGCCGCGCGGCGGCAGTGGGCCGCCATCCACGATGACGTCGTGGGCGGCACCTCGCTGGGCGACGCACTCGCCCGCTGGCCCCGGACGTTCCCCCCGATCTACGTCGCCATGGTCCGGGCCGGCGAGACCGGCGGATTCCTCGACCTCGTTCTCGGCCAGATTGCCGATTTCCGTTCGCGGGAGCAGGAGCTGAAGGGCAAGGTGAAGGCCGCACTGGTCTACCCGGCGGTCCTCGCCACGCTGGCGGCCGGGGTGCTCACGTTTCTGCTCACATAGTTCATTCCGCGCTTTTCGGCGATCTTCGCCGAGTTCGGCGGAGCGCTGCCCGGCCTCACCCGCGCCATCGTGGCCGCAAGCAATTTGGTCCTGCGCCACGGGATCGTGCTGCTGATTGGTATCGTCCTCGTTGTGCTGCTGACCCGCCGGCTGCTGGCTTCTGATGCTGGGCGCCGGCGGATCGAGAGCCTGGTCCTTGCGATGCCCGCCGTCGGCAGCGTGGTGGCGCGCTTCGCTCTCGTGCGCTTCTGCCGCATGCTCGGCACGCTGCTAGGGGCGGGCGTCCCGCTCGTCCTGGCCCTGCGCGTCGCTCGCGAAGCCATCGGCAACCAGATTCTCGCCGATACCGTCACGAAGGCGGTCAGCGACGTACAGCAGGGCTCATCGCTCGCCCGAAGCCTGGCTGAATCACGGCAGTTGTTCCCGCCGGCCGTCGTGGAGATGGTGGTCGTCGCCGAGGAAAGCGGTCGGCTCAACGATGAACTCGTCCGTATCGCTGCCGCCTACGAATCCGAGCTCGACCGCCGGCTCCGAATGCTCGTGGCATTGGCCGAGCCGGCGCTCCTCTTCATAATGGCGGGCGTCGTCGGCACCGTCGTCATTGGCATGCTGCTGCCAGTGTTCACGCTTCAGGATCTGATCCGGTAAATGGCGTATGGCTTGATATCGCGGAGGAAACTACATGCAGGTGATGATGCCAGGAAAATCGCGCGTCGGATTCTACGCCGCCGAACGAAGGTCTTCGTTTTTTCCTTTTTCCTTTTTCCTTTTACCTTCGCCCACGCGCGCCTTCACGCTCATCGAGCTGCTGCTGGTGCTGGTGATCCTCACGGCGCTGGCGGCGGTCGTTGTGCCGAAGTTCACCAAGCGATCCGAGCAGGCGCGTATCACCGCCGCCCGCACCGACATCGCGGTCATCGGCGGCCAGCTCGACGCCTTCGAGATTGACACCGGCCGCTATCCCACAACCGAAGAAGGCCTGGTCGCCCTCCTCGAGCAGCCGTCCGACGTCACCGTCTGGAACGGGCCCTACTTCACCCGCGGGATGCCCAAGGACCCCTGGGGCAACCCGTACATCTACAAGTGCCCCGGCGACAACAATACGAGTGGCTACGACCTCAGCTCCTATGGGCCGAACGGCCAGGAGGGCGGCGATGACGACATCGACAATTGGTCGGAGCGCTGACCGCCGCCCGGCCCGCCGCGCCGGCTTCACATTGCTTGAGCTTGTCCTGGTGATGGTGATCATCTGCACGGTGCTGGGAATGGCGGCGCCGTCGCTGCGGGGGTTTTTCGCATCGCGGCAGACGATTGACGCCGGCGCCCAGATCGTTGCGTTGACCCAATATGCCCGCACCGAGGCCGCCTCCGAAGGGCGCGGCTACCGCCTTAACCTCGACGCCGAGACAGGCAAATACTGGCTCACGGCCCAGGCGGGGGGCGCCTTTGCTCCGCTCCCGGCTGAGATCGGCCGGGTGTTCTGCCTTCCCGAAGGCACCACCGCGCGGTGGGATTCGACGGGAGAGGCGGCCTCGAGCGGGTGGATTTCCTTCTACCCCGATGGGCGAACCGAGCCGGCCGACATCCGCCTCACTGGGAGGCAGGGCGATGCCGTCCGGATCGTCTGCTCCTCGCCGACCGAGCAGTTTCGCGCGATAGCATCCGCGAACGATGAACTATGAACGAAGAACGAGAAACAATGAAAGCCTTGGGGGAGGCTTCTGCACATGGTGCAGAGATGCCCCGAGAGTCTTGGCTACAGGCTGCAGGCTGCAGGCTACAGGGTCGGCTGTTCTACGTCATCCGGCGTACTTGCAGTCTGCAATCTGTAGTCTGCGGCCTTTCCGACTCCACGGGATCAGGCTCAGGGCGTTCGGCCTCGCGCGGGCGGCCGTCGGCTTTCTTCGGCCCAACGCCCAATGCCCAATGCCTGAAGCCCGGCTTCCGTTCATCGTTCATCGTTCATCGTTCATCGTTCGCCAGGGCTTTCACGCTCGTCGAGGTGCTTGCCGCCCTCACGCTGGCGGCGGTGATCCTGCCCGTGGCGATGCGCGGAATCTCGCTGGCCACTGCCGCGGCAAGCGATGCCCGCCGGCAGATGGAAGCCGCCTCCCTGGCCGAATCCAAGCTCACCGAACTGCGCGTGTCCGGCGACTGGCAGGGCAGCGAACTCTCCGGCGATTTCGGTACCGACTGGCCCGACTATCGCTGGATCGCAGATGTGGCAGAATGGGAAGACACGACCGTTCAGCAGCTATCCGTCAGCGTTAGTTGGACGGCTCGGAGCACAACGCGATCTGTCACGCTCACCACGCTCGTTTACACGCCGGAGGGCGAATGACGTGATCCCGGTACGGTGCACAACGGCCTTTAGCTTGCTCGAGATGCTCGTGGCGTTGGCGCTGATGAGCATCCTGGCGGGATCGCTCTACCGGAGTTTCTCGGTGGGCTTCCAGTCGCGGACGCGTGCGGAGGCGGCGATCGCGCCGGCCCGAGCCGCAACGCTCGCACTGGAGCCGCTGCACCGGGACGTCCAGGCCGCGCTCCCACCGTCCGGCATACTGGCCGGGGCATTCCTGGGGCAGGACGCCACGGCCGACGTCTCCGCCGAAGACGCCGACGTGCTCTCCTTCTTTTCGATGATCGAGAGCGCAGCACAGGAAGGCCCGGCGATTCGCAAGGTCGAGTTCAGCACCGTCTCCGCCGATGACGGAACACTCACGCTCGCGCGGCACGTCACGACGAATCTTCTGACGCCCGAGACGCCCGAAACGGTCGAGGACGTCCTGTGCCGCAGCGTTATCTCGTTCAACCTGCGCTATTACGATGGCACCGATTGGCTCGATAGCTGGGACTCTACGACGCGGGACAACACCTTGCCGCTGGCGGTTGAGGCAACGATCGCCGTCGGCCGCGGTGACTCGGCATCGGCCGATGTTCAGCCATACACGATCACTCGGGTGTTCCCGATCTTATGTGCCACGGCGCCTGCCGGCGACATAACCCTTGAGGCTTCCTCGCCCGCCGGCCAATGATCGCAGGGGCAAACTATCGTGTGCGGACGCGGCGTCCGCCGCCCTGCTCACGAAACCGATTATGTTGACCTTCGTACGACATCCCAACGCGAACCGCAACGGTACGGTGCTGATCGTGGCGATGTGGATCGTGATCGTGCTTGCCGGCCTTGTCCTCGTATTCGGCCGGAGCATGCGCGTGGAGGTGGTCGCGTCGGCGAATCATGTGGCCGCCCTTCAGGCCGACGCCATCGCACAAGGCGCGCTCCAATTCGTGCTGTCGGAAGTGGACGGCTCCGACGGCACCTATACCGCCGACCCCGCCGTCTGCGAGGCCGTGGAGGTGGGCGATGGCTTCTTCTGGATTCTCAATCCCAGCTTCGACGACGACCGCGCCTGGTACTTCGGTATCCGCGATGAATCATCGAGGATCAACGTCAACACCGCCACTGAAGATATGCTCCTCAAGCTTCCCGGAATGACAGCCGAACTGGCCGCCTCAATCGTCGATTGGCGCGATGCCGACAATGACATCTCGCCCGGCGGCGCCGAGAACGAATACTACCTCCTCCTCGCCGATCCCTACTACTGCAAGAATGCGGCGTTTGAAGCCGTCGAGGAGCTGGTGCTCGTCAGGGGCACATCGGCCGAGCTTCTGTACGGTGAGGACGCCAACCGCAACGGCGTGCTCGACTCCAACGAGAACGACGGCATCCGGGCGGCCGGAACGGCCGCGGCCGATCCGGGCGACAATCGCGACGGCCACCTTGACCGCGGCCTGTTCGACTACGTCACCGTCTGCAGCCGGGAACCGAATCTCAGCAGCACCGGCGAACAGCGCGTCGACGTGAACGAATCGAACATGCGGGCACTGTCCGACATCCTCCGCAGTGCGATATCCGACGACCGCTATTTCCAGGTGATGGACCGCGTGCGCGGCGGGCGGCCGTTCAGCAGCATCTTCGACTTCTACTTCAAGACCGGTCTGACTTCCGATGAGTTCACACAGATCGCCGACCGCCTCACCACGTCGCGCGACCGCGTGCTGAGTGGCCGGGTGAACGTGAATACTGCCCCGCGACAGGTGCTGCTATGCCTGCCCGGCTTGGAGGAAAGCGACGTCGACGCGCTCATCGCTCACCGAGAGGCCTCCGATTCCGATGTCACCGGCATCGCATGGGCTGTTGACGTGCTGTCGCGCGAAAAGGCCGTAGGCCTCGGCGACACCGTCACCTCGCGATCGTACCAGTTCTCGGCCGACATCGTAGCCGTCAGCGGGAACGGCCGCGCGTTTCGCCGCTACAGGGCCGTCATCGATGCGATCGAGTCTCCGCCCCGCGTACGGTGCTGGAAGGATCTGACGCACCTGGGCTGGCCGCTCGATCCCGAGATTCTCACGTCGCTCAGATCGGGCGAAGGGCTTTCGTCGTTCATCGTCTCTACGATGGCAGGAGGGCGCTGATGGCACTGCTTGGGCGCAGGATTCTGGGGCTGGCTATGGAGGAGCGCGGCATCATTGCGGCCGAAGTGCAGCTCTCCGGCCGGCGCGCCGAGCTGCGGCGGGCAGCCGAGTTTGCGTTTCCGGCTGACCTGTCGCTCGACGACCCGCAAGCCCTCGGCAAGGCGCTCGGCCAGTTCCTCCGCGCCAAGCATTTCTCAGCACGGACCGCCATCGTTGGCGTGCCAGCACGGTGGCTCCTGTCGAAGGAGAAAGCGTTCCCGTCCGCCAATTCCAGCTTGCTCGCCGGCATGATCCGATTGGAGGCCGAGCGCAGCTTCGCAACCAATCTCAGCGACCTGCTGCTGGATTACTCGAACGGCCGCGAGACGGCCTACGCTCAGGCCAACGGTTCGCATGTGCTCGTGATGGCCTTGTCGCGCGAGAAAGCCGACCGGCTGACCGCCATGGCGCTCGCGGCGGGGCTGAAACTCAAGACGCTCACGTCGACTTCGATGGTGCTCGCCGTTGCTCTCCGGCCGGCTCAGCCGGCATCCATGATGCTATCGGTGAGGCCCGGCCACGTGGAAATCTGCATCCGGTCCGGCGGCAGCTTCAGAGTGGTGAAACATCTGCCCGCGGCACTGCCAGGAGGCACGCGCACTCCGGGTGCCGCTCAATCGGCATGGAGCAGCACCGTAGCCGATGAGATTCGCCGCCTCACGGTACTCCTGCCGCAGGACGACGCAGGCTCGGCGCCGGAAGACCTCGTTGCGTGGAACGGCGCCAACCTTGATCCGGCCGAGTTCGATGGACTGGGCGACCAGCTTTCTCTGCAGACAGAGCTGAGCAGCGGCTTGGCCGATCTCGGCATCGTGCCGTCATCGACCGTCGAGGAGGGAGATTGTTCCGCGGCAGTCGCCGCCGCCGCACTCGCGTTGGCCGGTGCACGCAACGGAGGAAACGGAAGGCGGATGCCCATCGATTTCCTTCATTCCCGTCTCGCGGTGCACGGAAAGACACGGATGGGCCGCCGCGTCGCGTTGATCGCCGCCTCTGCCTTGATCGCGCTGGCCGCCGGTGGCTTCATCTTCGCCGACTGGCGCCGCTCCGAACGCGAGCTGGCCGGCCTCCGAAACGAACTCGCCGCCATGAAGCCCGACGTCGAGGACGCGCGAGCCATCGTCCAGCGAATCGGGCTTGCACGCAGATGGACCGATCAGCGGCCGCGATTCCTCGAGCCGCTCCGCGAGCTTGCCCTCGCCTTCCCAAGCGACGGCATCTGGGTTACCAACATCGCCATGCGCGAGGATATGCGGTCCGTCGTGTCCGGGAAGTCGGCCGACAAGCAGACTGTCCTCGACACGCTCGACCGCATTCGTGCGACCGAGACGGTCGCGGGCCGGCGGGCGTTCTCAAACGTGAAACTGGTTTACATGCGCGACGCGGGCGCCGGCTCCCGTGAGATCGTATTCTCGATGTCGTTCGATTTCGCACAAGAAAATGAAAAATTGCAGATTAGGAATTAGAAGTTCAGAACGGAGGACCACGGATGCAGAAGAAAACGCAAGGCGGAACGGAAAACAGAGCAGAAGACGAACGATGGCGCTCATCTTTTTTAATTTTTAGTTTTTAATTTTTAATTCATCTGAAAGGAGTCGCCCGTGGTCCTTGCCCGGCGTGAAAAGTACATCGTCATCACAATGCTCGGGGCGCTCGCGGTACTGCTTCTCGACAGATTGGCGGTTACGCCGCTGCAGACTCGCTCGGAAGCGATGAACACCGAGCGGCGGCGCCTGGCGGCCGGCATCGACAGTGGCCGCGTGCTGCTGGAACGCAGAAAGCAGCTTTCGGATCAGTGGCAGCGCCTGCTCGAGGCCGGCCTCGATCGCCTGCCGCCCGAGGCGGAAAGCGAGGTGCTGCACGCCGTCCGAAACTGGTCGCAAGAGGCTGGCTTTGCCCTGTCGTCGCTTCGCCCCGAGCGCGTGGCGAAGAAGGGCGGCCTGCAGGAAATCACCTTCCAGGCGTCGGGCACCGGCTCGATGAGCTCCGTGTCGCAATTCCTATGGAATATCGAAGGCTCATCGCTGCCCGTTCGCGTGGCGGAGCTGCAGCTTGGCACGCGCAAGGAGGGCACGGACGACATCGCCCTCCAGTTGCGCATCTCCGCATTGTGCCGCCTGCCCGACGAGGCGAAAGCTCCCGCTGCCAAAGTTGCCGCCACCAAAGGAAGCGGAGGTGGAGCCAATGACTGATCGCCGCATCATGCTCGCGTGCCTGCTGCTTCTGTGCCTGGGCTACGCGCCGGCTTACGGCGAGACGCAGCAAAGCGCGCCTCCCTCGTGGGAGAAGTACAAGGTCATCGTCGAGAAGAACATCTTCCTCCGCGAACGCTCCAACTACGATTACAGGCGCCGTTCGGAATTCACGCGCACGTCGTTCGCGCAGGAGGAGCGGCCCAAGTCGGCCGCAGTGCTCAGGGGGATCATCCGCCAGGGCAGCGAGTACATCGCCTTCCTCGAGAACACCAGCACCGGCGTCACGCTGCGGGTAGCCGCCGGGGGCGACTATGCCGACGGCCGCGTGGCCCGGATCGAGCTCGATCGCATCGAATACGAGAAGGACGATCAAACGGTCACGGTGACGTTGGGCAGCAACCTGCAAGGCGAGCCAGCGGCCGGCGCGTCATCGTATGGCCAGCAAACCAGCATGCAGCAAGGCGAGAGTACCGAGGCAGAGGGATCGTCCGGACCTGCATCGACCACCTCCGGCGAGCCCGGCGATGCCGCATCGATCATCGAACGTCTGCGGCAGCGCCGCCTGGCCGAAATGAGGGGGTCGCCATCCGCCCAGCCAGTGGCCGCGCCCGCACCCGCACCCACGCCTGCACCGGCCGCCGCCACAACCACCGACGAGGCGTCGATTCTCGAACAGCTCAGGCAACGCCGGCTGAAGGAGATGAACGGACAATGAACCGCATACGCACCATCGCACCATCGATGACCATCATGGCCGTAGCGTTGGCGATCTGCCTCAGTGCCTTCCCCGGCCGGGCATTCGCCCAGGAGGAGCCTGCCCCGCCGGCACCGGAAGAGGACGCGCTGCCTCCGCCGCCGCCTGACGACGAGCTTGACGCGCCCCTTCCCCCTCCGGCAGACCAGGAGCCGCCCGAGCCGCCTCCTGACGAGCCCGAGGCCATCGACCAGCCGCCGGCCGAACCCGAGGAGCCGGATCAGCTCCCGGGCGACGAGGATGACTTTCCCCCCGAAGCCCCGGCCGAACCGGAACTCCCGCCGCAGCCCGCGGCCGATGCCTCCAACGGTATCGTGCTGAACTTCAAGGATGCCACCCTCGACGCCGTCCTCGAATACCTCTCCGAAGCGGCCGGATTCGTCGTGGTCAAGGACGCCGCCGTCATGGGCCGCGTCACCGTGATCAGCCAGCAGCCGATCAACGCCGAAGAAGCCATCGGGCTGCTCAACACCATCCTCAAGGATAAGGGCTACATGGCGGTTCGGACGGGGCGAACACTGAAGGTCGCGACGCTCACCGACGCCAAGAAGGCGAATCTCCCCGTCCGCTCCGGCAGCGATCCCGAGGCCATCGTGCCCAGCGACGCCTTCGTGACGCAGGTCATTCCGCTGCGGTTCATCGACGCGGCGAAGCTCAAGCAGGACATCGCCACCCTCATTCCAGCGTATGCCGATCTGTCGGCCAACGCCGGCAGCAACTCGCTGATTCTCACCGACACAGAGGCCAACATCCGCCGCATCGTGGAGATCGTGAAGGCGCTCGACTCGAGGCCATCCACGGTCGCCGACATCAAGGTCTTCCAACTCCAGTATGCCAACGCCACCACCGTCGCCAAGCTGATCAACGACGTCTTCAAGCAGGATACGACGACTCAGCAACAGGCCTCGCCGTTCGAAGCCTTCCGGCGCTTCCGGGGCCCCGGCGGCGAGCAGTCGTCATCCAGCACCGACGACTCCGGCCGAAAGGAGAAGGTCACTGCGTCCGCCGACGACCGCACCAACACCGTCGTGGTCAGCGCCTCCACCGAAACGCTCAAGGTGATCGAGGGCATGGTCCGCGAGCTCGACTCCAATCCATCCGCCGAGGAGGACGTGTTCGTCTACCGGCTCAAGAACGCCAAGGCAGCGAACCTGGTGAGGGTGCTCAACGACCTCTTCACCGCGCGCAGCACCACCGGGACGTCCGGCTCGTCCACGCGCGGCCAGTCCACCCAGGGCCGGAGCGGATTCTTCACCCGCACCCAACAACAGCAGACCTCGGCCGCCACCACGCAAGCCGCCACCGACCTCGCCGGCCAGGTCTATTTCGTGGCCGACGAAGACACCAACTCCATCATGGTGATGACCGCGGCGAAGAACTTCGACCGCATCCGCGATATCATAGACGAGATGGACCGCTCCGTGCCGCAGGTGCTCATCAAGGTGCTCCTTGCGGAAGTCACCCGCACCAACAGCAAGGACCTTGGCGTGGAGTTCTCGGCGCTCAACCTGCGGGCGTCGGGGCGCGGCTCGCAGGTCTTCTCCGACTTCGGCGTCGCCGCCGGCACCGACGGCCTGATCTACAAGCTCGTCGAGAAGGACGTCACCGCCGCCCTGCGCGCACTCGAAACGGTCGGCAAGCTCGACGTCCTCTCCCGTCCCTACATCCTCGCCAGCGACAACCAGGCCGCCAGCATCACCGTCGGCCACCGCGTCCCCTTCATCCAGAACTCGCGCACAACCGATACCGGCCAGACGATCAACACCATCCAGTATGAGAATATCGGCATCATCCTCAACGTCACGCCGCACATCAACCCGGCTGGCCTGGTGATCCTTGATGTCGCCCCCGAGATTTCGGCCCTCACGGGCGACACGGTGCCGATCTCCGACACGGTGGACGCACCGGTGTACGCAAATCGATCTGCCACCAGCCGCGTTGCCATCAACAACGGCCAGACCATCGTCATCGGCGGCCTGATGGAAGACAAGAAGACCGAGAACGTCCGCAGGGTGCCGCTGCTTGGCAGCATCCCGGTGCTGGGCGCCCTCTTCCGCCGAACGGTCACCGACCTCACGAAAACCGAGCTCCTCATCTTCCTCACCCCGCACGTGGCACAGCAGCCCGCCACGCTGGAAGACATGTCGGCCGACGAGATGTCCGGCAGCAAGGTCGTGCCAAACGCCGTAGCGCCGGGCACGTTCGATGAGCACATGGAAGGGCTGCAGCGGGGGGCGACGCAGGGGGAAGAGGCAGAATAATGGGGTGCAGTGCAGACGGGGGATATTGAGGAACAGGCATAAGCTGCGGATGCCACGTTGCGCCTATGGATGCTTCACCTGTATGGCTATCCGCGGCGTTTCGATCACTCCTTTCCAGAAGCCGGGGACATCGTACGGATGAATCGACTCGTTGCCGTTTCCAATCACCGTGTCGAGGGACCACTTTGGGTCGTACGAGACCATCACCGTGTACTCCCCCGGAGGCACGAGCGGCCAAATCCTGAGGGAACCGCGAAGTGGGACTTGCAGGCAATGTTGTTCACCCGGCCCCAGAGATATCGGGCCATGACATGGCATTGGCCGACCGCCCGGCCAATGGACGGGCATGACGTTGGGAGGCCCGAAGAATGATATCGTCCATACCTCCCCATCCGCCGACCAGAAGATCGTCTTCTCGGTGAGATTGCTGAGATAGACGTTCAGCACCGACGTCTCCGGCCATCTTCCTCCGGCGTTGCTTCTCATCCCTGTCTCCCGACCTGACGCATCCTTCTTCCTGATGATGAGCGGCGGACCGGACCAATCCTTGACAGGCTCGAAGATGATGGGCGAGGCCGGCACCTCGATCCCTATCGAGAATCCGTCGACCGGCTCGCTCCACCGTATGGCTGCGGGATCGCGGATTTGCAGCCACTCCTTCAGATCCTCCCTGATCGTCGGCCACTGCTTCAGCGCCTTTTCGGGGACCGCCGCCAGGTACAGATGCCCGTACGGGCCGAAACCGATGTATTCCGTCGGCGGCACGGATTCGTCGGACTCCCACGGTTCCTCGACTGCCCGGCTCAACGTGATGAACAGGCAGATGGAGGCGAGGTGCGCTTCCTCTTTGGTGACGTTCTCCCCCGGGTTCTCGAGTTGCAAGAGGTAACGCTGCGCCGGCACCCGGCTCCACTGAGCGCCTGGCCGATCGAGATTGCAAACTGGCGCCGATGTCTCAATCTCCCATTTCGGCGGAAGATGCTGGATGAGGACCCGGAGGGCCTTTTCCCGCGGATCGATCCGCGCGTTGGTCGATGCGACCTTGAAGACGAACCGATTGGTCGCGGGGATGTCGGAATCGGCGGGTTCCGCCTCGCCCCACCCCTCGATGTTGGTGGCTCCCCAGGCGCGTTGTCCCGGCCATTCAATGGAGTATGTGCCCGGTCCGCACACGCAATAGGACTTGCTCAGATCGCCCTCGGCAAGGCGCGCCGTTTCACCAGGTTTGAGCGAGCACAGGGGGTTTTTCGTCTGCACCGATCCGCCGGTGTAGCGTACCGGCTTGCCCGAGCCATCCAGCACCTTCGCACGGCCGTTCTCGAAGATCTGCGGCACGTGATAGTAAAGGACGCGGTCGCTCACGTTCTCGATCTCGAAGATGATGGCGATCGGTTTTCCGTCAACGAACGTGCCGGTATCGGCCCGGACGCGCGTGCGAAGGCCGCCCTTCGTCTCGCCCCACGGCACACTGGCGGGGTTGGTCATCGGAGGCCCGGGGGCGGGCGCCTCCCTATCGAGATCCTTTGGCATGCGCATCACCCTGAACGTCGCCTCCGCCGACGGCGCGAACCGCGTGCCGTTTGCGCTCTGGCCCGGCTCCGCGCCCCACACTACACGGTAGTCGCCGGGCTTCAGCGGCTCGAAGTACGCATACTGATTGCCGCAGAGGTAGAAGACGGTGAGACAGGTGTGCTTACCCGGCGGGGCCGTCTTTGTGCGAAGGTTCTCCTCTGGCGGAGCCTTCCGCGGCTTCAGGGCTTT
>Ga0172363_10003338_pt1 | contig 13069 bp, 9 predicted proteins | sample LakKivs2_kivu2a2_FD_114541 | JGI IMG/M metagenome (GOLD analysis project Ga0172363, IMG submission 114541) | Sediment microbial communities from Lake Kivu, Rwanda - Sediment s2_kivu2a2 | ecosystem: Environmental > Aquatic > Freshwater > Lake > Sediment | place: Rwanda: Western Province, Lake... | reverse complement strand
TGCTGTCAGGGGCGCTAAGCCAGAACCTGCGGCAGTCAAGCGACCTTGAGCATCTACCGTGAGGTTGGCGTTAGTGTAGCTACCGGCTGTAACCGCAGTGTTGGCAAGAGCGATTGTGCCCGTGGTTGTAATCGGGCCACCAGTTAGGCCAGCTCCGGTAGCAATGTTAGTAACTGTGCCGGTACAGCCTCCACCTGTGGCAGTAATGGTGACTGCACCCGTGGCTCCGGACAGAGAGATGCCTGACCCTGCAAGCAGGGAGGTGACTCCAGTGTTAGTGACAACAACGTTACCAGTTGTGGGAGACACACTGATGCCAGTGCCTCCGGTAACCTGGGCAACAGCACCACCGCCACCACCTGTGGCATTCAATGTCCCAGTAGTATAGTTGACTGAAAGGTTATTTCCAACAACGATCGGCCCTACAGTTCCTTGCAAAAAGAAACTTTCAGCAGAATAAAATGGGTTGTTTGGAATGGGGCGATTCGGATTGAAGGGGGGTGAAGGTAACACCATTCCGCTTGCAGAAATCAATACTTGGTTTTACCCGTCGAAAAAAAAAGGACCCGAAGGTCCCTTGAGCATTATTCGTAAAGCGACGAGTATTTGATGATGGGCAACAGCGCGATATTGACAGGACGACTTTCGTTTGTCGGGGTGGGAGCGGTGTTGGCGAGTGTGTCGTATGAGGCGGTGAGTCCGTTTACGGCAGAGGCACTGATGCCGGTGAATGCCCTACCGTCCCCTAAAGCCCCGCCAGCTGGGAACTCGTTTCCGAAGTTGTAGTTACCGGGGTAGTAACCAGGGTTACCACCAACCACGGTTGCCGAAGCGGCCTGGTGGTTGTGACCAGGGTCGTTAACGGTGATGGTGTGATCGTGGGACAGGCTTGGCAGCGGGTGAATGTGAGTTTGAACGGCAGACGTTTGTACTGAGGCAAATACACGACCGGGGTCAAGAAGACCGGGAGTGCCCCCAGCATCGTTCCAACCGCGAACGAACAGACCGCGAAGGTCGGGCACTTGGTAAGTGGAGGCTGTACCACCGTAGGTGCTTCCGATAACGTCGAATAGGTCGTAGTAAGGGTTGGGGATGCCAGGAGAAATTTCCACATCGTTCGAGTAGGACGAACCGTCACACACCAACCAACCAGCAGGCAGTTTGACTGCGTCACTGGATGTGAACCATGTGATAACGCCAACGGGAACGGTGGCGGTAGCGTCCGGAACGTCCCAAGTGATGCCCAGTGGGGCAGTCAGGTCAACCGTCAGAACCGAACCATTGGTTCCCTGGGGGAGAATGGCGGGAGTGCCAGGAGCAGCGCCAACAATGAGGTCGCCCTTGGCAGTAATGATGGACTTCAGAATAGCAGCGTCATAAACCTGTTTCAGAGCAAACGGTGTTGCTGCCAGGGTAGTGGAAGTCAAGGTGTAGTCGTTCGTAAGTTGAACGATACCACGCTGCGAAGTTGTTGCCTGCAGAGCATTCAGGTTGGACGGGGTAACCACGACCGAGGTGCTTGCCAGAGCAAGAGTCTCAGGATCCGTTGCCAACTCTGCGAAACCTTTTTGCGTAGTGCTCGCAATCATTGTCGAGAGCGAGAATGGAGTCACTGCCAGAGTGTTATTCGCCAGCGGAGTGACTTCGGCGGGGGTTGCCAGTTCGACGATGCCAGGAACGCTTGCGGTAGCGTAGGTCGGGCGGAATCCAGAAGCAATAAAGAACCAAGAGGCCCCATCAGTGAGGAATTTGTCTCCAGGAACCGTTGCATAGGGGCCACCGCCACCAGGGGGGTTGTAGCTTCCGGCTACAGTTACGACGACGTATGCTCCAGGACCAGCTACAGCTGCCGCAGGGAGGTCGGTGCCTACAGTAAAGCCGTTTGCTGTACCAGCAGCAGTAACAGCAACCATCTGAGACAAGGTTGCGTCGAAGGTGCCTGCCAGGAATTGAGTTGCGGCGATATTGGAAAGAACTGTGATGGATTGATTAAGGAGGTAACCTTGCAGTGCAGTAAGAGCCAGGTCGCTAACCGGAGTGATCAGATTATCACACAGTTGAACGGCACCTTGAGCACTTGTGGTTGCTTGGAGGATGCTTACGGTGACGGTAGGAGCGGAACCTGTAACCACAATGGGTGGGGTGCCGACCACGGACTGAACAGGAGTAGTGCCGTTGGTGGCACTTACTACACGCCCATAGGTGTCAACAATGATGGAGGCATAGGTGTAAGGACCAGGAACCAGTGCACCACCGACAGGGGCCAGTGCTACGGAACCAATAGTGGTGATGCCACCGCCAGGAGTGGTAGCGATGCCGGGACCTGCCGAAACCAGAGTGACTGTGCCAGGGGGGTTGGGACCCGGGGCATTCTGAACTGTGCCGTCAGCGGCATTTACAACGAAGCCACTGCCGAAAATCAACGGACCGCCTGGAGTGATAAAATTCCATGAATCCGGGTAGTAGAACGGGTTGTTTGGAATGGGCTGATTAGGGATGAGTTGCGGGGAGGGATTGAAAGCCATTTCTACACGCTAGGGATGTTCTTTTTATGGGTTTTACCCGGAATCAGAGGGTTGCGATTGCTTGTCGTGCCGCTTTCAGAGCAGATCCACGTTGACGGCGTTACCAACTTGGATGGTGCGAGCGGCATCGCTGTAGATTTTGATTTCTGCCACATACGGCGGAGCGGGGTACGAGGCTGCTGTCTCGAGATTGAATGCAGCAAGGTTGCCTTGTCCCACTGTTGTGGTTCCCGTGAGTGTAGCGGGCACCCAAAGAGAGGCATCAGCTGCAGATCCGCCAATTTCCCAGTAAAGCGTGGTGCCCCGTGGGACGTTTACGGTAAGAATTTCAATCTGCCAGTTTGTGCTAGGGGGTGCTGTGGCTGTAGTGGAACTTACGAAGTACTCCGGTGTTGCATTCGAAGGAGGAGTCACACCGCCATAGGTGTACCGGATGATGGGCACCATCGGGAAGTTGACTGGGCGGGTTTGGTCCGTCGGGGCGGGAGCAGTGTTTGTCAGTGTGTCAAGGGGACCTGTCAGAGCGTCGACGGCGGTCATGGTCACGTTTGCGGAAGCATTACCGTTCGTCATAAACTCAGCGCCCGTGTCCTTGTTGGGAAAATATCCGGTGGTCCCCCCAACAATTGTTGCCGATCCGACACTGTGGTTATGCAGGACGTCGTTTACAGAGACGACGTGGTTGTGAGAAAGGCTCGGCAAAGGGTGAGTGTGCTGTACTACGTTTGAGAGCTGAGTGCTACCGAACACACGAGGATTGTCAATAGCACCAGCAGTTCCACCTGCACCACTCCAGCCACGAACGAACTTACCGCGCAAGTCGGGAAGGTTGAACGTTGCTCCAGCGCCACCAAAGGTGTAACCAATGACTTGGAACAAGTCGTAGTAGGGACTGGTAGGCAGGGCGGAGGCTGAGGCGCCGTTGCAGACAACCCAAGTCGTGGGCAGTTTCAGGAGGTTGTCAGTAGCGAACCACATCACGGTTCCCACCTTGACTGCCTGCGGCGGGCTATAAGGTTTCCAGGAAAGGCCGTGTGCTACGCTGTCATCCACTGTGAGGCGATAAGTGGCAGCGCCACGTCCCAGAGTGTAAGGGGCAGCAGGACCAGTGCCAGTGATTACGTCACCAACGGCATTGATGAATGACTTGAGAGTAATAGCGTCATAGGTTTGTTTTACCGCATTTATCGTTACGCCCTCTGTAGTAGAAGTGGAGGCAAAACTATCAACTAGACTCAGAATTCCACGGTCAAAGAGAGTTGCGGCGAGAGCGTTCAGGTTCGCAGGGGAAACTGCCTTGACGGGCGACAGCAGTTGCTGTGTCTCAAGGTCAGACGCCTGGTAAACCCAACCTCGCTCTGTAGTTGTGGCGTTGATGCTGTCCAGCGAATAAGGTGTGCAAACAAAGGTGTTGTTCGTGAAACCGACAACCGACGCTTGAGTGGCGAGTTGAACCAGTCCAGGGGTAGTTGTGGTGGCGTAGGGGTAGTCGAAGGAGTTGCGAATGAACAGCCACTGGGTGTTGCCGCAGTAGAAGTAGTCGCCTGGTTGCACGTTGTAAGGGGTTCCGCTCCACCCCGGAGGCGAGAAGGGACCTTTGTCTGTGCAAACAACAAAACCTTCAACAGAGGAACTGCCAGGCAGAGGCAGGCTGCCGCCAGGGAGGAAACCGCGAGAGAGTCCAAGTGAAGTGACACTTACGATCGTCTGCGAGAGGGCACTGAACGTGCCAGCATAAAACTGCCCTTCAACAGGTGTCTGAGAGACGGCGTTAATGTTTTGGTTAAGGATATAACCTTGCTTAGCAGTGAGCGACTTGGTGTTGTCCGTTGTGATAAGGTCGTCTACCAGTTGGGTGGTGCCAGGACTCAGCGTAGTGCCAACAGCAATGGCAATGGTGAGAGTGGGTGCGGCCCCAGTGAGAGACACAGGGTACTCAGCAAGACCCGAGACGATGGGAGGAACACCGTCGGAAGCAACAGTTACCTTGCCATACTGGTCTACGGTGAGGGTGGTATTCTTGTAAGCACCTGGAACCAGCGGTGCGGGATACGCCTTGAGCGAGATGCTACCGGACACGCTGATGCCGGTGATCGGAGTCGTCGTGATACCTGTGCCACTTGTGATCTTGGTTACTGTACCAATGACCGGGGGAGGCAACTGAACAACAGTTACTGTACCGTCAACAGGGTTGATGGTGAAGCCAGGCCCATAGACCAGGTTCGTGGAGGGAGTATAAAAATTCCACGATGCCGGGAAGTAAAACGGGTCGTTAGGGATGGGAATAAGAGGATCGAAATTGTCTGGAGAAGCCATTGAACTGCCCTAAGTTTACGAAACAGTGCTTGTAGAGATCTGAGTCCACTGAATGGAACTGCCGTCGTTGTAGAGAACGTACATCAGACCTGTTGAAGAATTCCACCACAGAGTGCCAGGAATGTGGTCTCCGATAGTAGGAGCACTATCCGACACGATGACATTTGCGTAGGTGTAGGGAAGACAGTTGATCCACTGAGTACCATCCCAAACTTTGAGAGTGGGACCGGGGTGAGCAGGAGTAGAACCAGTGTCTAACCAGAGCTCGCCCTGAGTGTTGCCGGAGCCAGCACCAGTGGCCCCAGCATTCGGTGCTGTTGCGCCCACGGCACAAGGGCCAACCTTGAAAAGTTGCCCACCGGCACTGTTATCTCGAAAGAAAAGACCGGGTTGAGCAGCGTTGATGTTGACGGCAGGCTGCCCCGAAAGGAGTTTTGTCGGATCAGGTCGCTTGTTAAAAACGATCGACCGAAGCAGTTGTATCGGTGTAACTTTTGTAGTTGCCATTGGTGACTAGATGTCAGAATGATATCCGATTCTCGGACCTAGGTTGGTTTTACCCGGCTCAGTTTACCAGACCCTCATCAATTCCAATTAGCTCACCCGTAGCAGTGGTTTCAACGCCAGGGCCCGAACGCAGATACCCATCTGTGAGCAGAGAAGGCAGCGGGCAGGTGATGAACTCATCTTGATGCAAGATGCGAATGTTGCAAGTAGTTCCAGGAACAGGGGCAACAGCAAATGTGATCTCAAGTTGCTGTGTCAACGAGTTTAAATCGACACTGTATGCCGAAGACAGCAACGTGCTGTCGACGTTCGGGATGGGAATCTGCATCACACCGCCAAGGTTCACAAACATATTCTCCGCGTTGATTTTGTACGCATCCACATTTTCGTTGGTGATCAGCAATGGGAAGATTCTGCGAGTACCGTTAAAGTCAGGGGAGATGTCATCTGTGGACGACATAAACACAATTGGCACTCCAGCAGTTCGATATGAAGCACCCGAAAGAACACCACGGACATCCAGAGTGGTTCCGGATTGAGGGGCAGCGCCAATAAATGCCAGAATGGCTTGGTTGCCGCTTTGGTCGATTGTGTATGCAGAGTCAATCTGCAAGGGAGGGCCTTGAGGATCTTGCAGAACGCCACCCAAGAACACAAAGGAGTTTCCGTTGTCCAACGAAGTTGACTCAGGTGAGAGCGGGAAGAACGACGTGACCCCGTCAAGAGGTGTCCTTGTGGAGAACGAAACGATCTCAAGAGTTTTCTCGTTATCATCGGAAGTGATAACGCGAATGTCACAGCAGGTTCCTCTAAGGGGAGCTTCGGTGAAGATGATGTCGGTGCCGATCACGCTGTATGCTTGACCTGGAACTTGCGCCACACCACCCAGGAACACAAAGACTCCCGTGGTTGACAACTGCCCGGGGGGAATGTTGAAACCGCCACGTTTCAGTGCAAAAACAGTTTGCGAACCGTTAAACTGACTCGTGATGTCATCGCAAGAGTAAACAAGAATCGGTGCAGGGAAGTCAATCGGTGCAGGCGAAGCATAAACAACTCGGTCCTTGGAGTTTTGAATCGGCGACGAACTCTCAAAGTAGTTGAGAGTGAATGCTTCACGGAATCCACCTGACAGAATCATCTCGCCGTTATCATCACCACCGAAACAAGTTACGCGACCGCCCCACAGGCCAAAAGACTGGAAGTCTGCGGAAACTTTACGAGAGAGTTCGTTTGTCTGGTATTTCGGCAAACCACGGCTGTAGTCAAAGTATCCAGCATACGTCCAAGTGTGGTTGTTGGCCAGAATCGTGGAGGGATTGTTAAACTCGATCGCGTACGGAGCAGCCAGGTTGGCATAGCCGTTAATGGGGGAGTATGGCAGTGTGTTTGTAAACAGAACACGCTCACCAGCATACTGAGGATTAAGGAAGGGCAGGATCAGCGAAGGATCAAAGCCCATCAACTGGTAGTAGCGAAGGATTGTCAGCTTTGTGACTGTCCAGTTGGGATCGTAGACCGAAGGCTCGGGAGTTCCAGAACTGACGCAAACTTTAAGTGTCGTGTCGGCTGGCCAAACGGCGGGAAGAGTTCCCTGCGCATACCGCGGATAGTAGTTGCGAATGGCAGTGATCTGGTTGGAAGCGAGACCAATGACACGCAGAAACTCTCGAGTGGAACCACTTGAAAGCTCAATCACGCTGACACCATTTTTGGGATTTTCAAACTGCGCAACTTCCAGACAGGTAAAGGTGACGATCTCGGGGCGACCGAAAGTGGCATTGGCCACAAACGGACTCGTCATTGGTTGAGCAGACTGAACAACAACGGTTGACGACGTTGTCCGTGTTTCACGAGGCAGAGGCACGTTTGTGAAAATGATGCCGAGGCCCGGTGACCCATCGTCACTGTCAATCCAGTATTCACCGGAAAACTCTTTGGAAGGAACAATCGTTCCTCGTAGATACGTCATATTCACACTGTAATCTGCCGGAACCTGAGCGTCATACACGGCCAGGAGAGGATCCGGCACGTAGCCTTGCCACGAAGTCTGATACTGCTCTTGGCGTTCCAAGATTGCACAAGGCACAAACGGAGAGTCTGCTTTGCGTGGGTCAACTTTGGTTGGGCCGTTCTCAGCATTAAACGTTGTCTTATAGTAGAGGCTAACCCAAAGGTTATTCTCTGCTGCGTAAAAGTTGCGATAGTTGTTCGTGATGTAGCTGCCTTCGGGAGTGTTGTATGGAACTTGTACGTTGTTGGCATCCTTGAATGACTGAATCCAGGGACCAGATGCATCACCAAGGGACGCATAGACTGCGTATGCAGAAGACTGCGAAGTGTCTGAAACTTTGTTGTTATAGTTGAGAGAGAAGTTGTATTGAACAGTTTCAACGGCATTGACATTGAAGATTTGAGCAATACCGCCAAACTGACCAGGGTCAAACTGGTAGTTGCGCTTGAATGCCTTGGACAGATCTTTTCCGAACTGGTTGAGACGAATCACCGACCCTGCTTGAGGAGCTTGCGAAGAGGGATTGGTGGATTCAACGTAGAAACCATAACACTTTTCTGTGTCGGTGCGAGGGTCAATGTAACGACGAATGTATGGGAAGCTATTGATGAAAAAATTGGAGTCAGGCGCTGCTGAAGAGGGAATGTTGGCATCCGACTTTCGAACACGGAGAATAGCTCCGCCAGGGGCATAGGGATTGAGAATCGGGTCTGTCTCACTCAAAATAACAGTGGGCTCTCCGTTGTCTACGAAGTATGCACTGTATGTGCAGAGTGAGTCACTCAAGAATACGGCGGAGCCAGGACGCAGACTGAATGGCAAAATGCTGGCAGGGTCAAATGCCTGACGCAAATAAATCAGCAGTACATCTGCATTGGTTGGATCAGGTGCCACTTGAACAATTCGCGAACCCAGAGACAGAATGCGTTTCTGGGCATCAGCCACAACTTGAGGCTCTGTTAACGCAAGGGGGCGAACGACACCAGATTGCAGGAAACCTTTACTGACTTGTGTGGAACCGCCGAGACCTCCAATTCCAGCAAACCCCTCGGCTTGGAAAGCGTTTGAACCGAAGTTGGTCGTGGAGCTGGTTAGGTTGATGATAGCACCGTTAAGAGCCCAGGCGCCAACGGCTGTGCCGATGGTGTAAATACTTTGAGTTTGCAGATAAGAGTTTGCACCGCGAGAACGAATACCAAAGTGACGGAAGTCGTTGTTGACATCGGTGAGTCCGGTGCTTTGACCGTTTTCAAGTTTTTGAGTCTGATAGTAATAGCGAATATTCGGAATTGCTGTCTCGTTGAGAATGGACAACAGGAGGCTTGTTGGCACAGATGAGATCGGTGTGTTGGGCCCCAGCTGTTGTTGCCCATACGCAACCAGAGAGCTCCAGATTTGTGCGGAGTCAGAGTATATCTCGTACGCAGCCGGATCTTTTTGAATACTTACCGCAGTCAGAGCATTTGCAATCACCGACTTGAATCCTGTGACAAGCTCGCCATCGGCGTCAATACTTGCCATTCCGTAGTTGGAACGCAAGTTGACAGTGTTGACGTATGGCGAGGAGTTGTCGGTATTATTGGAGCTCAGGTTCTGCGGATACAAGTTTTGTGCATCTGCAACAATTTGATACTCGGGCAGTGTGACAACATTTTTGTTTACTGCGCCACCAAAAGTTGTTGAGAATGCCTTTTGAACTTTTTGATAGAAGATGTTGAGGTCGTCGAGGGAGGCATTATTGAAAACACTCAACCTGTGGTGAGAGTAGTTGGAAAGCTCGTATGAAACCCCGTCTGTAGGGGTGAAGTAAGGATAGATATTTGCAACTTGAAATTTACCTCTACCGTTATCGAGAGGGGGCTGGAAGTTGGCCGGAAGCGATGTTGCCAGGACCGGTACAGCAGCTGGCGTAGCCTCCCAGCTGTCCACAGAAAGTTGGAACTCAAACGAGCTCGTTGGAAACGCGAAGTACGCACCTTCGGAGAAAGTTGCACCAGCTTGGTCGGCCTCGTTTGTGTAATCAACGCGAACGAAGTCATTGAAGTCAAGTCCGTGAGGACGAGAGGTTCGAAAGAGAGCAGCCCCCGTGTCAGCGTTGATGCCAACCGAAGAAACGGTGCGCTCTTGAATTTTATCCAGGCTGGTAAAATTGCTTACGTAAGTATTGCCAGACCACTTGAAGATGCTGGATAGGGGCTGGTTAGCAAACACCGGTCCATTCGTAACCTGCTGATAGGTTGAGGGAAAGGCGGGGTGAGTGTAGGAGGGAACGTGAACTGGGCGCACCTCGCACTTCTTGAGGTCCAGGCCAATCACTGACACACCGCGAGGCAGAATCAAACCACCGACATCGGGCGGATTGAACTGCGCCAGGTCTTCCTGAGTTACTGGCGAGTAAGGATTGTTAAAGTTGACTGAGAATCCGTTGAGGGTCGCACCAGGGTGATTGACAACGCAGTGGCGGCTTGGGGCAAGAACGATTAGATATCGGTTGTTTCCTGTGCTCAACCCGGCGTTAGCATCCAGAATAATTTGCTTGGTAACTTCGATGACAGCGCGGTTGATTGTGACAAAAGGAACAGACTGTCCGTCATTCGCCAACGAATCGGTCGCTTCCGGAAAGTCGGGAGCAACAAACACAGTAAGAGCGTTCGTACCACCCAGGTACGGAGCAGCGACTTTCTGCCACTCATTGAGGGTGTTGCCGATGCTCAGCGACTTGGTATCAGTATCAACCCACAATTCCCCACGCGCAGGGGAAATGGTCGGGGCACCAGGCAGGTACGCGGTTGGACCGGCTTTGACAACTTGACCGTCTGTAACTTCAAAAAACAGACCGGGTTCGTTCGCGTTTGTGTTGACCGCGAGTTCCCCAGCTTCTAAATTCGTGGTGTTGGGACGTTTGCCGGGAATCGAAGAACGCTTGAGGATAATCTTTGTAGCCGCCATCGTGCTGAAGAGCAAAGTTGTTCACGTGTAAAGACACGCCAACATAATTTTACCCGCCAGAACTATACCATTTGCTGCATGTGAGCCGAGTCCAGTGCCAAAGCATCTGTCGACGTATTGTTACCGCTCGCTCAATCTCGTTTCTGTCAACCATCTCCGGTAGCAACGCCTCCACCTTAATAATCAGGCGTCGCAAATATTCCGCCTGCGCCTGACGTATCATTACAGGTATGCTCCACCGATCATGGCATCGTCACTCACGTTGCCTTTCTCACGCAGTTTCATTGCTGCCTCTAGATATTTGTTTGCAGCAGGGCCGAGCTCACCACGCAGCTCTTTGTAACGAGCAATGAGCGCGTTGTATTTTTCGTCGTCCGAGATTTTAGATGCCATCGTAAAGAGTGTTGAGGACTTCTTGAGCTTGTTTATCAGTTATCTTCGCCCATACTCCTTTATTATAGCTATCAAGGGGTGAGCGTATACCGTGATCGATGATTGAGGAGAGGTCGGCTTGAGAGAGACCGAGCTTTCTTAGTTTGAACTGGGCAGCTGGGCGATTTTCCCAGACTCTTGCGGCTGTTGGGAATCGCTCCATGAACTCTTTCCAGGAATCTACTCCTTTCCTTTTCGCCGCCTCTGCGGCAGAAACTCCAGTACCCCTCCAGCGTCGGGCTTGCCAGTTTCCTTGGCCCGCTGCTCCGGGCGCGCGAGAGGCTTCTTGCCCCGGGATGGTCTTGAATACTCCCAATGCCTCTGCGAGTGCTGCTTTCGGACTCGCTTGGGCCAATCCCATGTCCACCCAACGTCCTTTGCCCTTGTTGTCAACTAAGATATTGTCCGTGTGGGCGTCGTTGTGGGCGATCCCTAAACGATGTAAATCAGCCATGGCTTTCCAGTAGATATCCGCAGCGTTTTTGCCGGCGATTTTGGTGTCCGCCTTTACATTGCCAAGTTCCTTACCGGGTACCACCGACATGGCAATACGGCCATTGTGCAGGTCTACACCGTAACCATCGCGTTTTTTGGTGGAGATTTCGGCACCGAGCAGCTTCGGTCCGATTCCCGCTTCGCCCACTCGCTTAATGATATCCGCTTCTTGCCCGCCCACTTCGCCGCGCTTGTGAGCGACATTGCCAACTTTTAGCACCGTGCCAAACCCACCCTCTCCGATCTTCTTCCCATTTTTGACTGTTTCGTTCCAATCCACCATATCAGCGTCGCCACGAATGCGCTTGTAAATCTTGAATGACTTGTCAAAATCACTAGCGTCGTCTCTTGCCCAGCGAGTGTTCCCGGTGGCTGATCCGCCGCCTGACGTTTTGAGGCGAGCGCGGATACCGCCTTCGTTACCAGCCGAAGCAACTTGCAGATTCTGCGGTAGCGATCCTCGCATAATTCGCGAGATGTCGTCCATCGCCAGAGTGAGGTCACCTTTCTTGGCAGGTTGACCAGCGTCAGAAGGTTGTTGGCGTCGAGCTAACTCTCGATTAATCCGCTCCAGCTGATCCTTTTGTTTCGGTCCCGATTCTTTGTTCTGAAAGAACCGTTGCATCTTTTCAAGCTCTTTCGTCTCCCAGTCCCCCCAGAGCGAATCGGGTTTGTTTTTATTTTGCGGTGGCGGTCCCAACGCGGCAAGCTGCCGCTTCAAGTCTGAAGGGACACTCGGTGCGCGTTCTGCCTTCCCTGCTTCTATCGCTCGGTTAAATATCGTGGCTATGCCTGGTTCTTTTTTCTTGATTATAGTCTTTACCTTTGTCAAAGGCGTTGATACCAACGGCCCTAACTCTAACACACACCGTTCTCGCGAATCAATACACGTTGCCCCACACGACGTACCTTTCGTGCATCTTTTCACGGGTCACTCTCCCATGTATTCACGAATCCGAGCTTCCAGAGCAGCGATCCGATCCCCAAGATCTACAACTTCCGAATAAGAATCATCCTGGTCATAGGTGCGATTATAGTCATCCATTTGCTTTTGCCCAGCGTTTCCGCCAGGAGTTGCGACTGCCATCTTAGCATCGAGACGTTCCTTTTCTTTGATCATATTCTGCATATCTTGCATGCAACGGTGAAACTCTTTGAAGTTTCCGCGCAGGCGACAGAGGCGAAGCTTATTTTGCTGCTCGTCGATACGTAGGTTCAGAGCTTCCGACTGGCTCTCAAGGTCTTCATAGCGAAAGCCGTTTGAAACATTTGCAGGAGTGAGCTCTTTGAAAGCGCCTTCAACAACGGAAGTTTGCTCGGGCTCTTCGACTGTATTACGTTTGTAATCAGTAGGAGGATGCGAGAAATCGTACTCAACGATTTTATGACCGTGCTCCTTGTAGATTAGGTATGCTTTTTCAACAGCACTTTGATCGATGGAATCCTTACGCATCGCCGTAATGGGACATTATATGTAGGGTTTTACCCTTATCACCAAGCCTTGCAAGACCAGTATCTCGCAGAAAGTTTGGTATTCTTTTGATCACACTTATGCCGGGCACGGAAGTTCTTACGGCGCCCTGGTTCATTCTTGCGTATCCTCATGTGCTGATCACCGAAGCGAACAACTTTTTCTTTACCATTTTCGCACCCTTTTACGATCGACTTTTTATCAGGATGATTTGGTGTGCGACGCGGTTTGTTGCATGGCATTTTGCTTTTGTCTATCTTTTCCCCATAAGCTTCGTAGAAAGCTGCCAGAACGTCTGGGTCAAATTCACCGAACATTTTTTCGCTCCTTTGAAGTGTAGTCGGGGTCAACTTTGAGTCC
>Ga0172363_10003334_pt1 | contig 13072 bp, 9 predicted proteins | sample LakKivs2_kivu2a2_FD_114541 | JGI IMG/M metagenome (GOLD analysis project Ga0172363, IMG submission 114541) | Sediment microbial communities from Lake Kivu, Rwanda - Sediment s2_kivu2a2 | ecosystem: Environmental > Aquatic > Freshwater > Lake > Sediment | place: Rwanda: Western Province, Lake... | reverse complement strand
TCATCGGGTAGATCATGAGCCAGAGCAGCACGGCGATCGGGACGTTGATGTGGCTGTCGCGGCCGAACTCGAAGCCGCGCAGCCAGGCCGTCAGCCCGGGCGCCTGCAGACCGAGCGTGATGCCGGCGACCATGCAGAGCGTGACCCAGAGCGAGAGCCCGCGCTCGAAGAGGCCGAGCCGCTTCGGCTGCCTGGCCGCGCGTGCGGCGGGCGCGCCGCTGCTCATGCGCGCTTCGCCTTTCTCGGCGCGGGCACGCCGGCGGTGGAGAGCGCGGCGCGGAGCGCGTCGAGCCGGTCGCGGCGGATGCGGTACCAGACCCACGCGCCGCGCTTGTCGCGCTCGAGCAGGCCGGCCGCGTGCAGCAGCTTCAGGTGGTGGCTCACCGTCGGCTGCGACAGCCCGACGGGCTCGATGAGGTGGCAGACGCAGGCCTCGGCGTCGGGCTGCGTCGCGATGAAGCTCAGCAGCTGCAGCCGGGCGGGGTCGGCGAGCGCCTTGAACGTCGCGGCCAGCTCCTCCGCGTCGTTCTTCCCGAGGCGCCCCTGCAGGACGGGCGGACAGCACGGCGTCGGTGTCATGACGACATATTGACATATCTCGATATGCCCGGCAAAGACATCGAAGAACGTCGATATCATGCCCGCCGGGCAGAAGGAGAAGGACCATGGCCAGCACGTTCCACGTCGCCCTCTACGTCGACAGCATCCCCGAGGCCGTCGAGCAGTACCGTAAGCTGCTCGGCATCGAGCCAGCGAAGGTTCGTCAGGACTACGCGAAGTTCGAGCTGCAGGATCCGCCGGTGATCCTGTCGCTGAACGCGGGCGGCGAGCCCGGCAAGCTGAGCCACCTGGGCATCCGCTACGGCAGCACCGGCGAGGTCGCGTCGGAGATGGTGCGGGTCGAGCAGGCCGAGGTCCCGCTCTTCCGGCAGGAGGGGACGACCTGCTGCTACGCGAAGGCCGACAAGTTCTGGGTGCGTGACCGGGACGGCGTGCCCTGGGAGATGTACACGCTGCTCGAGGACGTCGACGCCGAGACGGCGGCGGACCCGTCGCTGCGCGCGTTCCTCGGACAGCAAGCGGCGGGCGCTGCGACGGCGGAGAGCACCGGCTGCTGCGTCCCGCCCTTGCTCGCGATCAGCTGAGGGTCGTGTCGCGAGGCTCGTGCGGCGGCAGCGGGTGCTGCCGCCGCCCAGCGGGAGACGCCGCCGCCCAGCGGGAGCCGCCGCCGCGGGTGCGGCGGGGGGGGCCGACGCGGCACACGTGGTACACGTGGCGCGAACGGGTGCCGGATGCGCACACCGACTCGCCCCATCGGACGCGTTCCTGCACGTCGGGACAGGAATTTCTTCTTGCGAAAATGCACGACGATCCGTGGCGCGGCGGCACGGCCGTTGCTTTTTCTGCCGGCGGGGCGCACGCCGCGCTCCGGGAAGATCGACAGGAGAATCGTGCTCATGCGCAAGAACCAATCCGGCTTCACGCTGATCGAGCTGCTCGTCGTGGTGGCGATCATCGGCATCCTCGCCGCGATCGCGATCCCGGCCTTCTCCGCGTATCGCCAGAACGGCTACGACGGCCGCGCGTCGTCCGACCTGCGGAACCTCGCGACGGCGGAAGAGGCCTACTTCGCCTCGAACGCGGCCTACGCGACCGACCCGACGATCCTCACGGGCTTTCGCCAGTCGCCCGGCGTGACGCTCGCGATCAGCGCCGCGAGCACGACGTTCAGCGCGTCCGCCTACCACGCCGACGGCAAGACGACCTTCAACTGGGACTCCGCCAACGGCGGCCTGCAGAACGCGCCGTAGGCGCGTGCCCGCTACGCGCCGTAGGCGCGTGCCCGCCACGCGCGCCAGGCGCGTGCCCGCCACGCGCGCCAGGCGCGTGCCCGCCACGCACGCCAGACGCGTGCCCGCCACGCGCCGCCGTAGGCGCCAGACCTCGCGCGGCTCGACGACGCGAGGCGCGTGCCCCGGCACGTGCCCTCGCGTCGGGTCGACGCTACGAGCAGCCGCCGATCGCGACCACCGTTCCCGTGGTCTGGCCGACGTAGAGCCGGCCGTTGGCGAGGATCGGCGACGCCGAGTAGCTCTTCAGGCCAGGCAGCTCCCACAGCAGGTTGCCGTTCTCGTCGAACGCGTAGATCGACTTCGCGAAGGCGACGTAGATCCGGCCGTCGACGTCGATCACCGGCGGGTTGTTGCGGAAGCGGCCGCCGGGCATCGGCCTCTCCCACTTGAGGTTGCCATCGAGGTCGATCGCGCGCAGCGTGCTCGAGTTACCGCGCGACGCGCCGAACACGAGCGTGTTGGTGAGCGGGTGCAGCGCGGGCGGCGTGTGGACCCGCTCCCGCACGGCCTCGGTGCTGAACAGCAGCCGCGCGCTGGCCGCCGTGATGGTGTGCTCGATCTCCCAGATGCCGGACTGCGTGCCCAGGTACGTGATGTCGGTGATCGGGTGCACCACCGGCGTGTGGTTCGGCGCACGCCCGATGCCGCGCGGCGTCTCGAACTGCACGCGCCACAGCTCGACGCCGGTCTCGGGGTCGAACGCGCCGAGCGTGCCGCCGCCGATGTTCACGTAGAGGCGGTGACCATTCTGGCTGAGCCCGGGGGAGGAGTTGCGAACGCCGCCGCCGATCGGGTTGATGCACCACTTGAGCCGGCGCTCCGAGCCCGGGCACATCGCCATGACCGTGCCTGCGCCGAGCGAGTCGGAGCCCATGAAGACGATGCCGTTGTAGGCGATGGTCGGCGGCGTGCTGACGTCCCCGTCGGTGCAGACCTTCTGCCGCCACGCGACCGAAGCCTGCAGCACGCTGCTCGCGTTGGGGACGTCGATCGCCCACATGTCGTTGTCGCGCGTGCCGACGTACAGCATCGCGCCGTTGCCGATCGTCGGCGCCGAGCGGTCGACGTTCTTGCCGAGCTCGTCGGTGCCGCACCACTGCACCGCGCCGGTGTCCGGATCGAGCGCGCACACCGGCATCTTGCCGACCGACACGTACAGGGACTCCGGCGCATCCACGGTGCGCTCGGCGAGCGCCGCCGCGGCGAAGATGCCGCCCTTGAGCTTGGTGGTCCACAGGACGTTGTTGCAGGTCGGGCCGGGGACCGGACTCCAGCCGGTGTGCTGCGGATCGCGCTGGTAGCTCGGCCAGCTGCCGGGGTTCGGTCCGAGCGGCGTGGTGGTCGCCGGGCACAACGGGTTCGCCTCCAGGCAGACGTTCGTCTGCAGGGCGATGCCGCAGCGGTCGTCGGCTCGAGCCTCGCCGGCCAGGGCCGGAAAGCAGAGCAGGGCGGCGAGCAGCACGTCCGTCGCACGGACCCGGCCCGTACGGCGGGGAGCGGAGCGGTGGGGGTGAAGAGGGCGTCGGGTCACGTCGGGTCCTCGCGGCTGGTTTCCGCGGCCCGTCCTCGGGTCGCGGCGCAACGTACCCTAGCCGGGCGACGCGAGCTGTGCGAGCAGATTCGTGCGTCGTGACAGCAGATTCGTGCGTCGCGCGGGCGGTCGGCCTGCCGGGTGACCGGCATGGCCGCTTGACGAGGGCCGCCGGGTCGCGAAGATGCCGCGGCAGAGGCCGTTGCGACATGCGCCGGATGAACATCCAGTCCCTCTTCGACCTGCGTTTCGTGCGGCACGTCGGGCGGCTCGTCCGCGTCTACTGGCGCTCGCCCGCGGGACGGCGCGGCGCGCTGCTCCTGCTCGGGGCGGTCCTGCTCGAGCTCGTGGCCGTGTACGGCAACTTCCTCCTGTCGGTCGGCGAGCGGCACATCATGGACGCCCTGCAGGAGAGGAACGGGATCGAGTTCCTCGGCGCCATCGGTTTCTTCGCCGCGGCCGCCGCCGGCTTCGTCCTGGTGTCGGCGTGGCGGATCTACCTGCGGCAGCTGGTCGAGATCCGCTGGCGGGAGAGCGAGACCGCCGAGTACCTGCGGCTCTGGATGAGCGACCGCGCGTACTACCAGATGCACCTGCACCGCGACGAGCTCGACAACCCCGACCAGCGCATCGCCGAGGACATCCGCGACTTCGTCGCGAGCGCGCTCGGCCTGGCGCTGTCGCTGCTGTCGGCCTTCGCCACGTTGGTGTCGTTCGGCGGGCTCCTGTGGACGCTGTCGCGCGACTGGGCGTTTCCGATCCGCGGCCACGTGCACGTCCCCGGCATCCTGCTCTGGGTGGCGCTCGCCTACGCCGCGCTCTCCACCTGATTCACGCACCGCGTCGGCCGCCCGCTCGTCGGCCTCAACTTCGACCGCCTGCGCTACGAGGCCGACTTTCGCTTCGCGCTCATGCGCTTTCGCGACAACGTCGAGACCGTCGCGCTGTCGCGCGGCGAGCAGCTCGAGCGGCTGGGCGCCACGCAGCGCTTCCGCAACGTCATGCTCAACTGGTGGGAGCTGATCCTCGCCCAGCGGCGCCTGACGGTGTTCACGGGGATCATCGGGCAGGCGAATGGCATCGTGCCGCGGCTGATGGCGGCTCCCGGGTTCTTCTCGGGGCTCATGACGCTCGGCACCGTGGTGCAGGTGCGCTTTGCGTACGGGCAGGTCTCGGGCGCGCTCATCTGGTTCGTGAACGCCTACCAGGAGATCGCGCGCTGGCGCGCGAACGTCGAACGTCTGGCGTCGTTCCGCGAGGTGATGGAGGAAGCCGACGCCGACATCGCGCATGCGCGCATCCATGTCGTCGCCGGCCCGGCGGGCGCGCTCCAGCTGAAGGGTGTATCGCTGCGCGATCCGCACGGGCGTCGCCTGATCGAGGACATCGACGTCGTCGTGAACCGGGGCGATCGCGTCGCGATCAGCGGCCCGTCCGGAACGGGCAAGACGACCCTGCTGCGCGCGATCGCCGGTGTGTGGCCGTTCGGCCGCGGGCGGATCGACCTGCCCGACGTCGAGCGGATGCTCTTCGTCCCGCAGCGTCCGTACCTGCCCGAGGGGGCGCTGCGCGCAGTCGTCTCGTACCCCGCGTCGGAGGGCACGCACGAGGACACGCGCATCGGCGAGGCGCTGCGCCTCGTCGGCCTCGACGCGCTGGCCGAACGGCTCGACGCCGTCGAGTCGTGGGCGCAGCAGCTGTCACCGGCGGAGCAGCAGCGCCTCGGCATCGCACGCGTGCTGCTGAACGAGCCGGCGTGGGTGTTCCTCGACAAGGCGACGTCGGCGCTCGACGAAGACCTGGAGCGGCGGATCTACGAGCTGCTCGCGGAGCGGCTACCGCAGTCGACGTTGATCTCGATCGCGCACCGCATCGAGATCAACACACACCACGGACGCCACTGGTCGATCGTGCCCGTCGATCACGGCGTGTCGCACCTGCGGCCCGACTGACTCGGCCGTCCAAGGGAAGCACGCTGCGGGCTCCGTCCTTCGTGGCCGGCGAAGCCGGTGCGGACGTCAGTCGAGATAGCCGAGGGCGCGCAGCCCCTCGGCGGTGCCGGGATCGACCTGCGGGGCGCCGCGAGACCCGCTGGGTAGACCGTTGGCGCGCTCCCATGCGCGCAGGCGGTCGCGCAGCTCCGCGAAGATCTGCGGCGCCTCGGCGGACGCGTCGCGCGTCTCGAGCGGGTCGCGGCCCAGGTCGTGCAGCACCCAGCTTTCCTGCGTCGGATAGTAGTCGTGCCAGTGGTCGTCGGGCAGCGGATTCGGTGGCGGAGGAGTGTGCACGAGCTTCCACGTGCCGCGCACCGCGGTGCTGACCTCGTTGGGGTACGCGCTGAGCCCGAAGACCTCCCGGTCGGACGCCGTGTGGCCCAGCAGCGAGGCTGACAGGTCGGCGCCATCGAGCGGCGGCGCATCGAGGCCGAGCCCGGCGAGGAGCGTCGGCAGAACGTCGACGAGGCTGGTGGTCGCCGCGACGCGATGGTTCTGCGCGATTCGACCGGGTCTGCTCCAGATCATCGGCACGCGCAGCGACGGGTCGTTCACCAGCCAGCCGTGCTGGAAGAAGTAGTCGGCTTCGCCGAGGCCCTCGCCGTGATCCGCGGTGAAGATCACCAGAGCCGACCCGTGCCCGCGGTTGCGGAGCTCGTCGAGGAAGCGCTCGATCTGCGCATCGACGAACACCACCTCGTCGCGGTACCGCTCGCGGTAGAGTGCGGCCTGCGGCGGCAGCTGCAGGATCTGGTATCGGGGGATGATCGGGCCGAGCCCGTAGTTGGAGCTGCTCGGGCGGAGCTCCGTGTCGGGCAGCGGGTCCGGTGCCGCACGCGCCGCGGCGGCCTGCGGGGACGAATTGTACGGCCCGTGCGGTGCCATCAGGTGCAGCCACAGCAGCCAGGGCCGGCGCGGCGCGGTGGCGAGCCACGCAAGCGCGAGATCGACGGCGACCGGGTCGTGCGAGACCTTGTTCTTGTCGACCGAGGTCGCCACGTCCTTGAATCCTCGCAGCAGACCGCTGCGCTCGTTGATCACGCGGTTCCCGATCACGGCGGCGGTCGCGTAGCCGTGTTGCCGCAGGATCGACGCCAGAAGCGGCACGTCGACCGGTACCGAGCCGAAGTTGGACGTCACCGTGTGCCGGTGGGGATAGGATCCCGTCATGAGCCCGGCGAGCCCCGGCTTCGTGGCCGTCGCGGGCGCTCTCGTGCTCTCGAAGAGCGTGCCGTGGGCGGCGAGACGCTCGAGTGCGGGCGTCAGGTGCCAGTCCGCCGGGGCGACCCCGTAGACGTGATCCGCGCGCAGGGTGTCGACGGTCAGGAGGACGACGTCGGGCAGGCGCCCGTCGTCGTCCCGCAGCCAGCCGCGCTCCACGTCGGGCAGAGCGCCTCGCGGGAGCCGGAGCGCCGCCACGACCGCCACTGCGAGGATGGCGCCGAGCGCCAGCAGCCAGCGTGTGGACCCATGCGATCCGATGGCGGCCCCTTCAGAGCATGCCGAGCGTGGTCTGCCGCCTTCGTGCAGCGACGGCGCTCTCGGACTCGGGTTCGAAGCGCTCGTCGGGCTCGATGCGGAAGATGCGCTGGCCCTTCGCGACGACGACGCCCTCCCTGCCCGCCATCAGGTTCTCGGTGACGGTGCCGCTGAACGGCGCGCTGATCTTGTTGAACATCTTCATCACCTCGATGATGAAGAGCGGCTGGCCGGCCTCGAAGTGCTGGCCCACCTCGATCAGCACCGGCAGGCTGGGTGCCTCGCGGGAGTAGAAGGTGCCGCCCATCGGCGTGAGGATCTCGTCGGCGCTCGCCGCCGGCGGGGGGGCAAGGGCGCGGGTCTGCTCCGCGATCTGCGCGGGGTCGAGGAAGCGCGCCGGGAACTGCGGCACGAGGTCATCGCCCACGGTGACTTCGAGGAAGCTCGAGCGCATGCCGATCAGCGGCAGGACGAGCAGCAGCTCGAGGCCGACCTGGAAGCCGCGGTGCGCCGCGATCGCCGCCTGCCACAGCGCAGCGTCGCTGCCGCACAGCTTCGTGCCGTCGCTGCTCGCGAAGAGCGCCTCGATCTCCGTCCACGACGACGCGCCCGTGCGGCTCGCGACCTCGGCATAGAACGCCTCGGCGCGGCACATGACGTCGTGGTCGTGCTCCCAGATCTTCTCCGAGGGCGGCTTGCTCGGGACCTCCTCGAGGTCGAGATAGTCGTAGAGTCGCTCGAGGAAGCGGAGCGGGTTCGCGAGGAATTGCGGGCGCTCGCCGTCGCGCGTCCAGAGCACGCCGTCGTAGCGGCCGAGAAAGCCGCCGAGCAGGTGCGGGCTCTCGAGCAGCAGCCCGAGCGGACGGAGGATCAGGGTCTCCTTCTGATCGAGAACGGCACGCGCCTGTGCGTCCTTCGCGGCGCGCTTGCGCGTCTCCTGCCATGCGAGCTGCAGGTCGAAGTCGCTGACCACCTGCTGCATCGCGCCGACCGCCGCGAGGTACGACTGCATGAAGCGTGTGGTCGGCTCGGCCATCACGCCCTTGCCGAGGAACCACTGCACGAGGCCGTAGTGCACCGGCAGGTTGGTCTGCAGATCGTCGCCGCGCAGCTCGGTGCGGCGCAGAACCTCCGCCATGCGCTCGTAGTTGTCGCGCCGGCTCGTGCCCGCGGTGAGAGCGAGCGCCACGTTCGAGTCGTAGGCTCCGGCGAGGCGGTAGAACACGAACGCGTTGGTGTCCGGGTTCGGCTCGCCGATGCCCTGGTCGAAGCGGATCTCGCCCTCGATCGGCGGAGACCACGAGCGGATCATGCCGCCCGCGTGCGGCTGCAGCGCCTGATTGGTCGCGTTGATGCGCACCTCGAGGCCCGACACGTTGCGCACCACGCGCCGGGGCTTCGGCAGCCGTGCGCCGTGCAGCGCGAGCAGCGCCATCGCCTCGATCAGCTCCTCGACGTGGAAGTGCTCCTCCGGGTCGTCGGGGTTGGTGAACTCGAGCCGGTACACCAGCTCCGTCACCACGTGCTCGACCTGGATGCGCGTGTTCATCTCCATGAAGAAGTGGTGGAACCCCTCGACGATGCACTCGAAGGTCGAGACCGAGTCGAGGCCCGTCGCCGCGCCGAAGCGCTCCGACTCCATCTCGATGCGCGCGAGCGTGGCCTTGTCGCCGCGCAGGATCTCGGCCGTGGTGGCGGACGTGGCGGCTGCGATCTCCGCGTCGAGCAGCTCCTGCGTGAGCGAGACCTCGAGCAGCTTCTGCTCGTGCATCTGCACCGAGCAGTCGCGCCCGCCGAGCGCCACGCACCACGTGCCGTTGCCGATCAGCTGGATCTCGTTGTGGCGCGTGCTCTCGATGTTGAGCTCGACGAGGAAGTTCCGGTTCGAGCCCGGCTCAACCACCTTTACCTCGGCGAGCACTTCCATCACCGCGGCGGCGACCTCGTCGGGCCCGCGGACGACGCGCTGGCCCTTCCCGCCGCCGCCGCCGATGTGCTTGAAGCGGATGCGGTTCTTCGGGTACTCGCGCCACATGTCGGCGCACACCTGGCCCGCCGCCTTCTGCAGATCGGCGATCGTGACCAGCTCCACGGTCTGCCCGTAGCCGAGCTGCAGGAGCGCCTCGGCGTTCTCGGCGAGGCTCAGGTCGGCGTTCCACGCGAACGGGAGCGCGTGCTTCTTCGCGAGCTTCTCGAGTGCCGGGCGATCCTTGTGCGCCGCGAGCAGCGCGCGCGACGAGATGTCGTCGACGCCGGGGATGACCGCGTTGCCGAGGCTCCGCGCGAGCTTCTTCGCCTCGTCCTTCGCGCCGGCGCGGCGCACGGCGCGCGACGACGGTCCCATGAAGCCGACGCCCGCGTTCTCGATCGCCTCGATGAACTCCGCATCCTCGGCCATGAAGCCGTAGCCCGCGAAGATGTGCGTGTAGCCGTGGTCGACCGCGATCGCGATGATCTCGCGGATGCGCTCGAGCTTCCCTTCCTGTCCGACGCCCATGTAGTCGGGCACGCGGTGCACGTTGTTCGGGAAGCGGAAGTGGCGCAGCTCGGGCGCGAGGCAGCGCGGGTACGTCACCGAGTCCTTCTCGGACAGCAGCATGCCGTACTCGCGGATGCCGATGCCGTCGAAGACGTCGAAGGCTTCCTGGCGCACGGGGCCGCGGCACACCACCAGGACCTTCATCGACGACAGCGAGAACGAGCGCAGCCACTCCGAGGGGTTGTCGTCGTAGCTCGCGGGCGCGAGGTTTCGGTCGAGCACTCTCAGGTTCCTTCTTATTCGAACTCGCGCTGCGGGCCGCTCATCGGTGACGGCTGGTACGTGCGCATGAGGAAATCGAGATTCTGGCAGAGGACGCGGCGGCTGGTGCCCGGCATGACGATGCGCGAGATCGAGCCCAGCGAGAGCGCCTCCTTCGGGTTCATGAGGTCGCGCTCGTAGCGCGCCGACAGCTCGGCGAGCGCCGCGTCGCGCTCGCGTGCGGCGTCGGCTTCCTTGGCACCCTTGGCGACGGCCTTCTTGAACGCGGCGTCGGCAGCACGGATCTCGTCCTTGTAGACGAACTCCTTGCCCGCCGGTCCCATGACCGCGACGCGCGCCTGCGGCATCGCGAAGACCATGTCCGCGCCGACGAAGTGCGAGTTGTAGCTCGCGTATGCGCCGCCGAACGCGTTGCGGATGATGAGCGTCAAGGACGGAGTCCGCAGATCGATGATCGAGTCGAGGAAGCGGCGCCCCTCGAGCACGATGCCGCCCGACTCCTGCTCGCGTCCGGGAAGAAAGCCCGTCGTGTCCTCCAGGAACAGCATCGGGACGTTGTAGACGTTGCAGAAGCGGATGAAGCGCGTGCCCTTGCGCGCCGCGTGGGTGTCGATCTGGCCCGACGCGACCGCCGAGTTGTTGGCGACGATGCCGACGACGTGCCCGCCGAGACGCCCGAAGGCCGTGATCAGGTTGCGCGCGCGGTCGGGCTGCAGCTCGAAGTACTCGCCGTGGTCGCAGATGAGCTGCATGAACAGCGTGACGTCGAGCGGCGCGTTCATGCCGGCGGGCGAGTGGAACGTGCGGCGGAAGAGGGTGTCCTCCTCCATCGTGAAGCGGTCCACCGGGTCGGACGTCGGTGCGAACGGTGCGGTCACCGAGTTGTTGTCCGGCAGGTAGCGCAGCAGGCGGATCGCGGTGCGCAGCGACCCGAGCTCGTCGGCGGTGGTGACGTCGCAGACGCCGTTGCGGCCGTGCACGCGGGGTCCGCCGAGGTCGTCGGCCGAGACGTCCTCACCGAGCACGCTCTTGACGACGCCGGGACCCGTGAGGCCGATGAACGTGTCCTCGCACTGGATCATGAACGATCCCTGGCGAGGCAGGTACGAGCCGCCGCCCGCGTTGTAGCCGAACATCAGCGAGATGCTCGGAACGACGCCGCTGATCTTGCGCAGCGCGGTGAACGCCTCCGAGTAGCCGTCGAGGCCGCCGACGCCGGCGGGCACGAAGGCGCCGGCGGAGTCGTTCATGCCGATCAGCGGGATGCCGCGCTCGCCCGCCATGTAGATGAGGCGTGCCAGCTTGCCGCCGTTGGTCGCGTCCATCGATCCGGCACGCAGGGTGAAGTCGTGTCCGTAGACTGCGACGTCGCGCCCGCCGATGTCGAGGATGCCGCACACCAGCGATGCGCCGTCGAGACCGGGTCCCCAGTTCTGCCAGAGGAGGTTCGGCTCCTTGTCGGTCAGCACCTTGATGCGCTCGAAGACCGTCATGCGGTTCTTCGCGTGCTGCACGCGGACGCGGTCGAGACCGCCGCCACGGGTCGGCTTCTCGAGCAGCTCGCGACCGAGGTCGAGCGCCTCCTCGTAGATCGTCGGCGGGCTTGCGGGATGAGCGCCGTCGGCTGCCGCAGGAGTGCCCTGCGCGAACGGATTGCTCAGCGAATACGAAGGGTTTTGCGTCTCCATCACTCTCCGGGGATGCTGCGAGGCACGACTTCCATAGCATACGTTCCGGGTTCGACTACCCGGGGGCGTGGTTGAACGCGGCGGGGGCGCCGTGCGACATGACTGCGGTCCGCGTTCAGACGACCTCGGTTGGCGCGCGTGGGTCGATCGCGCCGGCGGCGCGGCGTTCGCGTCCGCAGCCAATGAGCCAGATCGTCATCAGCTACGCGAAGGAGGGTGTCGCACGCGCCCGTTCGCTGGCTGCGATGCTCACCGCGCGCGGCTGGTAGGTGTGGTGGAACCGCGAGATCCCTGGGCACGACGAGCCGGACGGGTTCCACGAGCTGATCACGAGCGTGGCGTCGTTGGTGGGGGAGCCCGCGTCCCCGGAGCCATCCTGGACGCCGGGGCCGCGCCGCCAAGCTCCACAGCGAGAGCGTCGCGGTCCGGTGTGCCCGGTAGGTAGCGGTATCCGGCGCGGCCACTGCCAGCGCCACGAGGACATGCTCTCCGAGTCCGGTCGCGGCGACGGCGAATCGGCGCGAAAAGCGATGCAGCCCGGTAATTTTGTCGCGCGCACCCTTGACGGATTTCGCGATGGACACCCGCGCATTCGCATCGAGGCGACGAGAAGCACCCCTCCTGCGCCCCAGCGCCCCGCTGGTGCTCGATCCCCGGCGAAGGCCGCCGCGCGTCCCGCACGCCGAGATCGCGCGCCACGCACCACCGCAGCACGCCTCGAAAACGCGATGGTATCCGCTCCACATGACGCCTATCGCATCGCGCAAGCAGCCCACGCAGCCGACACCGCCCACGCAGCCGCTCCCGCCCGCCGAGGTCGACCGTCTCGCCGACGAGATCGCCGAGCTGTCGTCACAGCTCGACGCCGCGACGCACCGTCTGCTCACGCTGGTTCGTCTCTTCGACGAGGGCTCCGGCTGGGCGACGCACGGCGCACTGTCGTGCGCGCACTGGCTCGAGTGGCGGATCGGCCTCGACCTCGGTGCCGCGCGCGAGCACGTCCGGGTCGCCCGCGCGCTCGCGATGCTGCCGCAGATCGACGACGCGCTCCGCCGCGGCGCGCTCAGCTACGCGAAGACGCGTGCGCTGACGCGCGTCGCGACGGCAGCCAACGAGGCGACACTGCTCGAGATGGCGACCCACGCGACGGCGTCGCAGCTCGAGCGCATCTGCCGGAGCTACCGGAGGGTCCGCTCGGTGGACGCGGCCGACGGAGCGGCGCGTCCGGAGAGCCTCGCCGACGAGGAGCTCCGCCGCTTCGTGCGCACCGCCGACACCGACGACGGCATGGTGCGCATCGACGCGCGGCTCCGTCCCGAGGAGGCAGCGATGCTGCTGCAGGCGCTCGACGTGGCGCGCCGGCTCGCATGGCGGCCGCGGTCGGGCGCTGCCGTTGCCGCTGCCGTGTGCGGCGAGGACAGCGCACGACTGGCAGCGGGCGCGGGGGCGAGCGACGTTCCCGCGGGAACGTCGCAGCGGCACCCCGCGCTCTCCCGCGCCGACGCGCTGGTGGTGGTCGCGGAGGCGTTCCTCGCCGCGGCGGCGCGGGACGACAGGCCCGCGGCTGTCGGCGCGGGCGCGGTACCGGTGGAGCTCGTGGTGCACGTCGACGCGGCAGCGCTGCGCGCGGAGAGTGGCGCGATCACGACAGCGATCGCGACGACGATCGCGACGACGGACGCGACCGACGGCGACCACGCAGCCCGTCGGCACGACAACGACAACGACATGACGCAGCACCACGCGACGCTCGCCGACGGCGCCGC